>Ga0209606_1000897_pt1 | contig 41237 bp, 40 predicted proteins | sample AD_UKC057_MetaG_FD_184412 | JGI IMG/M metagenome (GOLD analysis project Ga0209606, IMG submission 184412) | Active sludge microbial communities of municipal wastewater-treating anaerobic digesters from USA - AD_UKC057_MetaG (SPAdes) (version 2) | ecosystem: Engineered > Bioreactor > Anaerobic >... | reverse complement strand
ATGGGAGGCCCCCAGGTCCCCGTCCCGCGGCTGACGTAGAGCATGCCCCCGCCGGGCAGGTCGTAGGCGCCCGCGTGAAAAGGAAAAAACAGGCGGGTGATCAGGCTGAACGGAAAGAGCTGGCCCCGGTGCGTGTGCCCTGATAACTGCAGGTCGAACCGGCCCAGGCTCTCCTTTTCGACGACGGGCTTGTGCTTGAGCAGAAGCGTGAAGCGGTCGGGCGCAAGCCCCCGGAGCAGCGCCGGCTCGGGACTCACGGGCGGGGACGCCAACCCGTGCCCCGGGACGTCGTCCATGCCGACGATCTGAACCGCCCCGGCCGCCAGAACGCCCTCGTCCCGGAGCATCGTGAATCCCGCCCCCTGCGTGAAGGCGAGGGCATCGTCGAGACCGGCGTAAAACTCGTGGTTGCCGGTGATGGCGTATTTTCCGTACCGCGCCGGGAGCGCCCCCAGGCGCTCCATGGCGGTGCGGATGTGGTCGAGCTGACTGTCCACGAGGTCCCCCGTGGACACCACGATGTCCGGCCCGGCCGCCCGCACCGCCGCCACGATCCGGTCGAGCCGGTCTTCCCGGACGATCAGGCCGATATGGATGTCGGAGATCTGGACGATCCGCAGGCGATCCACCCCGGCGGGGAGCTTGGCGGTCGGGATCACGAGCCGCTCCGTGCGGATGCTTAAGGCCTCCCCGTAGCCGTACGCCGTCGCGATGGCGGCCACGATCAGGGGAGCGAGGAAGGCCAGCCGGGGCGAAGGCAGCAGCGGGGCGACCGTCTGCCTGAAGGCCAGTCCCCCCGCGGAGATCAGGACCCGGTAGAGATCGACGCAGAGGGCGGCGGCGCAGAACAAAAACAGGAACCCCATCCAGCCGTAGCCCACGTGGGACAGTCCCCGGGCCAGCGTTTCGAACCCGGCCCGCTCGGAATAGCGGATCAGCAGGGGCGCCAGGAACAGAAGCCCCAGGAGAAGGACCAGGCCGGCGTGGAGCGGCGCCGGGAGCGGAAAGGCCGCCCGGACCTTGAGGAAGGCGTATGCGTGGAGCCCGCCGTAGAGGGCGAGAAATGCGAGGAGAAACAGGGCCAGCCCCTTCATGGCGACTCCTTGCCCGGATTCAGGGCGGCCGCGAGACCGTCGATGTCCTTTCGCGCCAGCAGGTCCCTGAGGCGTGCGAGCTGCGTCTCGTAGATCGACAGAAGCTCCTCCGTGTACGGATTACCGGCGATCAGTTCCGCGTAGAGGCGGGGGCTCGCGCCGAAGACCTTTTCGACGATCGCCGCCTTCATCCGGAAAATGGGGGTGGTGAAGGGGTCCAGGTCCGCCGGGGAAACGCCCGCCTCCCTCAGGGTCAGCCCGAGGGCGATCGTATCCAGGTGATTCAGGGCCTGGACCAGGGCCATCATGCGGTCATGACGCTCCGGCGTCGTCTCGACGATCCGGGCGCCGTTCTTCTCGAGCAGGTCGCGCAGCCAGGGGAGCCAGCGCTCTCCCCGCGCGGGACAGATCGCGACGTTCTGTCCCTTAAGCGAGGGGACGTCCGGCCCGAAGAGGGGATGGCACCCGATGACGTCCGCGGTCGACGCGTCGAGCATCGCGCGGACCGGTGCGGCCTTGAAGGAGGTCAGGTCCATCAGGAGCGCGTCCGGATCGAGGAGCGGTCCCACCCGGTGGATGACCTCCCGCGTTACGCCGATGGGCACCGCCACGATGACGACCCGGCACCGCTCCGCCAGATCCCGGAGGGTCAGGTCCGTCCTGCGTCCGACCACGTGGACGGGATAGCCCTCCGACGCGAAGAACGCCGCAAACCAGCGGCCGATCCCGCCCGTCCCCCCGACGATGCCGATTTCGAAAGGGTTCATGGACGGATCGCCTTCTGCCTGAGGAGATGATCCGCGAGGACGAGGCAGACCATCGCCTCGCAGACGGGAAGGATCCTCGGGATCACGCACACGTCGTGGCGTCCCCGGACGTCGACCGTCGCCGGGTTTCCACGGACGTCGACCGTCTCCTGCGCCCGTCCGATGGAGGGGATCGGCTTGCACGCCGCGCGCAGAACGATGGCCTCGCCGCTGGAGATGCCGGCCAGGACGCCCCCGGCGTGGTTGGAGGCAAACCCCGCCGGCCCGATGGGATCGTTGCAGCGGGAACCCTTCATCGCGGCGGCCGCGAAGCCGGCGCCGATCTCCACGCCCTTGACCGTCCCGATCCCCATGAGGGCGCGGGCCAGATCGGCGTCGAGTTTGTCGAAGACCGGCTCGCCCAGGCCCGGCGGACATCCGTGAATGCAAATTTCCGCGACACCGCCCAGGGTGTCGCCCTGACGCTTCGCCCCGGCCAGCCGCCGCTCCATCCGCACCGCCGCCGCGTCGTCGGGGCAGCGAAGCCGATTCCGGTCCGCGTCGCCGGGCGGGTCGCCCTTCGCGACAATGCCGCCCAGGGCCCGGGTGAACGCCGCGACCGTGATGCCGGCCGGCGCGATGACCCGGCGGGCAATGGCCCCGGCCGCCACGCGGGCCGCCGTCTCCCGGCCCGAGGCGCGCCCCCCGCCCCGGTGGTCCCGGCGGCCGTATTTCTTCCAGTAGGTAAAGTCCCCGTGACCCGGCCGGAAGACGTCCTTCAGGTCGTCATACGCGGCGCTCGCGGCGTCGCGGTTCCGGATGATCAGCGCGATGGGCGTGCCGGTCGTTCTCCCCTCGAACACGCCGGAGAGGATCTCCACCCGGTCTTCCTCGCGGCGGGAGGAGTCCAGGGCGCCCTCCCCCGGTTTGCGGCGGTCGAGGTCCCGCTGGATCGCCTCGGCCGCGAGCGCGATGCCGGGAGGGCACCCGTCCACCGCCGCCCCCACAGCCTCCCCGTGGGACTCTCCCCAGGTGGTCACCCGAAACACAACGCCTGTCGTATTGCCGGACATCAGGATTCGTCCTCTGTAAGCCCCCGGCGCAGCGCACCCCAGAGGCGCGCCGGCGGAATTTCCTCAAGGCCCCCGTCGCGCGTCGGGCGCGCCGGGGCGGTTGGTTCCCCGCACAGGGCGGGATCATGATCCTCAGGGGTCCGTTCCGTCGGGCGGAGTCGCATCGGGAATCCGTGCCAGAAATCCGTCGATCTCCGCTGCGATGTCATCCACCGTTTTCCCCGTCGTGTCAACCGTAAAATCGGCGGCCGCCCGATAGACCGGCGTCCGCTCGGCAAGCACCTGCGCCGTTTCCGTGAGCCGGTCCGTCCCCCGAAGGGACGGGCGCTGCGACGCGCTGGCGGGGTCCTCCCCCATCCGGGCGACGATCGTCCGCGCATCGGCGACGAGCCAGACGACCCGGCCGTTCGCCTTCACCGCGGCCACGTTCCCGGGGTCCAGCACCGCTCCGCCCCCCAGCGCGACAACCGCGCCCCGCACAGACGCGAGATCCGCGATCACCGCCTTTTCGACCGCGCGGAAGGACGCCCATCCCCGTTCCGCGACGATCCGCCTCACCGACATCCCCGTCCGCTCCCGGACCAGGTCGTCCGTGTCGAAAAAGGGACGGCGCAGCCGGGCCGCGAGACCCCGTCCCACGCTGGTCTTGCCCGTGCAGCGGTATCCCGCGAGCACCACGTTCTTCATGCGTAAAGCCCCTCCAGCGCCTGCCAGAATCCGGGGAAGGACTTCCCCACACACGCGCCGTTCGTGATCCGGATGCCGGGAACCGCGAGCCCCAGGACGGCAAAGCTCATGGCGATCCGATGGTCGTTGTACGTCTCGATGACGGCGCCGTGGGGCGTGTCCCCGTCGATGACGAGACCGTCTTCCGTCTCGCGGGCCGCGATGCCGATCCGGACCAGCTCCGCCGCCAGGGCCGCGAGCCGGTTGCTCTCCTTGACCCGCAGATGGGCCGCATCTTTGATGATCGTCCGGCCGGGACGCAGGGCCGCCAGGACGGCGACGGTCGGGACCATGTCCGGCATGTCGCCCAAGCCCAGGGCGACGTCGCCCGAAGCCAGGCGGCCCCCTTCGACCTCCACCCAATCCCCGCCCCTCCGAACGCGGCAGCCGAGCCCCTCCAGGAGGGCGAGCAGCCCGATGTCCCCCTGCAGGGTCCGGGGGCGGACGTTGTCCACGCGGACCCGCCCCCCCGTGAGGGCCGCGGCCAGGAAGAAATAGGACGCGCTGGAGGCATCCCCCTCGATGCGGTATTCCCGCCCCCGGTACCCGCCGTTTCCGCGGACGAAAAAGGCGTGTGCGCCCGGCCGGGCGACGTCCTGTCCGAAGGCCGCCATCGCCTCGATCGTCATCGCCACGTACGGGAGCGACGGGATGCGGCCCCCGATCTCGAGGCGCGTGTCCCCCGACGCACAGGGGGCCGCGATCAGGAGTGCGGAAACGTACTGGCTGCTCTCAATGTCCCGGAGAACGACCCGCCCGCCCCTCAGGCCGTCCGCGTCGACGCGGACCGGCGGGCGCCCGTCGCCCCCGCGGCTGCGGGCGTCGACGCCGAGGGCCGCGAGGGCTTCGAGGAGCGGCCGGATCGGCCGCTCGCACAGGCGGGGATCGCCGGTCAGGGTGAAAACGCCTCGCCCGAGGCAAACCGCCGCCGTCAGGAAGCGCAGGGCCGTCCCGTTGTTGCCGAGCCGGATCTCCCCTTCCGGACAGGCGATCTTCCCGGCCGTTCCCGCGACGATGAGGTTCCCGTCCTCCAGGGCGATCCCGGCGCCCAGGGCGCGGAGGGCGTCGATCATGAGGCCCGTGTCCTCCGAGAGGAGGGGGTTCCGCAGGCGGGACGTCCCCTCCGCCAGGGCGGCGATGAGGAGCGCCCGCTGCGTGTAGCTCTTGGAGCCGGGCAGGGTCACCCGGGCGTCCAGATGGCGGAGCGGTCGGATTTCGGTCCAGTCTTCCATCGCGTGCGGTCTTTCCCCTCCTCTTCAGCCGGCTTTGATCAGCCGCGCCTCCACCACCCGGCGCATCAGGTCCACGGGCGCGGTCCGGCCCGTCCAGATCCGGAGCTGCTCCGCCCCCTGGTGGATGAACATGCCGAGGCCGGAGCGGGTCCGGCAGCCCGCGGCGGCCGCCTCCCTCAGGAATCGGGTCCGCAGGGGGGTGTAAACAATGTCCACCACCCAGGGGAACCTTCCGGGAACGTCCGCAGGCAGCGGCGAGCGATCGTCCCCGGGCGCCATCCCCACCGGCGTCGTGTTGATCAGGCAGTCCGCCTCCACGCCGGCCGCTTCGGCCAGTGGACAGAAGGTGCAGCCGAAGTCCGCCGCCAGGGCCTCCCCCTTCCGTGCGGTCCGGTTGAGGACGACCGGAATCCCCCCCGCCTGCACGAGACCGAATACTGCGGCGCGCGCGGCGCCGCCGGCCCCCAGGACGGCGAAGCGCCGGCCCTCGATGTCCATGACCTCCCGAAGGTCCCGGATCAGCCCGGTTCCGTCGGTGTTGAAGCCGGTCAGCCGCCCGTGGTCGTTGACGATCGTGTTGACGGCGCCGATGGCGCGGGCGCCGGCCTCAACCCCGTCGAGCAGGTCCATGACCTCCGTCTTGAACGGCAGGGTGACGCTGACGCCGCGGAGGTTCAGCCCCCGGATCCCCTGCACGGCGGCGGTCAGATTTTGCACGCAGAAGGCCACGTACCGCGCCGGGATCCCCAGGGCGTCCAAGGCGGCCTGGTGCATGAGGGGCGAGAGGCTGTGTCCGACGGGATTGCCGATCACACCGTAGACGTCCATGACGCGATGCACCCTCCTTCATTCTTTCCCGCCGTCGGCAGGGAAATCGACACGCGGTTCCTCGCCGTCAGAAGCGGGAAACCGGTCTCCGTTTCACGGGCGTCCGCGTTGAGCGCCCCGGATCAGGACGGACATCGATTGCCGGGTCTCCGCGACCGTCATCTGTCCCGGCGCCGATTCCGCCCCCGCCGCGAGCGCGGCAAACGTCCAGCTGGCGCCCATAAGCACGGACAGCAGGCGGCTGGCACGGCCCCGGGGCCCCATGGCGAAAGCGACGATCTCCTGCCCCTGCCGCCTAGCCGCGGGAATGAGCTCGAGCACCCGGAACGCGTCCGTGATGCTCTCCGCGCGCGTCACCAGCTTCACGATATCGGCCTTAAACGCCATCAGCTCGCGCACCTTTTTCCGGAGCGCCCGCGCGGGCGGCGTCCCCGTCACGTCGTGCCAGGAGACGACGAGCTTCGTGGCGCCGCCCCGGTCCCGCAGGGTTTCCCGGAGCGACCGGAAAAGCCCCGCGTCGGTCGCCGCCTCGATGTCCACGTAGGCGGCCCCCAGAGCAACCGCCTCCCGCAGGAGTGCCACCCGCCGGGCCTCGGGGCCGTCGAAGGCGCCCCCCTCCGCCGCGGACCGGTTCGTGACGAGAACCCGATCCCGCCGGCCCCGCAGCAGGCGCTTCAGGTCCGGTTCGCGGATGGCATCCAGGCGGATCTCCACGAGATCGGCCCCGGCCAGCGCCCGGTCCATGAGCGCGAGCGCGGCTTCGTTCGTGGCGGCCGCAACAGGAACGCAGATCTTCATTCGTTCTTCAGAAATCCCGATCCCCGCAACCGGGCGGGAACAAACACCGGCAGGGGCAGGAGCGCAGATACTCATGCCTGATCCGGAGGTCCCGATCCCCGCAACCGGGCGGGAGCCGACGCCGGCGTAAACGGAAGCGCAGCGCTTCATGCCTCCTCCCCCTGGGGATAGGAGCCGAGGATCTTGATCAGGGTTGTCCTGGACGCCATGGCGTCAAGGCAGCGGCGGACCTTTTCGTCCCGGCGATGGCCGAGAAAATCGACGAAGAAGAGGTATTCCCACCGCCGGTCGCGCAGGGGGTACGATTCGATCCGCGTCATGTTGAGGCCCTCCCCGGCGAGCGTCTCCAGGGCCTTCAGGAGCGTCCCGGGAACGTGGGGGGTCCCGAACAGGATGGAGGTCTTGTCCCGCCCCGTCGGATCGCTCTCGCCCCGGCCGATTACGAAGAACCGCGTGGTGTTCCACGGGCTGTCCTCGATGCCCGACGCGACCGCCGACAGGCCGTAGGCCTCGGCGGCCATGGGGCTGCCAACGGCGGCGGCGTCTTTCTCCGCCAGCGCCTTCCGGACCGCCGCCGCCGTGCTGGCGACCTCCAGGCGTTCGGCACGGGGAACGTTCCGGTCGAGCCACCCCTGACACTGCGCGAGCGCCTGGGGGTGGGAGTAAATCCGGCGGATTCCCCTCCGTCCGGACCGCTGCGCCATGAGGCAGAGCGTGATCCGAAGAAAGCGCTCCGCCCGGATGGCGAGGGGGGTCGCCATCAGGCGGTCGAGCGTCCGCTTGACGGCGCCCTCGGTGGAATTCTCCACGGGGACGACACCCCAGACGTTCTTTTCCTTCTCCGCCGCGTCGAACACCGCGGCGATGGTCGCCGCGGGGACATACCGCGCCTGCCGCCCGAAATGGGAGAGTGCCGCCAGGTGGGAAAAAGACGCCTCCGGTCCCAGATAGGCCACGGTCATGGGGGTCTGCAGGGCCCGGGACTGGGAGAGAATCTCCCGGAACACGTCCCGCAGGGCCGGGCCGGTCAGGGGCCCCTCGTTCAGGGCCTCCAGCCGCGCGTAAACCTCCGCCTCCTGGGCCGGATCGTACACGGGCCGGTTCTGGCCGGCCTTGACCCGGCCGATCTCGACGGCCAGCTTCGCCCGCTCGTTCAGCAGACGGACCAGTTCCCGGTCCCGTTCCTTCACCGCCGCCCGCAACTCGTCCAGGGGGGTCTTCTTCATGACTGCAAATCCTCGATCGTTTTCATCAGGAGCGCCTCCGGGACCCCGCCGTTGACGAATGGCATCCCAATCTTCTTGAGCAGAACGAAGTGGACGTCCGCGCCCTCCTTTTTCTTGTCCAGCCGCAATCCCTCCAGCAGACGCCCGGCGTTCACGCCGGCGGGGATCCTAACGGGAAGTCCGACGGCCCGCAGGACGGCCTCGATGCGCTCGCCCTCGCCGGCGGACAGATGGTCGAGGGCGACCGATATTCTCGCGGCGGCCACCATGCCCACCGCCACGGCCTCCCCGTGCGCCATCCCGTAGTCCGTCGCCGCCTCCACGGCGTGTCCCATCGTGTGGCCGAAGTTCAGGATGCGGCGGAGCCCCTTCTCCGTCTCATCGAGCTCCACGATGCCCTTCTTGATCCGGCAGGACCGGGCGACCAGGCGCTCCAGGAGCGCCCCGTCGCGCCCCCGGATCGCCGCGGCCCCGTTGGCCAGCAGGTCGAGCAGCTCCGGATCCTCGATGACGCCGTACTTGACGATCTCCGCCAGGCCGTTGGCGAACTCCCGCTCCGGCAGCGTGTCCAGGAAGGCGAGGTCGATGAAGACGCCCCGGGGCTGGTGGAAGGTGCCCAGCATGTTCTTCGCCGCCGGGAGATTGACCCCGGTCTTGCCCCCGATGGCGCTGTCCACCTGCGCGAGCAGCGTCGTCGGCGCCTGGAGGTAGGGAATGCCCCGCATGAACAGGGAGGCCATGAGCCCCGTCAGATCACCGACCACCCCACCGCCCAGGGCAATCAGCGCGGACTTCCGGTCCGCCCCGAGGGCCAGCAGCCGCTCGACGAGATCGAGGCAGGTCCGGACCGTCTTGGACGCCTCCCCCGCCGGGAACTGGACCAGGTCCACCGCGAGGTTCATGCCCCGGAGGGTCGCCAGGACCCTGTCGCCGTGCAGTTCGGCCACGCGGCTGTCGGTCACGAGGACATAGCGCGAGGCCCAGTTGTTCTTGGCCATGAGGAGCCCCATGCGGTCGATGATGCCCCGGCCGATGAAGATCTCGTGGGCATTCGCCGATTTCCGGTCGAGATTGACGCGGATCTTCTTCATGCCGGCACCCCCATCTCCTTCCCCATCAACCCGGCGATCGCGCGCAGCTCCTCCATCATCCGGTAGAACTTCTCCGGCTTCAGGGACTGGGCGCCGTCGGAGACGGCCTTTTCCGGCTCCGGGTGCACCTCGATGATGATCCCGTCTGCCCCCACGGCGACGGCCGCCCGCGCCAGCGGGATGACGTACCGCCAGTGGCCGGCGGCATGGCTGGGATCGACGATGACGGGCAGGTGGGTCAGCCCCTTGAGCACCGGCACGGCGCTCAGATCCAGGGTGTTGCGCGTCGCCGTCTCGAAGGTGCGGATGCCCCGTTCGCAGAGGATGACCTGGTCATTTCCCGAATCCAGGATGTACTCCGCCGACATGAGGAGTTCCTCGATCGTCGTCATCATGCCCCGCTTGAGGAGGACGGGCTTGCGGATCTGGCCGACCCGCTTCAGCAGCGCGAAGTTCTGGACGTTGCGGGCGCCGATCTGGACGATGTCGGCGTACGACGCCACCAGGTCCACCTCCGTCGTATTCATGACCTCCGTGACCACCGGCAGCCCGGTCCGCTCGCTGGCCTTTTTCAGGAGCTTCAGGCCCTCTTCCTCCATGCCCTGGAAGCTGTAGGGCGACGTCCGCGGCTTGAAGGCCCCGCCGCGCAGGATCTGCGCATGGCCCTTGCAGACGATGTAGGCGCTCTCCATCAACTGTTCCTCGCTCTCCACGGAACAGGGGCCGGCCATGACGACGAAGGACGGCCCGCCGATCCGCATGTCTCCGACCGGGATGACGGTATCGGCCTCGGAAAACTCGCGGCTGGCGAGCTTGTAGGGTTTGAGGATCGGGACCACCTTTTCCACCCCGGGCAGGTTCTCGACGGATTTGAGCTGCCCCTTGCCGCGCTCGTCCCCGACGGCGCCGATGATGCTCCGCTCCACGCCCCGGGAGGGGTGGGTCCGGTACCCGACGGACTCGATCCATTCGATGACCTGATCGATCTGGGCATCCGTGGCCTTCTTCTTCATGACAACGATCATGGCACTTGACCTCCAAAAAACAAGGGCCGGGGCGAACACTGCCGCCCCGGCCCCAAAACAAAAAAGCCATGGGCAGCGTCGATCTCCCCATGGCTTAGCTTGTTTTATTTTATTCCCTTCAAGTCATCCTAAGCGCTGGGCAGACCGGTGCGTCAAAATAATAATAGCTAAAATAATAGCTGTTACCGCTGCCCATGCTGTTCATCTTCGGAATGCGACCTTTCAGGATATGGCTGCGCCTATCTCATACCTTCTCCGGCCTGTCAAGACATTTTCTCGCGCCGGACCTATTTCCGCGGGCGGGCGCCCCTCAGGCCGCGCCGAAGAGCTTCTGCAGACCCATGAGCAGGTTCAGGTCCCCCTCGGCCGTGTACTTCCCTTCAGCGAAGGCCTCGGCGCCGTTCAGACGGCCCTCCATGATCGCGATCCAGACCTCTGAGGGCGTGCGGATAATCAGATCCGGACGGTCGGCCGGCCCCGTGCCAAACCCGCAGTACCCGTCGGCCATGACCAGGTGCCACTGCCCCGGCTGCTCGCCCGTCACGTCGAATTGCAGCTTGGCCTTGAGTTCCCGGAACTCGGGGCTGAAACGACCCGCCATCCCGCCCAGGAGCATCCGGATGTCCTGTTTGACGGCCTCCTCGAACGGACGCGTCTCTTCGCCGCGCCGGGTGCGTTCGTGGTGCTCGGTGCGGATGTCCCAGAACAGGTTCGCCTGATCGCGGAAGCTCCGCAGGTTCGTCGTCCAGGGCTGGCTGCAGACCGCCTCGGTTTCCGGCGAGATCCGCTCGAGATCCACGATTTCCCGGCCGGCCCGGAAGAACCCCTCCATGACCGCCTTCCCCTTCTTGCCCAGCTTGTCCATGAACAGCATGCTCTCCGATCCGGGCCGCAGGAGCACGCCCGCGAGCGAGGGCTTCCCGTAGCGCGTCAACAGCCGGAACTGCGCCACGAGGGCGTCGAAATGGCTGATCTCCGGAAACCCGCAGACCGACAGCAGGACGATCCGGTCCGGTCCGGCATCCGGGTCGCGGTGGGGATGGCCGGTTTCGCCGTTCCGCTCGATCAGCTGCGGCAGGATCAGCGGCATCATCCGCTCCGAGAACGCCTTCATGTAGGAGATCATGGAAAAGTAGTACAGGGGCGTGGCGTACACCGCGACGTCGCAGGCCTTCAGCTTCTCCAGCAGCGCGGGCATGTCGTCGTTTTTATGGATGCAGATCCCGGGGGTCTTGTACCAGCAGGTGTAACAGCCGATGCAGGGACGGATCTTCTGCCTGGCCAGGAAAATCGTTTCCGTTTCGGCCCCGCGGCTGCGGGCGCCTTCCAGGAACGGGTCCAACACCATCTGGGTATAGCCCGCCGGGCGGGGGCTCCCCTGGAGCGCCAGAATCTTCATCCGTTCTTCTCCTTTCGGCTGCGGGATGCGCCGGCTGCGCGGGACCGCCGCACCGGGACATCGCCGTTTTCAGGGACGTCACTATGCACAATCAGGGGCGTTTTTTCCATTAAAATATCCGTTAGCCATTTTCATTGACACAACCGGACAGGTTGCCTATGCTTCCCGCCGTGAAACGCAATCCCCCTTCCGGCGGTCCGGACGTTTGGAGGGGCGGACGCCGGGAACGGCCCCTCGAGCGGCCGGCGGTCCCGGCGATCGGCCGAGGGGGAAAAGGTCAGCGAGGCTTGGATGAACCGTGACATGAGGGTCGTCAGGGAGTGCTTCATCGACGATCACGTCAGAGGCCTGTTTGAACAAAACCGCCTGCGCGGATTTGCGGACCTCTGGCACCTGGACGCCCCCTGGGTCGAGACCCCCAACGAACGGAGGAAAGGCACGAGCGGCGTTTTTCGATACCCCCTGGAGGCCGGTGACGGCGCCGTCCAGCCGGTCTTCGTCAAGCGGCAGAGCAATCACAACACGAAAACCTGCCGGCATCCGATTCGGGGCGTCCCCACGTTTCTCCGGGAATACAGGTATATCCGGGAGCTTCGACAGGCCGGCATTCCGGTCGTGGATGTGTGGTATTACGGTCAGGCGGTCTCCGGGGGCGTGCAACACGCCATCCTTGTCACCCGCGCCCTGGAGGGGTACGTCTCGCTCGACCAGTGGTTCGCCCTCGACGAAAACAGGCATGACGAAGGACGGGTCCGGGCCGTATTGCAGTCCGTCGTCGATGCCGTCAAGCCGATCCACGCCCGGGGGATCGGTCACGGGTCACTCTACGGGAAGCACATCTTCGTCCGCACCGGCGCGGGGGACGACGCCGCGGGCGCGGCCGTCGCCATCCGCCTGATCGATCTGGAACGGGCCCGCCGATCGCTGTTTCACGACCGGCTGATCCGGATGGACCTCAGCCAGTTGCTGCGCCGCACCCCGGGGCTCGGCGAAAAGGAGCGGGAGATCTTGCTCGCGCTCTACTTCGACGCGCCCGACCGCGGTCGCTGGCGCATCCGGCTGCGGAAGGCCATCGAAACCAAAACGAGAAGGAAGCGGCGATGACACGGCCGCATCCGGGGAAAGACCGGGCCATCCCCGCCCGCCCCGCGTGACATCAATCGGGTATTTCCAGAAGGGCGACGGTCTGTTCGGAGAAGAAGCGCGCATTGGAGCGAAAGCAGCGGACCCTCAACCCCGCCTCCTCGACCTCCCGGTAGAACTGACGCAGGGTAATGGCGTATCGGCGGGATTGCCTCCGGGAGCGGGCATTCTTCATCAGCCTTCGCATGTGCTGGTAGGACCAGAAATTATAGAAGGAGAGGATGATCCACTTCCGGCCCGCGCGTTTCAACTCCCGCAGGATGTTGACGCGGTCCCCGATGTCCGGGAAGTGGTGATAGATCCGCATGGAGAACACCACGTCGGAACGCTTGTCCGCGCAGGGGATGTCCAGAATGGAGCCGACCGAGAAGCGAACCCGCGCCGGATCGCTTTCCCGGTCCTTCTGAAAATTTTCCCTCGACTTCCGGGTCATGGCCTGGGAATAGTCCATCTCCAGCAGAGCGCCGGCTTTGCCCAAAAGCTGCTTCTGAAACCGGCCGGCCCCGCAGGGAATGTCCAGCACCCTGTCGACCCGCCCGATGATCCGGAAAAAATGATCCACAATCCCGGACTCTCTTCGATGGGTCCGCGGCCGCTTGACCAGAAAACGCGCGTCGGAGTAATCCGCCACAACGTCGGGGTTCTCGTAATATTCTTTCATGGCGCCTCGCTCGGGTGCATCGGGATAGCCGCTTGTAACACGACGGAAATCCTTTATCAAGGGATGGAAACGCCGACCTCGCATCGGCCGGCCCTAAAAAGCCCCACAGGTCGCGGAGCGCGGACCCCGCCTCGAAGCCGTCCCCCCGGCATTTTTCGCTTTATCTTTCCGTAGAGATCGGTTAGCTTCTCGGCACCGGGTTGACGGGCGCCTGACGGGATTCGAAGCGGGCGCGGACCGCCCCCAAGAAGGAGCAGCACGTGACGGGCATCATCCTTTCCGGCGGCAAGAATACGCGCATGGGCAGCAACAAGGCCCTGCTCACCCTCGACGGCGAACGGCTCATCGACCGGACGGTGAGCCTGTTCAAGGACCTCTTCGCCGAGGTCATCATCGTCACGAACGCCCCGCGCGAATACCTCGACCAGGACGTCGCCATCGTCACGGACGTCTACAAGGGCAAGGGGGCGCTGGGCGGGATCTACACCGGGCTCTTCTATGCCACCCACGACTATGTCTTCGTCGCCGCCTGCGACATGCCCTTTCTCCGGAAGGACTTCATCCTCCACATGATGGCACAGACCCCGGGCAACGACATCGTCGTCCCCGTTCAGCCCGAAGGCTACCAGCCGCTCCACGCCATTTACAGCAAACGCTGCGCCGCACCCATGAAGCGCCTGATGGACGAGAACCGCCTGAAGATCACCGGATTCTACAAGGGGATGAAGATCCACACCCTGTCGGAAGAGGAGGTCCGTTCCTTCGATCCCGCCGGACGGATGTTCCTCAACATCAATTCCCCGGCGGATCTGGAAAAGATTGCGCCGTAACGCGTCCCCCCGCGGCGAGGAAGCCTGCGCGGAAACGCGGGCGACCGCGGGCGCAGGGATAGCGGGCATCCAGGAGCGACCGCCCGGCCGCACGGCCCGAGCGTCGCCGCGCTCACCCCTCGCCAAACCCGGACTGACAAACGGGGGCCCGACAAGGCCTCCGTCGGATTGCAGGAATATCGAAATAACCCGAAAAGGAGGGAGATTTTTGCATGCAATACGAGACGATTCAGTATGAAGCGGCGGAGGCCGGCATCGGCGTTCTGACCCTCAACCGGCCGCGGAAGTACAACGCGGTCAACCAGGCCATGATGAAGGAGCTGGAGCACTTCTGGTCCGAGCGCGAGAACGACCCGGACACGCGCATCGTCCTGCTCAAGGGCAACGGCGAGAAGGGCTTCTGCGCCGGGCTCGACATGGAGGAGGGCCTGGAGCTTCAGAAGACCATGAATTCCCTCCAGTTCTACCAGTCCCAGGCCCGCATGGGCAGGCTGATGCTGAAGATGCGCCAAGTCCCCCAGATCGTCGTCTGCATCGTGCACGGGGCGGCCGCGGGCATCGGACTGAGCTTTGCCCTCTCGTCGGACCTGCGCGTCATCAGCCCCGACGCCCGCTTCTCGGCGGCCTACATCAACATCGGCCTGGGGGGCGCCGACATGGCGTGCAGCTATCTCCTGCCCCGCGCGATCGGGAGCGGGCGGGCGTACGAATTCATGCTGACGGGGAACTACATGTCCGCCGCGGAGGCCGTGAGCCTCGGCTTCGTCAGCCGCCTGGTCGAGCGGGACCGCCTGATGGACACCGCGCTCGAACTCGCCCGCACCATGAACGGCAAGAACCCCGCCGGACTGCGCCTGACGAAGGAGGCCATCAACGTCAACCTGGACATCGGCGGACTGGAGCAGGCGCTCGCCGTGGAGAACCGCAATCAGGCCCTGCTGTACGGCGAATTCTTCAAGTCCCCGGCCTGAATTATTGATTGACACGTCAATCGGGATGTGGTTAACGCCGGGCTATCTTTTCCCAATTCTTTTCCCATACAAAGGAGGAACGTTTATGGCAGGAGAGAAAACCATGAACCGGTGGCTGGTCGTCGTCGGCGCCCTGCTGATCCAGGTCAGTCTCGGCGCGGTCTACATCTACAGCGTCTTCAAGCCGGCCCTGAGTGCAAAATTCCCCGACTGGTCCCCGACCGACCTCGCCCTTCCCTCCCAGCTCATCCTGGCGTTCTTCGCCCTGGGCGTGATTTTCGCCGGTAAGATCCAGGACAAGATCGGTCCCCGCATCGTCGCGACCGTGGGCGGCATCATGCTGGGCGTGGGCCTCATCATCGCGGCCTATGCCCCCAGCCTCATGGCGTTCACCCTGGCCTTCAGCGTCCTCGGCGGACTCGGCATCGGCACGGCCTACGTCTGCCCGATCGCCACCTGCGTCAAGTGGTTCCCCGACAAGCGCGGGATGATCACGGGGCTTGCCGTGGCGGGCTTCGGCGCGGGCGCGCTCGTCTTCACCCCCGTGGCGAAATACTTCATCGCCTCCTCCGGCATCATGGCGACCTTCATGTACCTGGGGATCATCTTCCTCGTCGCCGTCGTCCTGGGCGCCCAGCTCATGATCAATCCCCCCGCCGGCTTCAAGCCCGCGGGCTGGAATCCCCCGGCCCCCGCCCCCGGCGCGGCCGCCTCGGCCGGCGCGGACTTCGGCACGATGGAGATGCTCAAGACCGTCCAGTTCTACCTCCTGTGGGTCACCTACTTCGCCGGCTGCATGGCGGGACTCATGATCATCATGAACATCACCAATATCTGGCAGTCTCCGCCGATGATCGAAGGCGCGAAGACCATGGCAACAATCCCCCAGGATATCTTCAAGACCATCGCGGATCAGGGGGCAACCGCCGTCATGATCGTGGCCATCCTGAACGCCGCCGGGCGGCTCGTCTGGGGGCAGATCTCCGACGTGCTGGGGCGCAAGGTCACGCTCATCATCATCTTCGCCTATGCCGGCGTGGTCATGCTCTTCCTGAACACCTTCACCTCCTATCCGCTCTTCCTCTTCGGCGTCTGCTCGATCGGGTTCTGCTTCGGCGGGTTCCTCGGCCTGTACCCGGCGGTGACGGCGGACTACTTCGGGACGAAGAACGTGGGCGCCAACTACGGCCTGATGTTCGCGGCCTACGGTGTCGGCGGGCTGTTCGGCCCCTGGCTGGCCCCGAAGCTCATGACCGTCGTCGGCAAGATCCCCTACGAGGCCCTGGACAAGGGCGCCGTCGTCGTCAAGGAATTCACCGCGGCCAGTTACACGACCCCGTTCATCATCTCCGGCGTCCTGTGCCTCGTGTCGATCGGGATCGTCTGGATGCTCAAGCCGCCGGTCAAGGGATAGGCGTCAAAGAGTTATTGGATCGTCTTCACCGAGGGGCAATCGCGAGATTGCCCCTTTTTCTTTGTCAGGCTGCCAAGCCCTCAAACCAAGCCTTGCGAAAACCCTCCGGCGAGATCTTCACTGCACTCGTTTTCCGGTGAAAACCCCGACCTGAATCATAAGCTTTATTGTGCATCACCTACGGCATCTTAATTCCATATGAATTCAGATATGATTTCCCCTTGACGCCTAACCTCTCTCGTGTCAAGGTCTTCCTCATGCAGAAATAAAAAATGGCTGTTAATGAAGGCCGTCCCCCCTGATCGGTCTACACCATGTTATATGAACAAGGAAAGAACGCAGCATGGACTTTTCATCCGTAGTCATTAGACAAGTATTCAGTTCTTTATGTTTTTTAATACCATTAGCAATTTTTCTGGAGTTGCCCCTAATGGACTAGACACTCTTCAACCTTAAGTTGGTTTCGCCTGAACTGCCTGGGCGACGGCATTCTTAACCCCTTGTGGGAGTGATACTCGTTGCAATCCCGGAACCATCCAAGATGACTTTGCGGCGGCGCGCCTGCCGGTCTCGCGCGGGTAAAGCGGAACGTTGGGCATAAGCCAAAGCAGGAGAAAAGGGGCAGCGCTATGAAACCATCCATACGCATCAACAAGGACCTCTGTCATTCGTGCGGCTTTTGCGCGGAGATCTGCCCCAACCGAATCATGACAATGGGGGGCGCGGACGGGATATCCCTGCGCCCGGATCGGCTGTCGTTTTGTATCGCGTGCGGCCAATGCATGGCCGTTTGTACATCCCAGGCGATTATCGTGGATGGTCTGGCGTATGAACGGGATTTCTTCGCACTGCCGAAGGGATCGGCGGATCAGATGCCCTTTCTCGAGATGATCCAAACGCGTCGAGCCATTCGGGTCTTCAAGAACCGACCCGTGCCAAGGGAACTGCTGGAGAAGGTCGTCGAGGCCATTACTTTTGCCCCGCCGGGTTTCACGCCGCTCAAGACGGAGCTCACCGTGGTTCAGGACACAGCGGTGATTCGTCAAGCCCTCCCCGAGATGATCAACTTCTATGACGGCCTTGTCAAGGCAATGGACAACCCCATCGCCCGGTTTATGATTCGCCGCAAGGGGGGAGCGGCGACGTTCAACACCTTGAAACGGCACGTCGTGCCATTGATGAAGAGCCGTCTCCCGGAGCTGAAGCAGGGGACGGAGGACACCCTCACACGCTATGCGCCGGCCATGATCATCTTTCACGCGCATCGCGATGCGGAGAACTACGAAGAGGACATTCACATTGCCCTGACTTACGGTTTTCTTGCCGCCCACGCCCTGGGCCTGGGAGGATCCGCAATGTCCATCATTCCGCCACCGATTCAGCGCAGTCCCCGACTGCGCAAGCTCTTCTTGATTCCCGACACGAACGTGGTTGTCGGCTCCATGATTTTAGGATATCCGAAGTATCGATATCAGCGGGGCATTAAACGCAATCTGAAGAATGTCACCTGGATTTGACGGGCACGCAGAGGAACCCGAGTCATCGATCCGGGTTGCGGCCAGAGCAAAGAACGTGGCCCAACGAGGCAATAATGAAATGCCATTGATCGCTGTAACGATGATAAAGGGAAAACCACAGGAGAGGAATCCATTCTGATGTTCAATGTGCTTCTGCCACAGGTCTTTTATCTCATCATTCTGTTGGTCATCATCGCCTTTGTAACCGTGATAGTGAAGCAAAAGGCACAACTTGAACAGACCTACCCCTACGAGACGCAACAACATTTATTCTCTACGGCCGAACGATCTTTCCTGGCGGTACTTGAGCAAGCCGTCAACGATCGCTGTCGCTTCATGGGGAAGGTCCGCCTGGCGGACATCGTGAAGGTGAAAAACGGTTTGAACAGGAGCGCCTGGCAAAATGCATTCAACAAAATTCAGAGCAGGCACGTCGACATCGTCGCATGTGACCCGGCGACCCTGGGCATTCGATTTGTCATCGAGCTTGACGACAGCACGCACAATCAATCCCAAAGACAGGGCCGGGACCGGTTTGTCGACTATGCCCTCGCGGCCGCCGGCATCCCCATTGTTCATGTCAAGGCGAAAGCAAGCTATACTCTACAGGAAATTCAAGGCATACTTTCACAGGCGGGGGTGCGGGCATGAAAGCCGTTGTCTTCTATGAGCGTGGATCCGCAACAATGGAACAAGTCATGGCCGTGTACCCGAGACACAAGGCCTTCCTGGATACATTTGTGGAGAAAGGGCAGATTTACGGAATCGGGCCCTTTGCCGGCCGTGATGGATCGATGGGGATATTCAAGAGCCGGGACATCGCGGAGGATTTCGTCAGGAATGACCCCTTCGTTTTGGAGGGGCTTGCCGGCAAGGTGACCATCAAGGAATGGGATGACGCCCTGCTGTAATGCTGCCGTTGCGGCAGACCTCCCTGCCGGGATCTATTTCTCATCCACACCGAATTAACTCGAAACCATGCAAATCGCTGTCGCTATAGCTCTCACAGCCACCTACCTGGGCCTCTCGCTGGCGCTCGGCGGCGTGCAATCAAGCAATGGGCCCTGGTGGTTCTTCTTGCCTTGCATTGTGTCGGTCTGCGCCTTCGTTGCCGCCAAAATGATCATGGCCAAACTTCCGCTGCCCTGGGTCAATGATCAGGGCTATAGCTCTCCTCCTCGCCGCGTCCACCTTTCTTGGAGGGCCGCTGTCCGGCTTCCCGCTTATGCGCCATTCCTGCTTATTCTGTGGCATTTTCTATCGATCCTGCGGATGCACTTTGACATCGACTGGGTGTTGTATTGCGTGATCGTGCTCGCCTTGGGGATGATGACCATAATTGCTCTCAGACGCTGGCATGAAATCCGACTCCTTCGAAACGGTGAAGTGGCGATGGCGTTTATCGATGGTCGAGAAAACACTGCTGAGTGGCAAGACGACCGAATATACTATCATTTCAGGACGGCCGGGGGGAAAGATGTCTCGGGTCGGGCATTCTATGTTGGATATGATGTCCTCGAAGGCTCCTTCATCCCCGTGTTCTATGACGCCCGGAACCCCCCAGATCACCTGGTCGCCTGCGCCTCCTGGTTCGAGGCCGATTGACGGGGTGCATGGAAACACAGCCCAACACGGCATTCTTTTCAATCAGATGAGGAAACAAAATGTTTGAAGAATTGGAGAGGATCAACGAACGGCCCGAACCGTTCCAATTTTATACCGCAAGCAACTTATGGACGGATGAACATACGTCAAAGCAGATGCTGGCCTTCCATCTTGACGGGTCTGTCGACATTTCTTCAAGAAACGGGGAATTTATCGATCGATCGGTGGAATGGATCGCATCCGAGTTCGACATCGGCAGAAAGACCAGGATCGCGGATTTCGGCTGCGGCCCCGGGCTGTATGGGGCCCGCTTGGCGAAGTGCGGAGCCAATGTGACCGGCATTGATTTCTCGAAGAGGTCCATCGAGTATGCACAGGAGATTGCCGCCCGCAAACGGTTGAACATCCACTATGTGAATCAGAATTATCTGGAATATGAAACAGATGACCGGTTCGACCTTGTGCTGATGATTATGTGTGATTTCTGCGCCCTCAGCCCGGCACAAAGAAAAGGGCTTCTGGGCACGTTCCATAAGATCTTGAAACCGGGCGCTTCAGTCCTCCTGGATGTGTATTCCCTGTCGGCATTTGAACAAAGGGTAGAAGCCGCGACCTATGAGGTGAACCAACTTAACGGATTTTGGTCGCCGAACAAGTATTACGGTTTTCTGAATACCTTCAAATACCATGAAGAAAAGGTTGTACTGGACAAATACACAATCATTGAGTCCGGGCGAACCAGACAGGTGTACAACTGGTTGCAGTATTTTTCGCCTGAGGCTCTTGAAAACGAGTTTGTCGAGGCCGGTTTTTTAATTAAGGGGATCTATTCCGACGTCGCAGGAAATCCCTATAGTCGAGAATCAAATGAATTTGCAGTCATTGTCAATAAAGTGTAGACAGACAAAGAACAATGCCATGCACTCGGTCGGGAATTCCGCTTTGCGCCATTCCCGCCAGTAGTGGCTGCGTTAGACGGCACGGAGGAGAAGCGTGATGCGCACAAGATGGTCCGTACTTTTGGTCATCCTCCTTGTCGGCGTCATCGGTTCAGTCCCCTATGTCAAGCAGGTCGAATCCGATCAACATTTCCATTGTCCACTTGACAGGGAAACTTACACGTGAATCGGGAGAAATGTAATGCCATTGGTCACGGTAACGATGATCAAGGGAAGACCAACGGGATTCAGGAAATCAATCCTGGATGTCATACACGCGTCCCTGGTGACAGCGTTCAAGATTCCCGACCACGATCGAAATCAGCGGATCATCGAAATCGATGCAGAGAATTACGAATATCCTTCCGGCAAATCTGATTATTTCATGACCATTGAAATGACGGTTTTTCCCGGCCGATCGGTCGAGGCCAAACGAATGCTGTATCAGGAAATCGTGAAAGGGCTCAAAACCCTGGGCATCCCCGGCGATGATATTCTGATCGTGCTTAAGGAACCTCCGCTCCAGGATTGGGGAATCCGGGGTGGACATCCGGCAAACGACGTGGATATCGGGTTCAAACTCGAGGTGTAAACAGGCCCGAACCCGGGGGCTGTCGGCGGACACGCTTCGCTTGCCGCAAAGCCCCGGCGTCGGGCATGAGACAATGATCCATTATAAAATTAAAGGAGCGACATCATGTCTGATCCGCATGAGGAAGTGACCGTTCGGTTGATCAACCGGAAGGTTCAATTTACCGGCGTATCCAATGCCAATCCTGACCACCCGATCACGTTCGATTATAAGCCTCCCATAGGAGACGGGCTGGGTTATAACGGGCTTGAATTGCTGCTGATGAGCCTTGCCGGTTGCAGCGCAACCGCCATTGTTTTCCTGTTGAGAAAGATGGGAAAGACCGTCTCTGGCTTGGAAGTGAAAGCAAGAGGCATCAGGAGCGAACAGCCGCCCATCAAGTTTGAAAAGATTTTTATCGAATTTATGGTGAATTCAAAAGACACAAAGGATTCAGACATCCAGAGGGCAATCCAGCTCTCCGAGAAATCCGTCTGTCCTGTTTGGCAAATGATCAAGAACAATGTAGAGGTTGTGCCGACGCACAAAATCGTGGCCTGAAGAAACCATGAGGGATTGCCCCAAACCCTGTTAGGCCGTGACCGAATCTATTCACACCCGTAAGGAGATTTTCTACAATGGACATTCCACGGATCTTCAACATCACCGAAAGCGCTCACCGCATCCACAACCCGATCACACCCGAAAAGCTCGCCACGCTCGGCGCGGCGCTGCGTCTGGAATCGGGGGCCCGGGTGCTCGACCTCGGCAGCGGCTCTGGGGAGATGCTGTGCACCTGGGCACGCGATCACGGCGTCATCGGCACCGGCATCGACATGAGTCCGTTGTTCACCGAGCAGGCGAAACGCCGTGCAGAAGAACTCGGCGTTGCCCACCAGGTCAAGTTCATCCATGGCGATGCGGCCGGCTACGTCGCTGACGAAAAGGTCGATGTGGCAGCCTGTGTCGGCGCCACGTGGATCGGCGGGGGATTTGCCGGCACGATCGAGCTTCTGGCTCGGAGCCTGCGCACCGGTGGGATCATCCTCATCGGCGAGCCCTTCTGGCGACAGTTACCCCCGACGGAAGAGGTTGCCAGGGGGTGTCTTGCCCACGCCATCTCGGACTTTCTCATGCTTCCGGACCTCCTCGCGTCTTTCGGCCGCCTTGGCTACGACGTCGTGGAAATGGTTCTGGCGGACCAGGACGGCTGGGACAGATACGAGGCGGCCAAATGGCTTACCATGCGCCGATGGCTTGAAGCCAATCCCGGCGACGAGTTGGCCCAGGAGGTTCGAGCCCAACTGACCTCGGAACCCGGGCGCCACGCCGCTTACACACGTGAATACATGGGCTGGGGGGTGTTCGCGCTGATGCCGCGGTGATGGCTTTGGCGCATCCGGCGGATCGTCAACGGCTGTGCCGCGCAACAGCGGATGGCTCGCCGAGATGTGATTGCGACTGAATTCATTTCTTACGGTCTCGTTATCCGTGCCATCAACAGAAAGGTCTGTCTCAAGCAGGCCGAACCATTCATTCGAGCCGACGCCGTTTCGCGGCGCGGCTTCATTCAGGCATCGGGCTTGAAAATGATGTAAGGGGAAATTGAAAATAGGTGGAGTTTTGCGAGGCCAGGTCATGAAAACCGTCGTCGATTTCATTTATCGGGTTGTCACGGGGGCGCGGCCTATCCGGATCATCTTCATGCCGATCTTTGCCGCATTCTTCCTTTGCATTTTGTTGCTGACGATCTTTCTCGCGTTGAAGCTCGATGATTATTTCAATCTTTCCGGACCGCTCGGATATCCCTTGAATTACATTCTTTCCGTTCCGCTCGTCGCGATCGGCGCGTTTCTGTGGATCTGGTCCGTCCTGCATTTTGCGAAAGCGAAGGGAACCCCTGTCCCGATCAGCCCTCCCCCCAAGCTGGTCGACACCGGTCCCTACGCCTACGCCAGAAACCCGATGCTCTCGGGCGTCTTTCTGATGCTCTTCGGGATCGGGTTTATGGCGGGATCTCCGTCCCTGGTCTTTGTCTTCACCCCGATTTTCGTGGTCGTCAGCGTGCTCGAATTCAAATTCATCGAAGAGCCCGAACTCGAAAAGCGACTCGGCGACCCTTACCGTGAATATAAACGAAAAACCCCCATGCTGATCCCGAAGGTGTTTCGCTAACGGGGGAAAACGCCGCCGGCCGGCAATCGAAAACCGTTCGACGTCAACGACGTCTGAACGAGGAGGTGGAGATGGAACGCGGGACGAAGCCTATCGTCGTCTTCGAGGCGCTGACGGCGCTGGGTCTGATCCTCTTCTGGATCGGGTTCTTCACGATCGGACTGGCCCCGGAGACGCCCCCGCCGGGGTATTTCGTCTACGAGCACTCTTTTCCGTTGCCCGACCTGATCCTCGCGGCGGCGCTCCTCGTCGCGGCCCGGCTTCTTTATCAGGGCAAGGCTGCGGGCAGGACGCTGTCGCTCGTCTGTGCCGGCGCCCTCATTTTTCTCGGGGTCCTCGACTTCAGCTTCAACCTCCAGAACGGCCTGTACGCGATCTCGACCCTCGACCTCGTCCTGAACGCCTTCATCAATCTCTGGTGCGTCGTCTTCGGCCTCTGGATCGCCATGCGGCTGCGTACATCAGAAAACGATTGACGTGAAAAAAGGAGAGCACCCATGGAGAAAATCTACACCCGCTGGCCGAAAGGCGTTTTCAAGAACCTGACGTACCCCGAGATTCCCCTCTTTGAGATCCTCCGTTCCGGGGCGCGCCGCTGGCCGACGCGCAATGCGCTGATCTTCGGGGGCATGGAGATCACCTTCCTCGAACTGGACCAGCTGTCCGACCGTTTCGCCGCGGCCCTGACCGACCTGGGGGTCGTGAAGGGCGACCGGGTGGCGATCCATCTGCCGAACTGTCCGCAGTTCGCCATCGCCTATTACGGGCTTCTGAAATGCGGCGCGGTCTTCGTCCCGTTGAGCCCGCTCTTTTCGGAGCGCGAGCTCAGGATGCAGATGAACGACGCCGGGACGGAGACCTTCATCGGGTTGAACCTGCTCTACGCCGCGCCCCAGAAGATCCTGCCCGAGACGCCGGTGAAAAGGATCATCCTGACGGACATGACGGACTGCTATCCGCCGTTATCCGCCCCCGTCAAGCCCCTGCCGCGTTTTCCCATTCCCGAAGGCGTCCTCGACTTTACGACGCTCATCGCCCGCTATCCCGCGCAGGCGCCGGACGTCGCCATCGACCCGAAAACGGATCTCGCCCATATCGCCTATACGGGGGGCACGACCGGCACGCCGAAGGGCGTGATGATCACGCATTACAAGGGCGTCGTGTCCTGCTGCCAGATGAATCATTGGTTCGTGGGCGGCGACGTGACCTACGAAAACGGCATGCTCGGCCTGAAGCGGATGGAAGGGGACAGCGATGAAGACCATGCGTTCGCCATCGGGCTGGAGACGTCGCTCGTCGTCGCGCCCTGGTTCCACGTGATGGGCATCTACGGCTATCTGAACCAGCCGTTCATGAAGGGCAGTACGCTCGTGGTCTTTCCCCGCTTCGATCTCGAGGAGTTTATGAGAGCCATTCCCAAATACCGCCCGGCCGTGTTCGGCGGGGCGCCGCAGCTGTTCGTCCCGATGGTGGCCCATCCCCTCTTCGAGGAAACGGACCTGTCCATCGTCAAACTCGTCGTTTCGGGCGCGGCGCCGATCTCCCTCGCGCTGCTGGAGAAGCTGCGGGCCAGGATCCCCGGCATCATCTGCGAGGCCTACGGCCTGTCGGAGGCCACCAGCGTCGCCACGATCAGTCCGGCGACGCGCGACGGCCTGCGCCTGGGTTCCGCGGGACTGCCCGTTCAGGACACGGAGATCCGGATCGTGGACCCCGACGACGACCGGATCGAGCTGCCCCTGGGCGAGACCGGGGAGATCTGCATCAAGGGGCCGCAGATCATGGCGGGCTACTGGAGACGCCCCGAGGAAACGGCGGAGGTCCTGAAGGACGGCTGGCTGTTGACCGGCGATATCGGGTATATGGATCAAGACGGCTACCTGTTCATCGTGGACCGCAAGAAGGACATGCTTCTGTGCAAGGGGCACAACGTCTACCCCCGGGATCTGGAGGAGGTCTTAAACGCCCACCCGGACGTGATGCAGTCGGCCGTGGTCGGGAAGAAGGACGAGCGCTACGGGGAGGCGCCGGTGGCCTTCGTCCAGCTCAAGCCGGGTGCAACGGTGACGGAGGCGGAGCTCCTGGCGTACGCCAATGAAAACATCGCCTTTTACAAGAAGATCCGCAGGCTGGTGATTGCCGACCAGCTTCCCGCCAACATGGCCGGGAAAATCCTCCGGCGGGAGCTGCGCGATCAGGTGCAGGCGCCGGATTTCGTCGTGTGAACCGGCGCGGCGGCCGGTTCACGAAATCGGTCATCGGTCCCGTTTTGGCGTTGGATTCCGTTCGTGAAAGGAGGGATAGAGCGCGATGATCCTGGATCTCATCCCTGTTCCGGCCGTTTTCCAGGGGGCGGTTCTCGACGGGTTTACGCTTCTGCTGGCGGGGCACGTCGCCTTCGGCGGAGATAAACTGGTGCCGATCGGCCGGCTTCATTACGTCCTGCACTGGCTTTACGGGAAGTACGAACCCTGGATCCTGCGCCTGGTGGACTGGTTCCTCCGCAAACGATTCATCACGGAGACGAGACCGGGGCGGGCCTTTCTGACGCTTCTGGCAACCGCCTCCCATTTTCTGCCGCACGGCATCGTCGTGCCCACGGCGTCGGCCGTCCGCCTCGTACGGTTCATCGAGAGCCTTGAGGGCGAAGAAAATGCACCCAAACTGGCGGTGGGGCCGTGCGTATGCCAGATGGCACTGGACCGCTGGCAGGAGCCGTCCTGCAAGGACATCGTCGTGCTGTACGGGGCCGAGATCTACCTGCACCTGGATCTGGGCTACCGCATCATCACCGCCGACGAGGCCGCGGCGATCCTCGAACGGTGCCGGGACGCCGGGCTCGTCCACTCGCTGGACTTCTGCATGCAGTCGGGCCGCTGGCATTTCGTGATCTGCAACTGCGATCGCGAGATCTGCGTTTTGGTGCGGACCTTCCTGCTCACGGGGAAGATGATCTACCCCGGTCCGTTCATCGTCAAACAGGACCGCGAGCGCTGCCTCGGCCCCGAGGCGTGCGGTCAGTGCGTGAAGATCTGCCTGTTCGGCGCAAACTCGGTCCGGGACCAGGCCGTCCGCGTGGACGGGAGGAAGTGTTACGGATGCGGGCAGTGCGTGCGGGTCTGCCGCGGCCAGGCCCGCGAGCTGGTCAGGCGGGCAAGGTACGCGCACGAGAAGGTGGTTCCCGCGCAGGTGCTGATGGCGGGGGTCACTTCCCCTTCAGGGACGTCCGGTCCTGCCGCCTGAGCCACGCCATCGTCTCGGCGAACCCCTGCGCGTAGGACACCGCCGGTTCCCAGCCGAGTTCTCGCCGGGCCTTCGCGATCGAAAACTGCAGCCGCGAACCGAGGTTCTTCACCGAATAGGTCGTGAGCAGCGGGCGCACCTCGATCCCCAGGGTGCGCCAGGCCGCTTCCATCAGCCAGGCGGCCGCGTAGGCCGCCCCGTAGGGGATGTGCAGCCTGGGCGGCGGCACATCCAGGGTCGCGGCAATGCCGCGGCAGAATTCCTGGAAGGTCGTCGCCTCGCCGTCGTGGACCAGGTAGCCCTGCCCCACGGCCTCGTCCCGCTCGGAGATGAGGATCAGCAGATCGACCAGGTTGCCGACAAACGTCGGCCAGACGAGCACGTCCCGCCGCCAGAAGAGCATGTCGCCCTTGACGATGGCGTCGGCCGTCAGCGGCACGAACGTCTTGTCCCCGGGACCGTAGACCCAGCAGGGGAAGACCATCGTCACCGGCAGGCCATGCTCCCGGTGATAGCGCCAGGCGATCCGGGTGGCCGCGATCTTCGTATCCGGATAGGGTTCGCCCCAGGGCCTAAGCGGGAAGCTTTCGTCCATCACGACGTCCTCGCGCAGGCCGAAGATGTCGTTGGTGCTGATCTCGACCAGACGGCGAACGCCGGCCTTCAGGGCCGCGCGGCAGACGTTCTCCATCCCCGTGATGTTGACCCGGTTGAAGAGCGCGCGGGGCGCCCAGTCGCTCACGACGGCGGCGCAGTGAAAGACGATCTCCTGGCCCTGGCAGAGCGTCTCCATCAGGGCGCCGTCGCCGATGTCCCCCGTAACGACGTCGCACGGCCAGGTCGCCACATTGGGAATCCCCGGATCGCCGGGGAGCGCCATGACGGTCACACGATGTCCCTGGGCGATGCAGCGCCGCGTCAGATGCGTACCGATGAACCCCGTTCCGCCGGTGATCAGAACCCTCGCCATGTCCCCATCCTTTCCGTGCCTTTCAGGCTCCCTTTGCCGCGGCCTTTCGGACGTCCCGGTCCATGATCCAGGCAACGAGGGCGGGAAAATGCCGTTTCATGACGTAGATGAATTTTCCTTCCGCGCCGGGGATGATCATGAATCGCCCCTTCCCGATGCCGGCCAGCAGCGTCTGCGCAACCTCTTCGGGCTTCATCACCCTGGCGTTCCCCGCCAGGGCCCAGGTCTCCTTCGGCTTCGTGCGGTTCTCCCCGTGCCACTGGGGCGTGTCGGTATCCGGGGGGCACAGCACGCAAACCCGGATGCCGTAGCGCTTCAGTTCCATGCGCAGCGTTTCGGAGAGCCCGACGATCCCGAACTTCGACGCCGCGTAGGCGGCATAGCCGAAAACGCCGAGGAATCCCACGATCGAGGAGACGTTGACGATCAGGCCGCCTTTTTCCTTCATGGCGGGAAGCAGGGTCGCGATGGTGTTCCACATCCCGTAGAGGTTGGTGCGGAGGATCTCGTCGAACTGTTCGTAGGTGATGTTCTCGAAGTAATCCGTATGGGTGACGCCGGCATCGTTGACCAGGACGTGCGGGGCGCCGAATTCCCGGACGGCCTGCGCCATGGCCTCCCGGACCCGTGCGGGGTCGGCCACGTCGAGGGGAAAGCCCGCGACCCGTTCATCCCCCCGGCGCCGGGCCCGGCGGATCCGCGCCGCGGCCTCCTCGAGCCGTCCCGGGTTGCGTGCAAAGATCGCGACATGGGCGCCCTCGCCGGCAAAGGCCTCGGCCACGGCCAGGCCGATCCCGCTGGAGCCGCCGGTGATGAACACGTTTTGGTCCGCGTACCGTCCCTGCCCCGCTCCGCTCTTCATCCCCCCCCCCTTTTATGCATCGGTCAAGACACCCGGGATCGTTGCTGCGTTCTCGGGCCGGTGCCATCCAACCTTGTATTAGAGAACCCTATATGGTTTTTATTTGACGAACACCCTATCTCATGTCAAGGTTTTTATCAACCGGAAATTCCAGGCACGACAGTCGCATCGTGTGCAGGCATGACCGCCTGGTCAATTACGAACTGGCGGCGGGCGACGCGATGGTCCAGGGTCCAAAAATCATTCTTTGAATTTTGGATGCAAGCGAATATGATATCTCCGTTGATACAAAACTGTACGAAGTCCGTTCGTCGAACGGGCGGCCGATCGATCCCCCGCGTAGGCCGCAAATCAAACCCAGGAGTCCCGCCCGGCGGCGGCTTCCGGAGCGGATGAGGGTCGAACGGCATCATCCGCAGGGCATTGGACGCACACCAAGACGAAGGAGGGGAAAAACATGAAAGCATTCGGTGCGGAGTTTTTTGGAACCTTCTGGCTCGTGCTGGGCGGGTGCGGCAGCGCCGTCCTGGCCGCGACGTTCCCGGACGTGGGCATCGGCCTGCTGGGCGTCGCGCTGGCCTTCGGTTTGACCGTCCTGACCATGGCCTTCGCGATCGGACACATCTCCGGCTGCCACCTCAACCCGGCCGTGTCCATCGGTCTTTGGGCCGGCGGCCGCTTCCCGGCGAAGGGGCTGGCGCCCTACATCATCGCCCAAGTCCTGGGAGGCATCGTCGCCGGTGGCGTCCTCTACCTGATCGCCACCGGCAAGGCCGGGTTCGACGTGGCCGCGGGCTTCGCGTCCAACGGCTACGGGGAACATTCCCCCGGCGGCTATTCCCTGCTCGCGGCCCTGGTCACCGAAGTGGTCATGACGATGATGTTCCTGATCGTGATCCTCGGCGCGACGGACAAGCGCGCGCCGCAGGGCCTGGCCCCGATCGCGATCGGCCTGTGCCTGACCCTGATCCACCTGATCAGCATTCCGGTCACGAACACCTCCGTGAACCCGGCGCGCAGCACCGGCGTCGCCCTCTACGTCGGCGGCTGGGCAGTGGCCCAGTTGTGGCTGTTCTGGGTGGCCCCCATCGTGGGCGCGATCCTGGGTGCAACCGTCTATCGGTGGATCGGGCGCAGGGATCCCTGACCGGATGCCTTGATGAACGCTCCCCCCAGCGGCGCCCGCGGGCAATCCGGGGAGGGCCGTCCGGCGGCGACCGTGAAACGCGCCCGTTGATCGGAGAGGTTGAATCCTTGAATGAATTATGCTAAAGGCGCGTCACGGATAGAGCGGACCCGCAAGCGCCGCCGTTTCATCAAGGAGGATGCCATGGCTCAGGAAAAGACGTTCATCACGATCAGTACGGGGGATCACGAGGACCTGTTCTTCAAGGAACAGGAGCAGGAGAAGATCCGGAAGCTGCGAGAAAAGGCGGCCCAGGAGTCGGACCAGAAGTACCGGGAGGAACACAAGAATCACTGCTTCCGCTGCGGCACGCCGAGCCTGGCGGAAATCAGCTATGGAGCGGTCAAGATCGACGTGTGCATCAACGACAAATGCGGCGCCGTCCACCTCGATCCCGGAGAGCTGGAAGCGATCCTGAAGGATCGGGACAGCATCGAGAAGGTCCGCAAGGCCGTCTTCTCGATCTTCAAATAGGAACCGAACCCCCTGAACCGTCTCGCGGGGCGCCGGCCGCTCAGGCCGGCGCCCCGATCGATTCTTCTACTCGCCGGCGGCGAGATAGCCGCGCGCCAGAGCCGTATTGACGTGGACAACGCCCTTGTTCATGTCCTTCATCGGATAATCATCGGTAATCGCGGGGAGCTCGTCCGCCTGCGCCTGGGTTTTCACGACCGATCCGGCGGGCACGTAGCGCTTGTCCGCCACCGTGACCCCCATCAGGATGCAGCCGGGCTCGACCACGCACTGCCGGCCGACCACGGATTTGAAGACGAGCGATTTCATCCCGACGAACGTGTCGTCCAGAATCACCGCCGGACCGTGGACCTGCACCTGATGCGCCAGGGAAACGCGCCGCCCGACGTAGACGGCGTATTTCCCGCCGTCCACCTCCCGCAGGTTCTTCTCCACGGGCGCACCGTTCAGCTCCGTCTCCAGGGCGTGGATCACGACGCCGTCCTGGACGTTCGACCCGTCCCCCACGTAGAGCGGCTGCCCTTCGTCGCCGCGGATCGAGGCGCAGGGGGACACCATGATGCCCTTCCCCAAAATGACGTTTCCGATGACGGCGGCCAGGGGGTGGACGTACGTCGTCGGATCGATCTGCGGCGTCACGGCCGCTGGCGAAAAATCGGTTTTGACATTCTTGTGGATCACGCTGGAACCTCCTCTTTCTTGATATGAGTGCATCCGCCGCGTTCGGGCCGCGGGCGCGTGCGGTCCGCCGCGGCTCAGGTCATGCGCTTCGCCTCCTCGCGGCGCACGAAATCCGCCCAGACCGCCGCGATTCCCCGCCGCGTCTCCGCCACGGTTCCCCGGTTGTCGATCACGACGTCGGCCCGCCGGACCTTCTCGTCGATCGACATCTGGGCCGCCAGCCTCGCCCGGGCCTCTTCGGCGCTGAAGCCGTTCCGTTTCATCAGGCGTTCGACCTGCTCCGCGGGGGGGATATAGACGAGTGCGACCAGGTCGAAGAGGGGCGCCATCCCCACCTCGAAAAGCAGGGGCACGTCCGAAAGGATGACGGCCCGCGGGTCATCGCGCACGATCTCATCCATCCGCTGCCGCCACGCGTCGAAGACCGCCGGATGGACGATCCCGTTCAGCGTCTGCAGCTTGGCCCTGTCCTCAAAGACGATCGCCCCGAGCTTCAGGCGGTCGATCGTCCGGTCCGCGTTGAGGACGCCCTCGCCGAAGGCGGAGACGATCCCCCGCCACGCCGGCCGGTCCGGGGCCTCGACCTCATGGGCCAGCACATCGAAATCGATGAGGTGCGCCCCCTGTGCCACCAGCATCTCCGCCACGGTGGTCTTTCCGCAGGCGATTCCGCCCGTCAATCCGACATTCAGCATTCCGTCCTATCCTGTTCGCGTGGGGGAGGGTATTCGACCGGTCGTGACCGCGGCGCGGGACCGTTTCAGGCAGCGGCGTTGCGGTGGTAGATGATCCTCAGGCCCTCCAGGGTCAGCATTTCGTCGACGGTGTCGATGGTCTTCGTTTCCGCGGCGACGATCTTGGCGAGCCCGCCCGTCGCCACCACGTAGGGCTTGGACCTGGCCTCGGCCCTCATGCGCTCGACGATGCCGTCCACGAGCCCGGCATAGCCGAACATGATCCCCGCCTGCATGCTGCTGACCGTATCCTTGGCGATGATGGACTTCGGCCGGGAGAGTTCCACGCGGGGAAGCTTCGCGGCGCGCAGGAACAGGGCCTCGCTCGAGATCATGATCCCCGGGGCGATGCAGCCCCCCATGTACTCGCCCTTGGCCGTGACGTGATCGAAGGTCGTCGCCGTCCCGAAATCGACGATGATGAGCTCCCGTTTGTACTTCTCGAAGGCCGCCACGGCGTTCACGATCCGGTCGGCCCCGACCTCCTTCGGATTGTCGTAATAGATCGGCATCCCCGTCTTGATCCCGGGCCCGACGATGATCGGCTTCAGGTTGAAGTACTTCAGGCACAGCGGTTCCAGAATGTTCAGCATGGGGGGGACGACGCAGGAAATGATGATCGCGCAGATCTCCCGCGACCCGACCCGGCCGCTCTTGTAGAGGTTGTAGATCAGCATTCCGTATTCATCGACGGTGTGATCCACCTCCGTCCGGATCCGCCAGTCGTGAATCAGCTTGTCGCCGTCGAACAGCCCCAGGACCGTATTGGTATTTCCGACATCCACCACCAGCAGCATAGGCTTATCCTTTCACCAGCGAGGCGTCGCCCGCCATCACCGCGCGGACGTTCCCCGTTTTCTCCTCGAGCAGCAGGGCCCCCGCGTCATCGAGTCCGCCCATCCGGCCTTCGTAAACATCCGGCCCCGCCACGACCCGGACGGGCTTCCCCGCCATGTCCGTCCGCTCGAGCCAGCGCGCCCGGAGCGGCGCGAAGCCCTCCCGGCAATAGGTCCGGTAGGCCGCCTCCAGGGAGCGGAGGAGCACGGCGGCGACCTCGGCGCGGGAGAGCGGCCCTCCCGTCTCTTCCCGGAGGGAGGTGGCGACTTCGGCGATCTCCGGCGGGCACTCCTCCCTGAGGAGGTTCACGTTGACGCCGATCCCCAGGATGACGAAGTCCAGCCGCCCGGCGGCGGCCTTCATCTCGGCGAGGATCCCGCAGAGCTTCCGCCCCCCGGCCAGGACGTCGTTCGGCCACTTCAGGGTCACGCCGGGGCACAGGCCCCAAAGCGCCTCGGCCGCGGCGACGCCGGCCACGATGGACAACTGGGGCGCCTGCTCCGGCGCGATATCCGGTCTTAAGACGAGCGACAGGTACAGATTCCGTCCCGGCGGCGAAACCCAGGCCCGCTGCATCCGCCCGCGCCCCCGGGTCTGGCGGTCGGCCACGACCACGGTCCCCTCCGGCGCGCCCTGCCGGGCCAGGTCGAAGGCCTCGTCGTTCGTGGAGCCGAGCTCCGCATAAAAAAGGACACGCCGGGCGAGACCGACGCCCGCGAGGCGCTCCGACAGGCTTGCGGCGGTCAAGGACGGACTCATGTCCCCCGCTGAATGTCGAGCGAAATGTCCGCCGCCGCCACGGAATGGGTCAGGGCGCCGACGGAGATGAAATCGACCCCCGTTTCGGCCACGCGCCGGACATTGGCCAGGGTCACGTTGCCCGAGGCCTCGAGCGGGACGCGCCCCCGGACCAGGGCCACCGCCTCGCGCATCGCCGGCAGGTCCATGTTGTCCAGCATCACGGCGTCGGCGCCGGCCGTCAGCGCCTCCTCGACCTCGGCCGCATTTTTGCATTCAACTTCGATCTTCATGAGATGCGCGACGGTCGAACGGACCTTCGCCACGGCGTCGGCGATCCCGCCCGCCGCCGCGATATGATTGTCCTTGATGAGCACGCCGTCGAACAGGGCGAACCGGTGGTTCCGTCCGCCGCCGACCCGCACGGCGTATTTGTCGAGGAGCCTCAGGCCCGGCGCCGTCTTGCGCGTGTCCAGGATCCGGGCCCCGGTTCCGTCGATTTCCTCCACGAAGCGCCGCGTCAGCGTGGCGATGCCGCAGAGGCGCTGGAAGAAATTCAGGGCGGTCCGCTCGGCCGTCAGAATGCTGCCCAGGCGGCCGTTCAGTTCCGCGAGGGTGTCCCCGGGACGGGCTTGGTCGCCGTCCCGGCGGGACAGGGCGACCTTGAGCGAGGTGTCCAGAAGGGTGAAAACCTCCCGGAACACCTCCGCGCCCGCCACCACCAGGTCCGACTTGGCGATCGCGCGAGCCCGGCCGCGCTCGTCGCCGGTCAGGACCGCCTCCGTGGTCACGTCACCGGGGCCGATGTCCTCGGCCAGGGCCTGTCTCAGAATGGGATCGAGCGCCGCTCTCGACAGCATGGGAACCGTCCGCTCAGCCCAGGTCGGCAAACCGCTTCAGGGCCGCCTCCAGGGCCTGGTGTTTGTCCGTCAATTCCCGGTGTTTTCCCTCTTCCTTCTGAACGACGGCGGCCGCCGCCCGGGCGAGAAAATCCCGGTTGGCGAGCTTCTTCGCCACCCCTTCGAGATCCCGGTTCACCTTGGCCAGCTCCTTCTGCAGCCGGGCCCGCTCCGCGCCGATATCGATCACGCCCTCCAGCAGGACGAAGATGCGCAGGGAGCCGACAACCCCCGTGGCGGCCCCCTTGGGCTCCGCGAGGGTCCGGTCGATCTCGAGGCTTTGGAGGTTGGCCAGGTTGACGATATGGCCGCGCTCGGCGGCGACGACGTCCGCCGCCCCGGCCTCCGGCGCGAAGATCCGGACGTTCACCTGCTTGGAGGGGGCGATGTTGACCTCGCCCCGGATGTTCCGGATCGCGCTGATCACGTCCATGACGAGCCCCATGCGCGCCTCCGCTTCCGGATCGGCCGGCGATTCGTCCTCACGCGGGAACGCGCTGACCATGACGGACGTGCCGTCCGCCACGAGGGTCTGCCAGATCTCCTCCGTGAGAAACGGCATGAAGGGATGCAGCAGCTTGAGGGAGGTCTGGAGCGTCTGGCGGAGCGTCCGGCGGGCGGCGACGGCGGCCGCGCTCTCCCCGCCCCCGTAGAGGACCGGCTTGATCAGCTCGAGATACCAGTCGCACAGCTCGTGCCAGACGAACTGGTACACGGCGGCGGCGGCCTCGTTGAATTTGTATTCGTCGAGCGCCCGGATGACCTCGGCGGTCGTCCGGTTGAGGCGCGAACGGATCCAGCGGTCGGCCAGGGAGAGGTCCCGCGGCGGAACCGGCGCGGCCTCCTCCGGCTCGCCCTTCAGGTTCATGAGCGAGAACTTCGTCGCGTTCCAGATCTTGTTGACGAAATACTTGTAGCCCTCGATCCGCTCCTCCGACATGCGCACGTCGCGCCCCTGGGCGCTGAAGGCCGCCAGGGTGAAGCGGAAGGCGTCCGTGCCGTATTTGTCGATCATCTCCAGGGGATCGATGCTGTTCCCCTTGGACTTGCTCATCTTGTCGCCCTTCTCGTCGCGGACCAGCGCGTGGAGATAGACGTCCTTGAAGGGGACGTCCTTCATGACGTACAGGCCCATCATCATCATGCGCGCCACCCAGAAGAACAGGATATCGAACCCGGTGACGAGGAGCGAGGTGGGATAGAAGGTCTTGAGGGCCGCCGTCCCGTCGGGCCATCCCAGCGTGGAGAAGGGCCAGAGGGCGGAGCTGAACCAGGTGTCGAGGACGTCCTCCTCCTGCCGCAGGTCCCGTCCCCGGCAATCGGGACACGCCTCGGGATCGTGCGTGGCGACGATCATCCGGCCGCAGCCATTACAGGTCCATACGGGGATCCGGTGGCCCCACCAGATCTGCCGGGAGATGCACCAGTCGCGGATGTTGTCCATCCATTCGTAGTAGGTGGATTCCCACATGGACGGAACGATCCGGGTTTCGCCCTTGACGACCGCCGCCGTGGCGGCCCGGGCCAGGGGCTGGATCTTGACGAACCACTGCCTGGAGACCATCGGTTCGATGTCCGTCTTGCAGCGGTAGCATTGGCCGATGTTGTGGACGTAGGGCTCCGTCCCGACGAGATAGCCCTGCGCTTCCAGATCCCGGACGACGTTCCGCCGGCATTCGTAGCGGTCCTGGCCCGCGTACGCGCCGCCGTTGGCGTTGATCACGCCGCTGCCGTCCATGATCTTGATGATTTCGAGGTCGTGCCGCCCCGCCATGGCAAAGTCGTTGGGGTCGCAGGCGGGCGTGATCTTGACGGCGCCGGACCCGAAGTCCAGGGTCACGTAGTCGTCGGCGATGATGGGAATTTCCTTGTTCACCAGGGGCAGGATGACGCGCTTCCCCACGAGGTCCCTGTACCGGTCGTCTTCCGGATTGACGGCGACCGCCGTATCGCCGAGCATCGTCTCGGGACGGGTCGTGGCGACGACGATTTCGCCGTGCCCGTCGGCAAAGGGATAACGGATGTTCCAAAGAAACCCGGGCTCCTGCTTGTACTCCACCTCCAGGTCGGAGATGGCCGTATGGCAGCGCGGGCACCAGTTGACGATGTAGTCGCCCTGGTAGATGAGGCCGTCGTCGTAGAGGCGGACGAACACCTCCCGGACGGCGCGGGACAGCCCCTCGTCCATCGTGAAGCGCTCGCGCTCCCAGTCGCAGGAGCAGCCGAGGCGCTTCAACTGGTTGATGATCACGCCGCCGTATTTGGCCTTCCACTCCCAGACGCGCGCGATGAACTTCTCCCGGCCGAGGTCATGGCGGGTGAGCCCCTCCCGCGCCAGTTCCTGTTCCACGACGTTCTGGGTCGCGATCCCGGCATGGTCCATGCCGGGCATCCAGAGGGCGTTGTAGCCCTGCATGCGCTTGAACCGGACGATGATGTCCTGCAGGACATTGTTCAGGGCATGACCCATGTGGAGCATTCCCGTGACGTTGGGGGGAGGGATGACGATGGCGAACGGCGGCCTGGCGCCGTCGTCGGCCGCATGGAAAAAGCCCTTCTCCAGCCAGTAGGCGTACCACTTCGCTTCGGAATCCCGGGGTTCGTAGGTTTTGCTTAAGGTGCCACCGCCCATTGATACACTCCATGAAAAAAATCCCCCTTCCTCCCCCGCGGAGGCGCTGCGCTCCGCACTGTTCGAGGGGCGATCGAGGGGATTTTTCCGCTAAGATGATGCCAAGGGGGCGACCGGGCGAATGGCCTTCACCCTGCCGTCCCCCGCGTCCTGGCCTTGCCTGTCCGGATCCTGCCCGGCAGGATCTCTGGCCTGCTTAATAAATCCTCAGGATATCGCTGAACTTACGGATGATAAGCAGGGCGTCGGCCCCGCCCACCGGACCCAGGGGCCCGAACTCACCCGTCGCCAGATTGCCCGCCTCCATCACGCCGCGCGACGTCACCACCCGCACCGCGTTGTAGTAGGGCAGGTCCGTTCTCAAATCGGGGAAAGACGACGCCGTCTCCCCGATGAATTTGGTCGCCAGGGTGTTGTCGCCGCTCACCTTCATGAGGATGTCCTCGATCATCATGGCGTAACTTGCCCGGTCGATCAGGTCGTTCGGGTGAAAGGCGCCATCCGGGAAGACCTCGAGCCCCCGGACGCCCAACTGGATGATCCCCTCGATGTCCGCCTTCAGGGGGTGCGTGGCGATGTCGCTGGCCGTTTTCGGGGCGGGACCGGCGGCCCTGGCCTTCTCGGGATCCTTGAAGGACGTGTCGAAGGTTTTCAGGGTGCGCTTCTGGTACAGGACATCGATCTTCAGTTCCTCCATGAACAGGGCCGCCGCATCGGCGCGGGTGATCTGCTCCACGAAGGCGATCTTCTTCCCGGTGATCGTGCCCGGCATGGCCCGCTGGATCTTCTGGACGAGACGCCACTGATCGTCGGCCTCGCGCACGTAGTCGCCCTTCAGGTCCAGGACCTTGGAAAACATGATCGCGGCCTGGTTGACGTCCAGGGCCGTCTTGTAGGCGACCCCCATGAAATAGTAGGCGGCCGAGGCCTTGGGATCGATGAGCACGGCGGCGTTGAATTCTCCCTTCGCCGTATCCAGCCAGTCGGACGGAGGTTTGCACACCACGCCGGTGCGGATGCCCGACCGGAGACAGTCGGCGGCGCTCAGGGTGTTGATGCGGATGTAGCCGACATGCACGAAGACCTTTTCCTCATCGGTTTTCGCGTATTTCCCGGCCTTCTTCATCATCTCGAAAGCGGCGCTGAAATCCCGCTGATAGGCATTGGCCAGGCCGCTGCCCGCGTAGGCCTTGGCGTACTTGGGATCCAGCTGGATGGCGAGGTTGAAGGATTGCTGGGCATCGACATACCGCCCCTGATCCAGCAGCTTCATGCCCGTGTAAAAGTGATGCTCGGGCGTGTCCAGTTCGCTGGTCGCCACCCTGGCCTTGGGACCGCAGGAAACGAGGAACAGGGCCGCGGCGGCGAGGACCAGGACCATGGTGAGATTTCGATTCTTGAATAGACGAACCATATCATCCTCCTTATTCTTGAAAAGACCCTTCTCCTGGAACCCGTCTAGGATTCCTTTCGTTCTTCAACCGCCGATTTGCCTGTTTTTATAATCTTCCCCTCCCCTTTAAGTCAAGGACTTTCACGGCTCAGAAACGGCCGCAGACAGGCTTCCACGCCCGCCGCATCGCCGGGAGAAAACCAGCGGATCTCCGGGTCGGGGGCAAACCAGGTCTCCTGACGTTTGGCGTAATGCCGCGTATCGCGCTTCAGCGTCCGGACCGCATCGGCCAGATCGCCCTCTCCGCGGAGATGGCCCCCGATATGGCGATAGCCCAGGGATTGCATCGGCCTGAGCGACGCATCGTAGCCGCGCGCCAGCAGTCCCGCGACCTCGTCCACGAGGCCGGCGGCAAGCATGGCGTCGACGCGCGCCTCGATCCGTTCAAAGAGCGGTTCCCGCTCCAGTCGAAGGCCGATCTTGAGACTGCGGTAGCGCCGTTCGGCAAAGCGGTGTCCGGCCTGCTTGCCGGCGATGGACTCTCCGGTCAGGGTGAGAACCTCGAGCGCCCTCACGATGCGGACCGCATCGTGAGGGTGGATCCGCCCCGCCGCCCGGGGATCGAGCCGCCGGAGCTCTTCGTGCAGGTGGTGAACGCCCTTCTCGTCGCGAACCGCCTTCCATTGCGCACGCAGGGCCTCGTCCGGGCCGGGGCTGCCGAGAAGCCCCCCCAGAAGGGCGCGGATGTAGAGCCCCGTCCCGCCCACGACGAACACCGGCGTCCCAAGGCGGTGCAGACGGTTGATGACCCGCCCGGCCTGTTCGACAAAGAGGGCGGCGTTGAAAGGCTCGTCCGGATCGACGACGTCGATGAGATGGTGGGGGACGCGGGCACGGGCTTCCGGGCCCGGCTTGGCGGTCCCGATATCCATGCCCCGGTAAACCTGCATGGAGTCGGCACTGACGATTTCCCCGCCGTACGTCCGGGCAAGTTCGAGCGCCAGCGCCGACTTCCCGACCGCCGTCGGCCCCAGGATCACGATGAGTTTCGGCCTGTCCCCGGACGCCATATCCTCCTCAGCCGTCCATTCGCTTCAGGTTCTCCTGAACATCCGTTTCAGGTCCCGTTCGTCGATGAGCACATACGTGGGCCGTCCGTGCGGGCACGTGGAGGGGAAGGAAATGGCGTCCAGCTCACGGCAGAGGGCGCCGACCTCCGCCTCCGTCAGTTCCTGATGCGCCTTGACCGCCCCCCGGCAGGCAAGGACGGCGTGGAGCCTGTCCCGCTGTTCCCGGAGCCCGGCCGTCGCGGGCAGTTCGGACAGCTCGGAAAGGAGGTCCCTGACCGTCTGATGGGGGTCGAGGTTCGGGACGAGGGCGGGGACGGCCCGGACGGCGATGCTGGTATCCCCGAACGGCTCGATGGCGAAGCCCAGTTCGTCCCAGAGCGTCTTGAGCGACAGGGCGAGCTGATACTCGCCGGCGTGCAGCGAGATCACCTCCGGCAGGAGAAGCTGCTGGGTCACGACCCTTCCCGCCGCCCCGCTCGTTCGCAGGCGCTCGAAAAGAACCCGCTCGTGGGCCGCGTGCTGATCCATCAGGAGGAGGCCGGCGGGATGCGTAAAGACCAGATAGGTGGACAGGACCTGCCCCAGGTAGGTCCCCTCTGCAAAGCGGATCGCCGCCTCCGGATGCGGACCCGCCGTCGCGGGCGGCGCCGGGTTCCCCGCGTCGCGTTCCGGGCGAACCGCCGGAACCGCCGGCAGCCCCGTAAAGAGGCGCTTGCTCCTCCCGGAGGAAACCGTGTAGCGCTTCATGGCCTCCTCGATGCGGGCCTGATACAGGGGCTCCCGCGCGGGGTCGGCCGGAGGCGCGGACGGAACGGCGGGCGCTCCGGAAAGGGCCGCGACCAGGCCCTCGACAATGAGCGCGTAGATGTCCCGGGGCTGCCGGAAGCGGACCTCCGCCTTGGCCGGATGGACGTTGACATCCACCTCTTCGGGAGGCACGTCGAGGTAAAGGACGCAGGCCGGGTAGCGCCTGGCCTCGATGAGGCGACGGTAGGCCGTCATGACGGCGTGCTGCAGGAGGGGGTCCCGAACGAAGCGGCCGTTGACGTAGCAGAAGATCTGTTTGCCGTCGGAACGGGTCCAGGCGGGAGACGAGCAGAATCCCGAGAGGGCGGCCGTTTCACGGAAGCCTGAAAAGGGCAGCAGGTGGCCGGCCGCTTCCTCCCCCAGCAGAAGCCCCAGCCTTTCCCGGTCGCCCTCCGTCGCGGGGAGGCTCATCACGCTGCGCCCGTTGGCCTGGACCCCCACCCGGACGTGGCGGTGGGGAAGCGCCACCCGGGTGATCGCCTCCAGGCAGGCCGCCAGTTCCGCGGATTCCCGCTTGAGAAATTTCTTCCGGACGGGAACGGGGTCGAAGATGTTTTCGACGAGGAGGGAGGTGCCGGCAGGGCAGCCGCATTCGGTCACCTCGAGGATCTGGCCGGCCTCGACGATCAGTCGCGTCCCGGCCGGCCGGTCGCGGCGGCGCGTGAGCAGGGTGACGCGCGAGACGGCCGCGATGCTGGGCAGGGCCTCGCCCCGGAAGCCGAAAGACCGGATCCGGTAAATGTCTTCAAAAGAGGCGATCTTGCTGGTGGCAAAGCGGGAAAACGCCAGGGGAACGTCGGCGGCCTCCATCCCCTCGCCGTCATCGGTGACGCGGATGGCGCCGCAGCCGCCCTGCCGCAACTCGATGCCGACCGCCCGGGCGCCGGCGTCGAGGGCATTCTCGAGGAGCTCCTTGACGATCGACGCGGGACGCTCCACGACCTCGCCGGCGGCGATGCGGTTGGTCAGGTCCTCGGGCAGAACGGTGATTTTCCCCACAGCAGATCATCCTCCCCGCCGTGATGCGCCCCCGGGCGAATCGACAAGAAAAACCGCAGCCCCGGCGGGGGCTGCGGTCGAGATCCTTCCTGCCGATGAACGCGTCCCGGAAAGGCTCAGTCCAGAACGATCATGACCCGGCATTGTTTCAGGAAGCTCAGGTTTTCGGCGGCACCGCGGATCTTGTTCGCATCGGCGTTGCTGATCACGATGTCGGAGCGGCCCGGCCCTTCCGTCCGCATTCCCTTCAGGCTGACCGGATTGTTGGTGACCCGCGCGTTGCTCTGGGCGGCGTTGAGATCGCGGGCGTAACCGCTCATCCCCTGCTGAATGGCGTATTCGCGATCCACGTTCAGGGAGCCGTACACCTCTTTCCCGCTTTCATCCAGGATCTTGGGTGACATGGCGGGTCTGGCCTGCAGACCGCGCGCATCGATCACGAGTCCGGTGAAAACCTCCGGAGGCGCCGCGGGCGCCGCCGGGGCCGGCGCGGCGGGCTCAGCCGGCGCCGCCACGGGAGGGGCGGCCGGCGCCGCCGGTTCCGGAGCCGCCGGTTTCCTCTGCATCAGCCGGGGGAGGATCACCTGGGAAAAGCCGCCGGCAAGCGGCATCCGGAGCGTCACTTCCACCGTTCCGGATGCCGCTTGCC
>Ga0209606_1000892_pt1 | contig 41320 bp, 45 predicted proteins | sample AD_UKC057_MetaG_FD_184412 | JGI IMG/M metagenome (GOLD analysis project Ga0209606, IMG submission 184412) | Active sludge microbial communities of municipal wastewater-treating anaerobic digesters from USA - AD_UKC057_MetaG (SPAdes) (version 2) | ecosystem: Engineered > Bioreactor > Anaerobic >... | reverse complement strand
AAGGCTTTAAAGTGGCCATCACAGCCTGTATGAGAAAGATCCTGATCATCCTCAATACGATGATCAAAAACAACACGTATTGGAAATATGCTTAGTTAATTACCTTGACTCGAAACACAGTTGCTCAAAATTGGAGCAGTCCAATAGACTGCGATGTCATAATTTATCGATCTGGAACCCCTTTATCTCGATCGCCACAGAGCGCTGCAACATGTCGATGGATATCACGAAGAGGTCTTTCTTCAGATCCGTCCGGATCACGACACCCTCGATCCCCCGGAAGGGGCCATCGGTGATCCTCGCCCCTTCCCCCACCTTCGGATAGGTGTAGTGCTGTATTTCCACTTTCGATTCGATGAGTCGCTTGATGGCGTCGATCTTCTCGTCGGGCACCGCGATGGGTTCCGCCCCCCGAGGCTTGCCGAGGATCTTCACCACACCGAAGGTCTTGAGGATTTCAAGCCTTACGGTGTTGTCGACGACGGGGAGCTCCACGAATAGATAGCCGGGGAACATGGGGAGCTGGATTCGCTTCCGCCGGTCTTTTCGTTTGCTCCACACCTCGATGAGGGGAAGGAACGTGTGGATGGACTTCTGTGTCAACCCCAGGCAGGCCTTCCCTTCATGTCGACTCCGCGTGTGCACGGCATACCAGGCCATCGTTCCCGTTGATCATCCTTTCCCGGGTATTTTATGCCATGGGGTCCCGGCGCGTTTTCCCCCGGAAGTCCGGGGCCCCTTTTTCACTCTCGCGTCGAGGATGACATCATCGCCGCTTCGCATCGTTTTTTTTATGTCCAGACGGATCGCGCGGTCCAGGTCGTCGATGCCGAGGTCGCCGACGGCCTCGATGCCCTTCCCGAGGATCTTCGGGGCCGTGATGGTGACCAGCCGGTCCGCCAGGCCTCCTTTCAGAAAAGAGGTGATGATTCTCGAGCCGCCCTCGACGAGCACGGAGGATATTCCCTCCCGGCCGAGGGTTTTCAGAAGCTCGCGGAGGTCGACGCGGCCCCCCTTGTCGCCGGCGACCACGCGTATATCCACGCCTCTCTCCCCAAGGGCTTTCTTTTTCTCCTGCTGCCCGTGATTCGTTGTGAAGATCATGGTGTTCACCCTGTCCTGGTCCCTGAAAACCTTCGAGGAAAGGGGGATTCCGAGTGACGAATCGACGATCACGCGCCGGGGGTTTCGCCCCTTCACCAGCCGGCAGGTGAGTTCCGGGTCGTCCCTGAGGATCGTTTCCGCGCCGACGAGGATGCCGTCGTGGAGGCTTCTCAGCCGATGGGCATATTTCAGGGAGGGCGGAGAGCTGATCCAGCGGGAACGACCCGAGCGCGTGGCGATTCTCCCGTCCAGCGTCTGGGCGTATTTAACGGTGACAAAGGGGTAACCCGTCGTCATGTACTTGAAAAAGACCTCGTTCAGCCGGCGGCATTCCTCCTCGAGGATCCCCGTGGTGACCTTGATGCCGTGACGCCTGAGGAGCCGGATGCCTTTGCCGGACACGCGGGGGTTGGGATCCGCCGATCCGACGACGACTCTCGATGGCCTCACCTCCAGGAGCCGGTCCACGCAGGGCGGGGTTTTCCCGAAGTGGCTGCAGGGCTCGAGGGTGATGTAAAAGGTTGTTCCGCGGAGATTTCCGGAAGCGCTTTCGATCGCCCGGATCTCGGCATGCTTGTCGCCGAACGCCCGGTGGTAACCCCGGCCGATGACCCGGTCGCCCCGGACGATAACCGCCCCCACCATGGGGTTGGGACTGGTCCCGCCCTCGCCTTTCCGGGCGAGATTAAGTGCCATTTTCATATAGAATTCATCTTTGAGGATCGATGTTTTCACGGCTTTCGACTTTATCATGGAATGACATTTGCAAATTTGATTCTTCCCGCGGTTTTCCGGGGGCCGCCGGCGGGGCGTCCGTGTTTTATATACTGAATCTCGGGGTCCTGTAAAGTCGGATTCGCGTCGGGCGGGGTGCCGGAGGAGAATATTTTGTTGAGGGAAAGGCTGATCCTGTTATAAGAGAAGCTGCTTTACCGGCTCGTGCATCACGGGCCGGCATCAGCCGGAAGGAAGGCGAAATGAAAGGCATCGTACTCGCAGGCGGTCTCGGGACGCGCCTCTACCCGCTCACGCGGGTGACCAACAAGCACCTGCTCCCTGTTTTCAAGGAGCCCATGATCTATTATCCCATCCGGACCCTCGTCAATGCCGGGATCAGGGATATTCTCATCGTTACAGGCGGAAACAACGCCGGGGATTTCCTGAGGCTCCTGGGCAACGGGCATGACTTCGGTCTCAAGCACCTGAATTACACCTACCAGGAAGGGGAGGGGGGGATCGCGGCGGCCCTCGGCCTCGCGGAACACTTTGCCGATCGGGACAAGATCGCCGTCGTGCTGGGCGACAACATCATCGAGGGGAATGTCCTCAAAGCCGTGGAGGACTTCAAAAGGCAGGAGAGGGGGGCCAAGATCATCCTCAAGGAAGTGCCGGACCCCCAGCGATTCGGCGTCCCCGCCTTCGAGACAGACCAGATCGTCCGGATTGACGAGAAACCGGCCGTGCCGGCATCGAACTTTGCCGTCATAGGGATATACATGTACGACGGGACCGTCTTCGACGTGATCAAGACGCTGAAGCCTTCTCACCGCGGCGAGCTCGAGATCACCGACGTGAACAACCACTACATCCGGGAAGGGACGCTGACCTGGGAGGCCCTGGAGGGGTGGTGGACCGACGCGGGGACCTTCGAGTCCCTCCAGTATGCCGGAAACATGGTGGCGAAGACGGGAGCCAATAAAATATAGTGGCGAGTGGCGAGCTGTGAGTGGTGAGCAATAAAGATTGTGAAGAGTGCAGAGTGGTGAGTGGCAAGAAGGAACAGACAGGATAGACCGAAAAGGCTGGACAGACCGGACAGACCGAATAGAGAGGCGAATATGATCGACGGTGTCAAGATCAAGAAGCTTCGGGTCATCCCCGACGAGCGGGGGAGGCTCATGGAGATCCTGCGCAGGGACGACGAGTTCTTCACGCAGTTCGGCCAGGTCTACATGACCACGGCCTACCCGGGTGTCGTCAAGGCGTGGCACTACCACAAGAAACAGTCGGACAACATGGCGGTGATCAGGGGGATGATGAAGATCGTCCTCTATGACAGCCGCCGGGATTCGAAGACCTTCGGTGAAGTCAACGAAATCTTCGCAGGCGTTCACAACCCCGTTCTCGTCCACATCCCGCCCCTTGTCTTTCACGGTTTCAAATGCATATCCACCGAAGAGGCCGTGGTGATCAACACCCCCACGGAGATGTACCATTACAAGGAGCCCGACGAATACCGGGTCGATCCCCGTGAAAACGACATCCCCTACGACTGGGACCGCAAGGACGGTTGATGAAAAAGCGGGCGGGAGGCTCAAGATCGGCCCTTGACTGCCGATAACGGCTCCCGAACGATGATTCGCGCGCGGCAGGTTCATTGTTTCTCATGGATTTATACTGGAAGGTTTTTTTCTTCATCGTGGGTGCGGCTATCGGCAGCTTTTTAAATGTCTGCATCTGGCGCGTGCCGCAGGAGAAGTCCATCGTCTTTCCCTCATCCCATTGTCCCGCATGCGGCCATGCCATCCGATGGTTCGACAACCTTCCGATTTTGAGTTACTTGCTCCTCAGGGGGAAATGCCGTGACTGCGGGGGCAGGATATCCGTGCAGTATCCCGTAGTGGAGGCGATAACGGCCCTCCTCTCCCTGGCCCTGTATCTGAAGTACGGCTTTTCGTGGCAGTACCCCGCGGCCTTTGCTTTTGTCTGCGCCCTGATCGTCGTGGCCTTCATTGACCTGGAGCATCAGATCATCCCCGATGTCATCTCGCTGCCGGGGATTCCCGTCTGCCTCATCGTGGCCGTTTTCGTCATGGGTGTCCCCTTCCTTGACGCCCTCCTGGGTGTCGTCATCGGCGGCGGGTTCCTCTTCCTGGTGGCCGTCGTCTATCAGTTTCTGACCAGGCGCGAAGGTATGGGGGGAGGGGATATCAAGTTGCTTGCCATGATGGGGGCCTTTCTCGGCTGGAAGTCCCTGTTTTTTATCGTTTTTGTGAGTTCCCTCTTCGGCGCCCTCGTGGGGGTGGCCGTTCTTGCCGCTCAGCGTAAAGGGTTCCGGGCCGCCATTCCTTACGGTCCCTTCCTTTCCGCCGCTGCCGTGGCCTACCTATTCTGGGGGGAGGCCTTCATGACCTTCATTTTGACAGGTCGTTTCGCCCCGTAGGAAATTCCGCCAGTTTTAGCGCGCAGAATCTTCAAATATCCCCCTTTTTCCCCTCAAGAATTTCGTCATAAATCCGATATTACTCTCGAGAAAGAATTGAGCCCTGAATTTATTCAAACTTATTAATAAGATACAGTTTTTACAAAGGCCTGAAAAAGGCAAACCACCTGAAAGGGTGGGGCGCAAAGCCGCTGGCCTAAGTCCGCTCTGGGTGGATAAGGTGGCAGGGTTGCCGGGCGAGTACGGCACCTCTCATCGAGTTCGATGGATGTGCTTCACGCGCCCATGGAAGCTGCGGAGGTGCTCTGGTGCTGCTATTTCGTCTCTTTCGGGTGCTCACGTTGATCCTCTCTTCCGCCTCCCTGTTTTCGACAGCTCCTGCCGCCTTGTTCATACAGGAATTAAAAAAGAGATGCTCCGCGCCCTGACCGGGCGATGTGGAGATCGCAACCCCTTTTAAAGCCCGGCACTTTAACCGTGAAGGCGTGCCGGGCGGCTGCATCGGACGGCATGGTTTTTGCTCGGGTATTCATTCCGGGGCAAGCGTGCTCAATGTCAATTCCTTTCGTGTTAGGGCGGGTATGGAGAGAATGAGACCGGGGAATAAGGGTTTTTCGCTCGTAGAGCTCATGGTGACAATCGGCTTGTTTTCAATCCTCTGTCTCGCAGCTGTACCCAATATCCTGAGATTCGCTGAAAACGGCCATCTCAAGGCCGCGACGAGGGACATCACAACGGACATCGCCGTCATGAAGGAAACGGCCATGAACCGGGGTGCCGACTGCCAGATCACTTTCAATGCCGGGGCGAACAGTTTCGTACTGACCACGCCCGAGGGGAACACGGTCAAGACGCTTGCGTCTTTCAGCCAGGATATTGTCATCACGAACGCCAATTTTTTTGGGGGCGGTCCGACCATGACCTTCCAGCCGAGGGGCACCTCCACCAACGGGACGGTGATACTCCAGAACAACCGGGGATCGCAGGCGACCATAACAGTCAACATCACGGGAAGAGCTTATGCTGAGTTTAATATGCAATAAGCGGGGGATTACCCTGGCGGAACTCATGATCGCCGCGTTCATCACGGCCGTGGGCATCTTGGCTCTTCTTTCCATGCACCCGACGGCCTGGAGGGCCTCGGGCAGATCGGATTTAATGGGGAGGGCCGCGGGCATCCTTCACGAGGAGCTCGAAACCACTGAAATGCTGATCATGAACCCCTGCAACGCGGTGCCGCCCAGCGGGACCAGGACCGTTTTCACCAGCGGCGCCGGGACCGCCCAGCAGGGTGACATCCCGTACCAGGTGCAGACGAACGTCGCGAATAACGGCGCCGGCCTCTACACGGTCACCGTGCGGGTGACCTGGCCCGGCAACAACAACGGAATCGCCGAGACCATTTTCGTCACGATGCAGGAGCGTTTCCGCTTTCCCGAAGGATGCCCTGTGGCAGCGGGACGAATATAGGCATGCCTATGAGAAATAAAAGAGGATTCACACTCGTCGAACTTCTGGCCGCCATCGGTGCGGGTATCATTCTGATCGCCGCCATCTACACGGCCGTGACCTTCGGCTACCGATCTTCCGTAGCCGTGGAGCGTAAGGTCACGGCACTCGAGGACGCCCGTGCTGCCCTGGAACTCATGTCCACGGAAATACGCATGGCTTCCTACAACCCGAATTTTGCCCTGAACCCGTGGCCGCCGCGCTGTGACGGTGCCGCGGCGGTACCAGCTTACCGCGGCATCCAGGAAGCCACGATCAATGACATCACCGTTCAGATGGATATCAGTGAAAACTCCATTATCGGCGACAACGCCAACGAGATCATCCGCTATGCCTACGATACGGCGAATCAGCGAATCACCCGGAGTACGAATTGCGGCGGCGCCCAGCCCTTCCTGGGGGATGCCGTCGCCAACGTGAACCAGCGGACCGTCCGGGTGATCAACAACGACCTGAACATATCCGTGTTCCGGTATTTCAACGGCACCGGCACGGAGATCGCGGCTGCGAGCCTTCCGGGCAGCATCCCGGACATCCGGAGGATCGATATCACCCTCGCCGTCGAGACGGAGCACGTGGACCCGAACACGAACCAGAGGAGGCGGCTCATCTACTCGACCAGCGTCATCCCGAGGAACCATGCGCCGACGCTTTGAGAACATTTTTTCAGGAGGGTTGTCAAAAATGAGTTCACAACGGGGCATCGCGCTTGTCGTGGCGCTTCTGGCCAACGTGATCCTGCTCGCCGTGGGGGTTCTTGCCATACACCTCTCCACCCGGGACATCCGGGTGAGCTTTGCCGTCATCGGCGACAAAAAAGCCTTCGCCGCCTGCGAGTCAGGGATTCACGCGCTGGCCAGGAACTTCGACCCCGGGACGCTCGCCGCGCAGGCGCAGACGAACGTCGTGGTCAATGCGGCCACGGACCCGGGTTCAAGGTACACGATTTTCCAGCCAACGACGCCCACGACGGGTCCGGCCATCATCCCGATAACGGGCTATTCCATCGGGGGTGGCCAGCAATGGGGACAGGAAAGATTCATAGCCAGGGTAAGGGGGGAGAACACCTCCTACAACAGCCAGGTGGAGGTCGCCTTGGGCCTTGGATTCGGCCCTATCGAGATGAGCACCATGTCCAGATAGGAGGAATCGAGTACATGGATAAAAGGAAAATCCTGTTAGCTTGCATCATATTATTCGCTCTTTTCATCTGCCCCTCTGTCCGTGCCGATGAATCGGATCTCTTTACGACGGTCTCGCCGGACGCCCTGATTGTTCTCGACCTTTCGGGGAGCATGAACTGGACCCCCTACGGTGAGACGATGTACACCGTCGACGGAGGGAGCTGCTCTTCCTCGACGGGCCTTTTCTATGGCGAAATCGGCACTGGCCACGCGAAAGAATGCACGATCAGTTCCACATCGGTTCCCAAGTGGGGCGATTCAGCCTGTCTGGGACCCTTCTCGAGAACCTCGGGGATCGCAGGCACGACGGATTGCAGCCGGGTGGCCATCGCCAGGAGGGCCCTCTTCAACATCCTCGACGACAACGACAGCAACACCATCACCAAGGCCGATGAAACAAGCCTAAACGTCCGTCTCGCCTTCATGCGCTTCACGACGGGCAACGACGAGGCGGGAAACCCGCGGAGCGGCTATATCCAGATACCGACCTCCCCCGCCAACATGGGCATCGGGGTCAAATACAGCAAACTCTACTGCAACAACAACAACAGCTGTTCTCCGAGCGCCAACGTCGCAGGCACCATTAGCGGCGCCACCGCCTCGGGCGGAACCCCTCTGGCCAATGCCCTTTACGAAGCCAGGGTTTATCTGGACGCACACAAGGCCGCGGACTCCGCACGGGAATGCCGCCAGAAGTTCGTCATCCTCATATCCGATGGCGCGGACACCTACGAATGCAACGGCAACGGCCAGGAAGACCAGGAGGATCAATACCAAAGGCGGAGGGCCACGGTGAAGAGGGCAAAGGAACTGTCCGATCAGGGCTACAAGGTCTTCGTCATCGGTTTCGGTGCCACGATGCCGCACTATCTCAGGCACACACTGAACTGGATGGCCTACTGGGGGGGCACGGACAACCCTGGTACCCCGAATGTGGGAATCACAAGCGCTTACAATCCGGACACGTTTTCCGATTTGTGTCCCGTGTCAACGGACCTGGAGGAACATAACATCGAGGGCGACGGCTCTCACTGGCGAGCCCTGACAAATGACCCCGGAGAGATCCCTCTTTCAGGTTACGCTTTTCTTGCGGCGAATTCCAGCCAATTGGCGTTAGCTCTCAAGTACGCCATCGATGTCGTCCGCGAGGCCACCTATTCCTTCTCCCAGGCTTCCGTCTCCTCATCGAGGCTCATGGATGAAAACTACCTCTACGAGGGGTCCTTCCGGCCCCTCAGTCACGACCCCTTCTGGCTGGGGCACCTCAAGAAGTTTGCCATCAACGCCGACGGTACTGTCGGGAATCTTATCTGGGACGCCGGGGAGGTTCTAAAAAATCAGGATGCCGATAGCCGGAACATGTTCACACTCTTGGGCGGCACTAGGACAGATTTCACCACCTCCCTTTCCGCCTCCAGATTCGGTGTTACCACGGATGCGGAGCGGAACAGGATTGTCGGCTATTTCCGCGGCGAGAGCGAGGACAACCCGGACGAGTGGAAACTGGGAGACGTCTTCCGCGCGACACCCATCAACATCGGGACCCCGTCACTCTATTACATCGACGCCCGGGACGAGAACCACGCCTTCGAAACCTTCCGGGAGAATCACGTCAGGTCAACGGCAAACGGGCTTCGCATGGTCGTGACGGGGGCCAACGACGGACAGTTTCACGCCTTCAGAACACAGGACGGAACGGAAGCCTGGAGCTTCCTCCCACCCAATCTTCTGACGAAGCTCAAGAACATCGCCCACTCGACACACCCCACGACGCTTCAGCACCAGTTCTTCGTTGACGGCCCCGTCACCGTGGCCGACGTGTGGCTGGGCACCGGGAGCGGTACGGCCAAATCCGCGGGTGACTGGAAAACGTTCCTTGTCCTCTCGGAGGGCAGGGGGGCCGGCACGCTTCTCTGGAGCAGCTCGGCTGACTGCGCCCCCGACACCGGCGTCACTTACGGTGCCACTTACAGCGGCGAAACCCCTTACTACTGCGGGTACTGGGCCTTCAACGTGACCGATTCCACCAATCCCGGCTACATGTGGCGCCTCAACCTCACCTCGGGCCAGGCGCCCTACATCGGGGAGCCCTACAGCAGGTGCTACGTCGGCCGGGTCAAGGTCAACAACGAAGAAAAGTGGGTGGGTTTCATCGGCGGCGGCTACAACGGCGACGACTGCTCCGGCGGCGGCGACTGCGACACCCGCGGGAAGGGTTTCTTTGTTGTCGATCTTAAGACGGGGAACATCCTCTGGAGCTACACCATGGCCGATAACGCCAACATGACATACAGCCTCCCGGGATCCCCGGCCATCGCCGACACGGACAACGACAATTTCATCGACACGGCCTACATCGGGGACTTGGGCGGCAATGTCTGGAGGATGAAATTCTGCTCCGTCGCCGACGCTCCCACCTGCAGCTACGGGAGCTGGCAGGGGACCTTACTCTTCGACTCCTCCACGGGCACCATCCGGCCGATCTACACGACACCGGCGGTCGCCCTCGACAGACGGGGGATTGTCTGGGTATATTTCGGCACTGGGGAAAAGATGGACCCCACGGCGGCAAATGCTCAGGAGAAATTTTACGCCGTGAAGGACTATGACCGGACAACCACCTACACACTGAGCAGCCTCGAGAACATTACAACGGGCACCTACACGGACGGCGAAAACAAGCGGGGCTGGTACATGAACCTCGCAGGGCATGGCGAGAAGATCCTGGCCGACCCGGCCATCTTTGGGAATGTGGCCTACTTCACGAGTTACGTCCCGCCTTCCGGTGCGGACCCCTGCTCCCAGGCGGGTACGGCGAACCTCTACGCCGTGAACTACGTAAGTGGTGGCGGCATCCTGGGCGGCGGCAGCCGCAGCATGTCCATCGGCACCGGTTTGCCCACGGCGCCCGTCCTCTCCTTCAAGCCCGGCACCGGCGCGAGCCCCGACCTGTACGTCACCGTGAGTAGCGGCGGCGCCTTCCGCGTGCCGATGAACCCGCCAACACTTTCAAACCGCGCCAACATTCTGTACTGGCGTGACAGTAGATTGCAGTGAATAAAGGCGTGACTCTTGCTTATGAGTCACAACCCCAGCCGGAAGGGCGGGGATCCCTTGAGGGTCCCCGCCCTTCTTTTTTATTCAGTGCATCCCGCCCCGCGGCCCCGTCACGGCGCCCTTTCGACGGACGGCTTTTCCGGATCTTCAAATTTGTGAGAAACCGCACGGAATACCGGGGTTTAGATGCGTGAAAATGCTTGACTTCGAAAGCCGATGCAGATAGTGTTACACCGAATTTCGACCCCCGGCTTCGCGGTTTTTTTGACCGGTGACGGCGCACGGCCCGGGCGGGAGGATTCGACGCTTGCTGAAGGTTGGCCCCGGGCCAACTTTTTTTCTTATCCGCCGCAATGCAGGGTTACGACATGAAACATCGCCTCATCGAAATGATCAGGGCCTCTCTCGATGCCTGCGCGGCCGCGGGTATCCTGGACGCGGGGACGCTTCCCTACATCGAACTGGAGGCGCCGAGGGAGGAAGCCCACGGCGACTACGCGACGAACGCAGCCATGATCCTCGCCTCACGGGTCAAAAAAAACCCGCGGAAGATCGCCGAGAGCATCGTCGGGCACATCAGCGACAGGGAGGGGATTCTCCAGAGGGTCGAGATCGCGGGCCCCGGGTTCATCAACTTCTACGTGAAGGAGGAAACCTGGGCAGGGCTTCTCGAGGAGGTCGAGCGGCTCGGGGAAGGGTACGGCCGCTCCGGAATCGGGGGGGGCCTGAAGGCCATGGTGGAGTTCGTGAGCGCGAACCCCACGGGGCCCCTTCACGTGGGGCACGCCCGCGGCGCCGTCATCGGGGACGTGATCGCCAACATCCTCGGGGCATCGGGCTACGCGGTGACGCGGGAATACTACGTCAACGACGTGGGTAACCAGATGAACAACCTGGGGCGTTCGGTCTATTACCGCTACCTCGGTCTCCGAGGCAGGGCCGTCGATTTCCCCGCCGATTGCTACCAGGGCGACTACATCGTCGACCTGGCCCGGGAAATCCTGGACAGAGAGGGCGACCGTTACCTCGAGGCCGCCGCGGACGAGGCCGTCCCGTTCTTCACGGACTACGCGGCCCGCGCGATCATGGCGGGCATCCAGGACGACCTCCGGGCCTTCGGCGTCGTCTTCGACACCTACTTCAGCGAAAAGGATCTCTACAAAAAAGACGCTGTGGCGAAGCTCCTCGAGGACCTGAAGCGAAGGGGGCTCATCTACGAGGCGGATGAGGCCCTCTGGTTCAAATCGACGCAGTTCGGCGACGAGAAGGACCGCGTGGTGGTGCGGGAGAACGACACGCCGACCTACTTTGCCGCGGACATCGCCTACCACCAGGACAAGTTCGACCGGGGGTTCGATCTCGTCATCGACGTATGGGGGGCCGATCATCACGGCTACATCCCCCGGGTGTACGCGAGCCTCGAGGCCTTCGGTCGCGAGCGGGAGAGGCTGAAGATCGTCCTGGTCCAGTTGGTGAGTCTTTTGCGTCACGGGAAGCCCGTGGCCATGTCGACGAGGGCCGGCGAGTTCGTGACCCTTCGGGCCGTCGTGGACGAGGTGGGCAGGGACGCGGCGCGTTACAATTTCATGATGAGGCGATCCGACAGCCACCTAGATTTCGACCTCGATCTGGCCAAGCGCCAGTCGAACGAAAATCCCGTCTACTACGTTCAGTACGCCCACGCGAGGATTTCGAGCATTCTGAGGACGGCCGTGGAGAAAGGCTTCGCGATTCCCCGTTACCCCGAAATCGATCCCGCTGTTCTCACGCTTACCGAGGAGGTCGCGCTCATCAAGGCCGTCATCCGGTACCCCGAAGTCGTCGAGGCGGCCGCGCGGACGCTGGAGCCGCACCGCCTGACTTTCTACCTGAATGATCTTGCCGGAACCTTCCATAGCTATTACAATAAGAACCGAGTCATTTCCGAGGATCCGACGCTGAGCCGGGCCAGGCTCTATCTGGTGCGGTGCATCGGCCAGGCCGTCCGCAACGCCTTGGCCGTCCTGGGCGTGACGGCGCCGGAGAAAATGTAGGAGCGGCCCGGTATGGACTATCCAAAAAGGGATTTCGAACTGAAGCTCGGCAAGCTGGGCGTCGTTCTCTTCACGCTGGGGATATCCTGTCTGCTCCTCGCCTCTTTCATCTTCGGCGTCATGGTGGGTGTGAACATCGAAAGCGCCCCGGAGGATATCGCTTTGAGCATCCCCCGCCTGATCAAACAGAGGATCGCCCGGACGCCCGAAGGGGAGCCCGCGAAACCGGAGGAGGGCCAGGGGGAGGAGGCGAAGAAGACGCTCAAGGGGGGAAAGGATGATTTCAAGCTGTCGTACTTCGATACGCTGACGAAGAAGTCCGACGCGGCGAAACCCTCGGTGGAGCTCAAGGGGCCGAGGGAAACGATCCCGGGGGTCGCGGGGAAGACGCCGGCGGCGAAGGGGAAGTTCGTCCTCCAGGTGGCCTCCCTGCAGGACCGGGCGAAGGCGGAGGAACTGAGGGGGACCCTCATCCAGATGGGGTATGACCCCCTCGTGGACGTGGCCGACATCCCCGGCAAGGGCAAGTGGTACAGGGTCAAGCTGAGGGGCTTCGAGTCCCGCGAGGACGCCGGCCGCGTCGGCGCGGAGATCGAGAGAAAGATCAGGGGGCTCCAATGTCTCGTGACGCCCCAGGAAAGCGGATAGGGGAAACACGGTCATGTTCGAGGCCCTGACGGAAAAGCTGGATCAGATTTTCAAGAAGCTCCGGAGCCGGGGACGGCTCGACGAAAACAACATCCGGGAAGCCCTCCGTGAAATCCGCATGGCGCTCCTCGAAGCGGATGTGAACTTCAAGGTCGTCAAGGATTTCGTCGAGGATGTCCGCGGCCGGGCCGTGGGCCGGGAAGTCCTCGACAGCATCACGCCCGGACAGCAGATCGTGAAGATCGTGCACGATCGCCTCGTGGAGCTCATGGGGGGCGAAAAAGCCCCGTCCCTGAAGCTCGCCAGGCAGCTGCCCGCCTCCCTCATGCTCGTGGGTCTCCAGGGCTGCGGGAAGACGACGACGGCGGCCAAGCTGGCGAGCCATCTCATCGGGCAGGGCAAGAGGGTCTACCTGGTCCCCGCCGACGTCTACAGGCCCGCGGCCATCGAGCAGCTGAAGATCCTGGCCGGTCAGATCGGGGCCGGCGTCTTCGACTCCCGCAGCGACGACGACCCCGTCCGGATCTGCGCGGAGGCCCTCGGGGAGGCGCGCCGGGACGGGTTCGACGTGGTGATCATGGACACCGCCGGGCGGCTTCACATCGACGAGGAGATGATGGAGGAGCTGGGAAAGATCAAGGCGGCCGTCAACCCTTCGGAGATACTCCTCCTGGCCGATGCCATGACGGGACAGGATGCCGTGGCCGTGGCGACGAGCTTCAATGAGCAGCTGGAGATCGACGGCATCATCCTCACCAAGATGGACGGCGATGCGCGGGGCGGCGCGGCCCTGTCGCTCCGGGCCGTGACGGGAAAGCCGATCAAGTTCGTCGGCGTCGGCGAGAAGATCGACGCCCTGGAGGTCTTTCATCCCGACCGGATGGCGACGCGGATCCTGGGTATGGGCGACATCGTGGGACTCGTCGAGAAGGCCCAGGCGGCCATGGACCTCGAGCAGGCCCAGGCCCTGGAGAAGAAACTCCGGAAGGACGAGTTCACCCTGCAGGACTTCCGGGACCAGCTGACGCAGATGCGCAAAATGGGGTCGCTCAGCGACATCCTGGGGATGATGCCGGGCCTCGGCAAGATGAAGGCCCTGAAGAACATGGAGGTCGACGATCGCGAACTGACCCGGACCGCGGCCATCATCGATTCCATGACGGTCAGGGAGCGCCGGAACCCGCTTGTCATCGACGGCCAGAGGCGGAAGCGCATCGCCCGCGGGAGCGGCACCAGCGTTCAGGACGTCAACCGCCTGCTCAAGAATTACGCAGAGATGCGCAAGCTCATGAAGAAGATGATGTCCAAGGAGGGGGCAAAGGCCTTCCGGAGAGGGCATTTTCCCTTTTAAAAATAAAAGCTTTAAAATTAAGAAATGTTATGATAATTAATAATTCTTTTTTCACAAAATCAGGAGGAGATGGTCAGGGAAAATGGCAGTGAAAATCAGGTTGACGCGGGCAGGGACCCGCAAGAAGCCTTTCTACAGGATCGTGGCCGCCGAGATCGGTTCGCCGCGCGACGGGCGTTTCATCGAGATTCTCGGAAATTACGATCCCAGGAAAGACCCGCCGGAAGTCAAGTTCAAGGAGGAGCGCGTCCGTGAATGGCTCTCCAGGGGGGCCGAACCCACGCTGACGGTTTCTCAGTTGCTGAAGAAGAAGGGGATCACCACTCAGCGAGCCGGAAAAAAAACGGCTTAGCGTCGGACCAAGGGTAAAAGATCGCTCAGGTTTACTTGTCGTTTCCTTTCAGAAGGTTTCCCGCGAACGAAATCAGTGGAGGTGGTGACGATGAAGGACTTGATCAAGTACATCGCTCAAGCGCTGGTCGACAACCCCGACCGGGTAGAGGTCTCCGAGGTACAGGGAGAACAGACTTCCGTGATCGAGTTGAGGGTGTCCAAGGAAGACCTGGGCAAGGTCATCGGCAAACAGGGAAAAACGGCAAAGGCCATGAGAACGATCCTCAGTGCTGCATCAGCCAAGGTTCACAAGCGAACCGTCCTGGAAATCATCGAGTAGATGTTTCGCGGAACATGGAGCTGGTTGAAATCGGCAAGATCGTCAAGTCGCAAGGCCTTCGTGGCTGCCTGAAGGTTGCCTCCTATCTGGAATCGGGGGAGATCCTCGACAGCCTCGGCGAGGCTTTTTTGAAAACGGAGGGGGGGAGCCCGAAACGCTTCAGGGTCGAAAAGGCCCTGCGCCGGGGTGAAAGATTTTTCCTGCTGAAACTGGAGGGAGTCGACGATCGCGACGCCGCGTCGACGCTGGTCGGGCGGGAGGTGGCCGCCAGGGCCCGTCATCTGCGGGCGCTGCCCGAAGGCGAATATTACTGGCGGGATCTCATAGGTCTCCGGGTGGTCACGGAAGAGGGGGAGGCCCTGGGGACGATCGAAGCCGTTTTTCCCACGGGGAGCAATGACGTTTACGTCTGCAGGGGGACGAGGGAGATCCTGATTCCCGCCATATCCGATGTCATCCGGAAGGTCGACATCCGGGAAGGCCTGATGACGGTCAGACTGATGAAAGGTCTGTAGACTGGAAGAAGATGATCTTTGACATCCTGACCCTTTTCCCTGAAATGTTCCAGTCGCCTCTTGACAGCAGTCTTTTGAAAAAGGCACGGGAAAAGGGGTTGATTCAGGTCCGCCTCCACAATATCCGCGATTACGCCCGCGGCAGGCACAAGGTGACGGACGATTATCCCTACGGCGGTGGCGCGGGAATGGTCATGAAGGTGGAACCCGTCGCCGAAGCCCTGGACGCCCTCTTGCGCGAGGGGGACCGGGCGCCCGTTTTGCTCCTGACGCCGCAGGGGGAGCCCTTCAGCCAGGGACTGGCCGCCGAGCTTGCGGGCCGTCCACGGCTCATCCTCGTCTGCGGTCACTACGAGGGGGTGGACGAGAGAATCCGGGAGCACCTGATCGACAGGGAAATTTCCATCGGCGACTACGTGTTGACGGGCGGGGAGATCCCCGCCCTGGTGGTTGTCGACGCCGTCTCCCGGCTGGTTCCGGGCGTGCTCGGCAACGTGGCCTCCGCCTCGTCGGAGTCTCACGCGGAGCATCTCCTGGAGGGGCCCCAGTACACGAGGCCGGCCGATTACCGGGGGTGGAAGGTGCCCGACGTTCTGCTGACGGGCAACCACAGGAACATCGAGAACTGGCGCCGCCGGGAATCGCTGAGAAGGACGCTCCGGAAAAGGCCCGATCTCCTCGGGAAGGCCGCGCTGTCCGATGACGACCGCCGGATCGTGGAAGACCTGAAGAAGGAAGGGTGATGCCGTCCCCTCCTTTGTGATGCTGGAGATGCCCCCGCGTTTATACATCGCTCTTTTGCATTATCCCGTCTATGACCGGCAGGGGCGGGTCGTGACGACGGCTGTGACGAACCTGGACATTCACGACATATCGAGATCGGCCAGGACCTACGGTGCCGAACGGTTCTACATTGTCACACCGCTCGAAAAGCAGAAGGCGCTGGTCGGAAAGATTCTCAGGCACTGGCGGGAAGGCCCCGGCGCCCGCTTCAACCCTTCGAGACGGGAGGCCTTCAGCCTGACGGAGGTGAAGGGGTCGCTGGAAGAGGTGATCGCCGACATTTCCGAAAGGGACGGCTGCCGGCCCGGGCTCATCGCGACGGGGGCCGGGTATTCCAGGGGAGCGGTCGGTTTCGGGGAACTGAGAAAACGCATGGCGTCCGACGGCAGGTCCTGGCTCCTTGTGTTCGGGACCGGGTCGGGGCTGGCCGCGGAGGTCACGGACCGGGCGGATTTCATCCTGGAGCCCCTGGGGCCGACGGGCGGCTACAATCACCTGTCCGTGCGGTCGGCCGTCGCCGTGGTCCTCGACAGGCTGCGATACGGGAAATTTTAAGGGCGCGCCGATGTCTCCGTCGCGGCGCCTCTTGGCTGTTTCCAACCCATATACTTTTGACACGAAAGGGAGGCTTTTACACCCATGGATATCATCGAGATGCTCGAAAAAGAACAGATGCGGGGCGACATTCCCGATTTCAAGCCCGGGGACACGGTCAAGGTTTATGTCAAGATCGTCGAAGGCCAGAAGGAGCGGATCCAGGTTTTCGAAGGGGTCGTAATCCGCAGGAAGCGGGGAAACAGCCGCTCCACCTTCACGGTGCGAAAGGTCTCTTACGGTGTCGGCGTCGAGAGAACCTTCCCGCTCCACTCCCCTGTGCTGGACCGTATCGACGTCGTGACGAAGGGGCGGGTGAGACGCTCCAGGCTCTACTACCTCCGGGGCCGCAGGGGGAAAGAGGCCAAGATCAGAGAGGCCGAATAGCAGCGGTTTTTCGCGGGAACGGGCCGCCACGGGCCTGTTCCCGTTTTTTTGCGGGCGCATTCATCATCCCCTCAGGCTTTCATCCGGGAACATGGATTCTTTCGAGACGGAGGCATACCGGCGCGGCTTCACGGTGATCGCCGGTATCGACGAGGCGGGGCGGGGGCCTCTTGCGGGGCCCGTCGTGGCAGCCGCCGTGGTGTTGCCCCGGGGATATAAAAACGGCGCGGTCCGGGATTCCAAGAAACTCACGCCCCGGTCGCGCGACGTGCTTTACGAGGTCATCACCCGGGACGCCCTTTCCATCGGCCTGGGTGTGACGGAGCCGTCCGTCATCGACCGCGTGAACATTCTCCAGGCGACCCTGATGGCCATGCGGGAGGCCGTTACGGGGTTGTCCCTTCAGCCCGATTACCTTCTCGTCGACGGGCTCCACCGCATAGACCTTCCCCTTGAACAGCGAACCATCATCCGGGGGGACGACCTGAGTCTCTCCGTGGCCTGCGCATCGATCATCGCGAAAGTGTCGCGGGACCGGATCATGGAAATCTACCACCACCAGTTCCCCCAGTACAATTTTCTGCGAAACCGCGGCTACGGCACGCGGGAACACGTGGAGGCCATCGGGCGGCACGGGCTCTGCAAGATACACAGGCGGTCTTTCAAGATCTCAAAGGGGGCGCTTGACGAAGGAAAGGATTAGGACCGGAAGGGAGGGCGAGGCGATCGCCGTCCGGTATCTCGAAAACGTGGGGTACCGGGTCGTCGAGCGAAACTACCGCTGTGTCTTCGGCGAAATGGACATCATCGCCCGGGACGGCAGGGCCTGTGTCTTCGTGGAGGTCAAGTCCCGCAAAACCGATCGCTTCGGCGATCCCGCCCTCGCGGTGGACCGAAGGAAGCAGAGAAAGATGTCGGCCGTGGCGATGTGTTACCTGAAGGAGAGGCGCCTCCTCGGGCGCCCTTCGAGATTCGATGTCGTAACGGTTCGGTTTTCCCCGCGGGAAACCCGCGTGGATCTGATCCGAAACGCCTTCGATTTCATCCCGCAAGAGAGGTGAAGCATCGTGGTGCATCGAGAAACCGCCGGCCGGGGGACCCTTTTCATCGTGGCAACCCCCATCGGTAACCTGGAGGACATCACCCTCCGGGCGCTCCGGGTGTTGAAGGAGGTCTCCCTCGTCGCCGCTGAAGACACGCGGAGGGTCCGGAAGCTTCTGCAGGCTTACGGGATCAAGACGCCTGTCATGAGCCTCTACGATCAGGTCGAGTCGAAGAAGGCCCCCCTCCTGATCGCGAGGCTCCGCGAAGGGAAAGACGTGGCCTATGTCTGTGATGCGGGCACGCCCCTCGTGTCCGACCCGGGATACGTCCTCGTCCGTCAAGCCGTTGAAGACGGCGTGCCGGTTGTCCCTGTCCCTGGTCCGTCGGCGGTGATTGCGGCGCTGAGCGTGGCGGGGCTTCCGACCGACCGGTTTGTCTTCTGCGGGTTTCCGCCGTCGAAGGCGGCCCGCAGGCGGGCGTTTTTCAAGTCCCTCGCCGGCGAGACGGGGACGCTCGTCTTTTTCGAGTCCCCGCGGCGACTGCAGGCGTGCCTCGAGGATCTTCACGCCCTGTGGGGCGACCGGCGCGCCGCGGTCACCCGCGAGCTGACGAAAAAATTCGAAACGATCTACCGTGGAACCCTATCGGAACTGCGCCTTCGTCTGAAGCCGGAGAGGGTCCGCGGCGAGATCACGCTCCTCGTCGAGGGGTCGCGGTCCGGGATCCCGGAGGCCGCACCCGTCGATTTGCGCGGGCGGATAAGGAAACTGAGAGAAAACCCCTCGCTGACGAACAGGGACATCGTCGCAATCCTGGTTTCAGAGACCCGTCTGCCGCGCCGTGAGATATACAGAGAGGTTTTGCAGAAGCAGCCGCCGGACCGCCGGGGGATCCTTTCGGAAAAGGCTTGAACTGTTTCGGGAGGTATGATACTTCAGCTTGAAAACAGTAAAAATTTCAAGCGGTCGGGACAAAGGCGTGGAGAGGGACAGCGATTTCGACAGGCGCCGGGTCGATGCCGGTGACAGCCGCTATGCGGAAGCCATCAGCAAGCTCGAGAAGGAACTCGCGGAGAGAGGTCTTTCCCGGGAAGAGATCAAAAGCCTGGAGGAGGTCATCTACGGACAGGCCGACGATATCCTCGAGGACGCGGCCGTCGCGAAGGACGGCGCCGTTACCGGGGGGACAACGGACGCCGGTATCCCGCACCGCCGTGACGCTGACTTCCTGGACGACATTCTCCGGGAGACGAGGGAGAATCTTTCCTCACATGGCAGAGAGGAGACGGAGATGGAAAAGCCCACACCGAAGGAAGGCGATCGGATATACGATCTGACCGATGTCGTCGATGAGGCGCCGCCGGCAGGCGCCGGGGGAGAGGTCAGTGCGGCCCGGACGCCTCTGGCAGAGGAGCGCGCGGTCGGGGGCACGCCGGAGGGGATCCGTGTCTCGCAGGAAAATAAAGTCTATGAGCTTTCGAAACTCTTTGATGAAAGCCACGAAACCCTGGTCAGGGAGGAGGTCGGACGGAAGGCGGCCGAGATAGCCGAGAAGGTTGCGCGGGAAGTGATGCCGGGGATCGTGGAGCGCGTCATCCGGGAAGAGATCGAAAAGTTGAAAAAAGCCTGAGAAGGAAGGCCGGACCGGGGTCATCGAAACCGGGGAACCCGGCCGTTTCAAGAATTTCGGAGGCGACGTCGAGCGGCGACGGACGCCTCTTGCGTTTGAACGGGTAGATTTCGATGGGAATGAAAACAAGGGTCCTGGTAAGCGTTTTGATCATCGCAATCGGCCTTGCGGGTTGCTCGTGGTGGGGGACGCAAAAACCGAGGCCTCAATTCCCCGAAGGCCGGGAGGTACGGCTGATCGCGGTGATGCCGGTTTTGAACGAGACACAAAGCCAGGACGCCCCGAGGATGCTCCGGCAGAAAGTGTTCGAGGAACTCTACTTCAAGGGCTATCCCAAGATCCCGCTCAACGTCATTGATGGCAGGCTGAGAGAGGCGTTCCCGGCACAGGCGGAAAATCTTCGTGCCCGCACCCCGTCGTCGGAGGTCGGGCGGCTCCTGGGTGCCGAGGCCGTTCTCTATCTGACGCTCCACGAGGCCCGGACGTCTCCCTCTTACGGCGTCTCCGTGGTGGTCACGGTCTCCGCCTCCTTCGAACTCAAAAACACAAGGACAGGGGAGATCCTGTGGCAGACGACGCAGAGGACGGCCATGAGGGAGTATGATGTCACGAGCAAGGGAAAGGAGCAGAAGGTCTACCTTGTCTATGAGGATACCATCGGCGAGGTCGTTAAAAAAGCACTGGACAGCCTGCCTGACGGTCCCGACTTCCTGGGTTGAAATCCCGCGGGGCCTCCGGAGTCCGGATAAAAAACTTCCATGGTGAACATCCCGAACCTACTGACGCTCCTGAGGATCCTGCTGGTTCCGGTCTTTGTGATCCTGATCATCCAGGGGCAATTCCTCAAGGCAATCCTGGTTTTTGTCCTGGCGGGGCTCACCGACGCCCTGGACGGCTTTCTGGCCAGGGTCCTGCGCCAGAAGACCGACCTGGGTCTCTATCTGGATCCGCTGGCGGATAAGGCCCTGATCATCACTTCTTTTGTCACCCTTTCCGTCATGGGCCTGATCCCGCCCTGGCTTGCCGTGCTCGTCATCAGCCGGGATTTCATTATCCTTCTGGGCATCTCCGTGATGGCGCTGATGTCCATCCCTTTCGAGATCAAGCCCGCCGTGGTGAGCAAGTTCACCACCGCTTTTCAGCTCCTGACTGTTTTCGCGGTCCTCGTTCTGACCTATCTGCAGGGCGTCGAGCGGGACGGCCGGATTGTTTTCCTCTTCTGGCTCACGGGCGCGCTGACGGTGATATCCGGTCTCAACTACATCATGCGCGGTCTGAGATTCGTCGGTCAGGACGCGGCCCAAAACGAAAAAAAGTGAGATTTGTCTTGACATTAGAGAGTTTTATTGCTAGTCAGTATCCGGTTTTTTCCGGTATGAAAAGCATAAGTAGGCACGTAGCTCAGGGGGAGAGCGCCATCTTGACGCGGTGGATGTCCAGGGTTCAAATCCCTGCGTGCCTACCATTTTTTAGGACGTGAGCAGGCGGGAAGCTTGAGGGCGTCGGGGTGGCGGTCGCCGGTGATGCCCTTTTGTTCATCAGCCTGCTTTTTTGGTCATTTGGTGAGCAGCCATGGCACAGATTGAAGTGAAGTTCGCAGACGGAAAGGCCTCGTCTTTCCCGGCCGGTACGGCGGTCAGGGACATCATCGCCTCCTGGCGAAAGGACCTGCTCGGGAGCGCCGTTGCCGCAAGGGTCAACGGGGACCTCCTGGATTTGAGCCGTCCCCTGGAAAAGGGCGGCACCCTGGAGGTGATTGACATCAAGACGCCCGAGGGGCTCGGGATACTGCGCCACAGCACCTCCCACGTGATGGCGCAGGCCGTCCAGGAGACCTTCCAGGGTGTGAAAGTCACCATCGGGCCCTCCATCGAGGACGGGTTCTATTACGATTTCGACTACGAGACGACCTTCACGCCGGATGACCTCAAGAAGATTGAAGAGCGCATGAAGGAGATCGTCTCCCGGGATCTTCCCTTTGTCCGCAGGGAGGTTTCGAGGAAGGAGGCCGTGGACCTCTTCACGGGGAAGGGGGAGTCCTACAAGGTGGAGTTGATCAACGACCTTCCGGGGGACGTGAAGACGGTCAGCCTTTACACCGACGGGGATTTCACGGACCTGTGCCGCGGCCCCCACATCCCCTCGACGGGCATCATCAAGGCCTTCAAGCTCACAAGTGTCGCCGGGGCCTACTGGCGGGGCGACGAGAAGAACAAGATGCTCCAGCGCATCTACGGGACCGGCTTCGCCACGCAGCAGGAGCTGGACGAATACCTGCACATGATCGAGGAGGCGAAGCGAAGGGACCACCGTCGTCTGGGCCGCGAACTCGACCTTTTCCAGATCAGCGAGGAGGTGGGCCCGGGGCTCATCATCTGGCACCCCAGGGGGGCGCTGCTGCGGACCATCATCGAGGACTGGGAGCGGAAGGAACACCTTAAGCGGGGTTACGACATCGTGCTGGGCCCCCAGATCCTGCGGGATCACATGTGGATCCGATCGGGGCACATGGACCACTACAAACAGTTCATGTACTTCACCGAGGTCGAGGGCCAGGGGTACGGCATCAAGCCCATGAACTGCCTTTCCCACATGCTGATCTACAAGTCGAAAATACGGAGCTACAAGGACCTGCCGCTTCGTTATTTCGAACTCGGCACCGTGCACCGGCACGAGAAAACCGGCGTGCTGCACGGCCTCCTCAGGGTCCGGCAGTTCACCCAGGACGATGCCCACATCCTGTGCACCCCGGAACAGCTCAATTCCGAAATCCGCGCCATCGCCGATTTTGTGGCCTACGCCATGAAGATTTTCGGGTTCGACTACGACGTCGAGCTGAGCACGAGGCCGGAGAAGTCCATCGGGTCCGACGCGGACTGGGAACTGGCGACCTCCGCGCTGGAGAAGGCCCTGAAGGACAACCATATGGTCTACGACATCAACGAGGGGGACGGCGCCTTCTACGGGCCGAAGATCGATTTCAAGCTCCGCGACGCCCTCAAGCGCAAATGGCAGTGCGCCACCATCCAGTGCGACTTCACCCTGCCCGAGCGCTTCGACCTGAGCTACATCGGTCCCGACGGGGAAAAGCACAGGCCCATCATGCTGCACCGGGTGATCCTCGGCGCCATCGAACGGTTCATGGGCGTTCTCATCGAACAGTATGTCGGCGCCTTTCCGCTCTGGCTGTCGCCCGTCCAGGCCGTGCTCCTGACGGTGACGGAAAAACAGATTCCCTACGGGGAAGAGGTGTTCCAGCGCCTCCGGGACGCCGACATCCGCGTGGAGAAGGATTTTCGCAACGAGAAACTGGGGTTCAAGGTCCGGGAGGCCCAGCTGCAGAAAACACCCTACATGCTCGTCATCGGGGACAAGGAGGTTGAGTCGAAGACGGTTTCGCCCCGGCAGAGGGACGGCAAGAATCTCGGGGCGATGACGCCCGAGGCCTTCGTGACGCTCGTCAGGGAGAAGTGCAGCCGCTACGAGTAATCGGTTCGACACAAAGGGGGAGGTGACCTATAGAAAAAAATCTCAGGATCAACCAGGGGATCAGGGCCAGTCAGGTCCGCGTGATTGATTTCGAGGGGAATCAGTTGGGGATCCTGCCCATCGCGGAGGCCCTGGAGGAGGCGAGAAAGGCCGGTCTGGATCTGGTGGAGGTGGCCCCGAATTCGGCGCCGCCCGTCTGCCGCATCATGGATTACGGGAAGTTTCGCTATCAGCAGAGCAAGAAGCTTCAGACGGCGAGGAAGAGCCAGGCAACCGTCCAGGTCAAGGAGATCCGGATCCGGCCGAAGACGGACGAGCACGATCTGGACGTCAAGGTCCGTCACGTCAAAAAGTTTCTCGAACACAACAACAAGGTCAAGATCAGCATGCTCTTCAGGGGGCGGGAGATCGCCTTCACGAACCTCGGCATGAAGATCATGGAGGGCGTCAGGGAGCAGCTCCAGGATGTGGCCGCCGTGGACCAGGCGCCCAAAATGGAAGGCCGGAGCATGGTCATGATCGTCTCTCCCAAGAAAGAAAAATAAAGATAATCGGGGTTGCCGTTATGCCAAAGATAAAGACACACAGGGGCGCCGCGAAGCGTTTTTCGCTGACCGCCGGCGGGAAAGTCAAGCGAAGCAAGGCCTTCGCGCGCCATATCCTCACCAAGAAGACAGCCAAGAGAAAGAGAAACATGAGACAGGGCGTCGTCCTGAAAAAGGTGGACGAGACGGGCGTCAAGAAGCTCATCCCCTACCTCTAACGTTTCGGGCGGAACCTTCGAGGATCGGAAATTCCATCGTGCCGCGGGTGTCCGGAGGGAAGGCATTCCCCCCTTTCGGGTTTTTCAATCCACTTCGGTGTGAGATCATTTTGAGACAGGAGATCGTGCAACAATGCCCAGAGTAAAGAGGAGCGTCACCGCGAGAAAGAAACGCAGAAAAATTCTGAAGCTCGCCAAGGGTTTTTTCGGGGCCCGGAGAAGGCAGTATCGCCTCGCGACGGAGTCCGTGAACAGGGCCATGGCCTTCGCTTACCGGGACCGGAAGGTCAGGAAGCGTGAGTTCAGACAGCTCTGGATCGCGCGCATCAACGCCGCCGCGCGCCTGAACCAGACGACCTACAGCCGTCTGATCGCCGGCCTGGGCCGGGCGGGCGTCCTTCTGGACCGGAAGGTGCTGGCCGATATCGCCGTCAGCGATCCGCGCGGGTTTTCACATATCGTCAGTGCAGCCGCAGGTGGACGCGAGAAATGAGGGAAGCTCTCGAGCAGCTTCGAACAAAGGCCGAGGCGGAACTGACCGCCGCAAAGAACCAGGAGGACCTCCTGGCGCTCCGGACCCGTTACCTGGGGCGGAAAGGAAGCCTGACCCAGGTGCTTCGCCAGCTGGGGAACGTCCCCGTCGAGGAACGGCGCCTGCTGGGGCAGCTGGCCAACGAAATCAAGGAAGGGCTGTCGGAGAAGATCGACGCCACCCTCGAGATGATCGCCTCCCGGGACCGGGGATCGCAGCTCCTGACCGAAAGGATCGATGTGACCCTCCCAGGCCGCCGTTTCCCGCTGGGCGGGCTGCACCCCATCACGCAGGTCGCCCGGGAGATCTGCGACATCTTTTCGCAACTGGGTTTCGACATCGCCGAGGGGCCGGACGTCGAGCTTGATTATTACAATTTCGAGGCGCTGAACATCCCCAAAGACCATCCCGCCCGGGATATGCAGGACACCTTCTACATCAGCGGCAATGTCCTGCTTCGAACGCACACCTCCCCCGTCCAGGTCCGCGTCATGGAGAAGCAGAAACCGCCGGTGCGCATCGTGTCGCCCGGGAAGGTCTACAGGCCCGATTCGGACGTGTCTCACACCCCGATGTTCCACCAGGTCGAGGGACTGCTGGTGGACCGGGGGATCAGTTTCGGCGACCTGAAGGGCGTTCTGACCTACTTTGTCCATCAGTTGTTCGGCCAGGATGTGGCTTTGAGGTTCCGGCCGAGCTTCTTTCCTTTCACGGAGCCCAGCGCCGAGGTGGACATCCGGTGCGTCATGTGCCGCGGAAGCGGATGCCGCGTCTGCGGTCAGAGCGGCTGGCTGGAAATCCTCGGCTCCGGCATGGTGGACCCGGAGGTCTTCAAGAGCGTGGGTTACGACCCGGAGGCCGTCACCGGTTTCGCCTTCGGACTCGGCGTCGAGAGAATCGCCATGCTCAAGTACGGCATATCGGACATCCGGATGTTTTTCGAAAACGATATGCGGTTCCTGAAACAGTTTTGATATCGGAGGCTCAAGGCTCAAGGCGAAAGGCAAAAGGCAAAGAAAGCAAGCCGTTCATCCAAGCCCTCAGCCCTTTGCCTTTAGCCATGCGCCGGAACTTTGAGCGACGATGTCGCGAAAAGGACTTTATCGATGAAAGTCAGCTTGCGGTGGCTCAAGGACTACGTTGACATCGATATCGACACGAAGGAGCTCGCCAACCGTCTGACGATGGCGGGGCTCGAGGTGGATTCCGTCGGTCCCTTCAGGCCTTCCTTCGATGGCGTCGTCACCGCGAAGATCCTCTCCGTCAAACCCCATCCCCAGGCCGACAAGCTTTCCCTGTGCGAAGTGACCACGGGCGACAGGACCGTCCCCATCGTCTGCGGGGCGCCCAATGTCAAGGCGGGCCAGGTGGTGCCCCTGGCAACGGTGGGCGCCGCCATCCCCGGTGGGTACGCGATCAAGAGTTCCCGGATCCGGGGGGAGCTCTCCGAGGGGATGCTCTGCTCGGAGGACGAACTGGGCATCGGCGAGGACAACACGGGCATTCTCGTCCTGCAGGACAATCTGCCGCTGGGAAAGGACCTCGTGGAGGTTCTCGATCTCGGCGATACCGTCTTCGACATCGGCGTGACGCCGAACCGCTCCGATTGCCTGAGCATCATCGGCATTGCCCGGGAGGTCGCCGCGCTCACGGGGAAAAAACTCCGCTACCCGCAGATCAAATTTCCCGAGTCCACCGAAGATATCCGAAGCGCCACCTCCGTGCAGATCCTCGATCCCGAAATGTGCCCGAGGTACTCGGCCAGGCTCATCCGCAAGGTCCGCATCAAACCTTCCCCCCGCTGGATGAGGCTGAGGCTCGAGGCCGTGGGGCTGCGGTCCATCAACAACGTCGTCGACATCACCAACTTCATCATGATGGAGCTCGGGCAGCCGCTTCACGCCTTCGACTTCCGGTTCCTCGAGGAGGGGCGGATCGTCGTGCGCCGTTCGAAAGAAGGGGAGCCCTTCGTGTCCCTCGACGGGAAGACGCGGACGCTCAACGCCGAAACCCTCATGATTTGCGACGGCGTGAAACCCGTGGCGATCGCCGGCATCATGGGCGGGGAGAATTCGGAGGTGAAAGACGACACGCAGACGGTGCTCCTGGAGAGCGCCTACTTCAACCCCACGACCATCCGGCGGGGCGGGAAGTGGCTGGGCATGAGCACCGACGCGGCTTTCCGCTTTGAGCGGGGCATCGACCCCGAGGGCGTGATCCGGGCCCTGAACCGGGCGGCCCAGCTCATGTCGGAACTGGCCGGCGGCGCCGTGTCAAAGGGCTACATCGATGAGTATCCCCGGAAGGTCGAAACGGCCGGGAACATCCCCCTGCGAAGCGAGCGGATCACGGAGATCCTGGGGGTCAGGGTGACGCCGGCGGAGATCCGCCGGATCCTTCGCGGTCTCGAGATGACCGTCGAAAAAGGAAGGGGGGGGTACTTCGAAGTCACGCCGCCCACCTTCCGCGTGGACGTCCTGAGGGAGATCGACCTCATCGAGGAAATAGCCCGCATCCGCGGATACGAAGGCATCCCGGCCACCCTTCCGCCCATCCCCGCCGGGACGGCGGCGACGGACGAGAGGCGTTCCTTCACGGACAGGGTTCGCGCCGTTCTGACGGGATACGGCTACACCGAGGTCATCAACTACAGTTTCACCACGCCGGCCTCGGCGGACATCCTGGGACTGTCCGGGAGTGACGACGGGAGAAAATTCGTGCGGATCGCCAATCCCCTGACGGAAGATCAGTCCGTCATGAGAACGGGCATCCTCTACGGCCTTCTGGACACGGTGCGGAGGAATGTCCGCGCCGGGTGCGGCGATCTCAAGATCTTCGAGACGGGCAAGGTCTACATCGGCCGCGCCGAGGGCGAGCTGCCCCTCGAGGAGGAACGCATCGGCGGGCTCATCACGGGGGCGAGGTATGATCACCTCTGGCACTTCAAGGACCTCGAGGCCGATTTCTACGATCTCAAAGGCTGCGTGGAAAATATCCTGGATGCCCTGAGGGTCGGGGACGCCGAGTTCCGGCCCCGGACGGACGTGCCTTTTCTCCACCCGGGCCGGGCCTGCAGTCTATACGTGAAGGGCCGTGAGGCGGGAGTCCTCGGGGAGGTTCACCCCGATGTCCTCGGCAGGCTCGGTCTGCCCGGGCGGGTGATTGTTTTCGATCTGTCCTTCGACGTTCTCATGGGCGCCTATTCCCGCAAGGTCGACTACCGGGAGTTCTCCCGGTTCCCCGCCATCACCCGGGATGTGGCCCTGCTGGTCAGGAAGGATATAGACGCCCGGAGGCTCCTGGAAATCCTGCGTGAAAATCCTGAAGAATTACTTGAAAATGCAGACATTTTTGATGTATATATCGGCGAGGGCGTTCCCGGGGACATGAAGAGCCTCGGGTTGAGGATGACCTATCGGTCGGCCGTTCGGACCTTGACCGACGAGGAAATCAGCCAGGTTCACAACCGGATTGTCAGGAATCTTGTGCAGGCAACCGAAGCGAGGGTCAGAGGAGAAGAACGCTAGGGAGATCATACCAGGAGGAGGGGCACCATGACCAAGATCGACATCATTCAAAATGTCTGTGACAAGCTCGGTTTTTCAAAAAAGGACTCGGCGAAGATCGTCGAATCCGTATTCGACGTCATGAAGGATCATCTCGAGAAAGGTGAAAAAATCAAGATATCCGGTTTCGGCAACTTTGTGGTGAAAGACAAGAAATCCCGTCGAGGGAGGAATCCCCAGAGCGGCCAGGAAATCGAGATCACGGCCCGGAGAGTGCTGACGTTCAAGTCCAGCCAGGTCCTGCGCCGGGCACTGAACACCAAGGTGTAACACACGTGATCCATCCTCCCTTGCAGGATGGGTTCAGAGAGGCGGTTTCATGAAGCGCCGCTCCCTCAAGGATGAACACCCCTTGCTTTTTGACATGGGCCCCCCGCTGCCCGCCCGCGGACCCTCCCGGCCTTCTCAGAGCCGCCCCCCCGCGAGGAAGCCGCCTCCGATGCGGGTCGAGATTCCCGACAAGACCTATTTCCGGATCGGGGAGGTCAGCAAGATCCTCGGCGTGGAACCCTACGTGGTCCGTTACTGGGAGTCGGAATTCAAGACGGTCAAACCCGTGAGGACCCGGACAGACCAGCGGCTCTACAGGAAGAAGGACCTGGAGGAACTGCTCGTCATCAAGGATCTGCTCTACCGGGATCGGTTCACCATCGCAGGGGCCAAGAAGAAACTGTCGGAACACAAAAAGGATGAAAGACCCGCGGCCCCTCCACGCGGGGAAGACAAAGAACGCCTGCTCGTGATCAAGGAGAGGTTGAAAGAGATCAAGAAGATGATCGATTGAGAAAGCCTGCCGCCGAACAGTCGAATGCCGGTCCGGGGTTCCCGGGACCGGCATTTTTCGTCTCATGAATGATGAGGGCGTGCGACGTGACGTCGTCAGGGGGCGGGGCGATGCTGGAAGGCCCCTCTGCAAGGGGAGGGGCCTCGATCCGCCACGCCGTACTTGACTTCATTAAGCCTTCTGTGACCTTTTGGAAGCCTTGAGGGGATTGACCTTCACGGCTTCTACTTTGGCCGACTTCTTGTGCGTGGCAGAGGCGCAGCCTCCCACAGCCCACTTGCCGGCGGGGTTGGGGTACATCATGCAGTAATTGCCCGCGTCGGATGTCAGGATCCTCGCGCAACCTTCACACTGCTCTACAACGGGGTGACAGGCGCCACCGTTGAACGCGCAGCCGTTCTTGGTCATGAAGGCGCACTCCCTTCCCGCCTTTACCGTCTGACAGACCATTGGAATCACCTCCCATCGAAATATTTTTTTCGGAATCCGGATATAAAAAAATTGCCGGATCGCATAAAACCCGGACAATTTCTATTGACCTTAACCCGCCCCTTCCTCTGGGGCGCCGTTACCTAACAGATAATATCGGCACTGTCAAGAAAAATGTAAGCTGTAAAAATGAATAATAACGTCAAGGTAAGTCTTGCCGTAAACCGCCTAATAATATATATATAAACCGCCTTATATCCTTGAATTTATGCAAAAATTATTCACAAAGAGGCGTCCTGTCAAGATTTGAAGGCGGCAGATCTGAGAAAAATTTTTTTGCGCTCCCTCCTCGTCCAGGGGTCCTGGAACTTCTGGCGGATGCAAAACCTCGGCTTCGCTTTCGCCATGATGCCCCTGTTGCAGGCAGGGAACGGGCGGATCGAATCACGCGAATTTATAACGCGGCACCTGCAGAGGTTCAACACCCACCCCGTCCTCACGGCGCCCATCGTGGGTGCCGTCAGCCGGCTGGAGGAAGAGGGCCTGCCGGAGGAGGCAGCTCTGTTGAAAGAAACCCTGATGGCGCCTTACGCGGCGCTGGGGGATTCGCTCTTCGGGAATTCCCTGAAGCCCCTTTCGGCGGCGGGAAGCCTCGTGGCGGCCTTCCTGGGATCGATCCTGGCCCCGCTCATCTGCCTGGCGCTCTACAACCCCCTGCATCTGTGGGTCCGGCTCCAGGGTTTCAAGGCAGGCTACAGCCGCGGCAAGGAGGGCGTCGATTTTATCCGGGCGCTGAACGTGCCGCTTCTGGCCTCCCGGATCCGGTGGTGCGTCGCCGTGGTGCTCGGCATCGTGGCTTTCCTGGCCGCGGACGAGAATGCCCGGCTCTTCGGGGGCGCCGTTCCCTTCCTGGGCACGGGCGTCAGCCTCGCTGCGGTCCTGGGGACTTTCTGGGCGGTGAAAAAGGGCGCGTCCGTGACCCTGATCCTTTACGGTCTCGCGGGCGTCCTGACGGGTGTATTCGCTTTTTTATGAAAGTTAAAAAAACATTCACGATCAAAAACGAACTGGGTCTTCACGCGAGAGCCGCGGGCCGGATTGTCGAGATCGCCAACCGGTACAAAAGCAGGATCTACCTGGAAAGGGACGGCAAGCAGGTGGACGGGCGCAGCCTCCTGGGCATTCTGACCCTGGCCTGTCCGCGGGGCAGTAAAATTGTCATCCGGGCCGAGGGGGAGGATGCCCGGGAGGCGCTCGCCGCTTTCGGGAGGCTCATCGAGGACCGGTTCGGAGAAGGGTAGCGTTGATGACAGGCGTCGAAGAGAAAGAAACGGTTGTCCTGAAAGGCATCGGCGTGTCGCCCGGCATCGTGATCGGGCGGGCCTATGTCCTGCATCACCACGATGCGCCGATCCCGCAGCGTTCCCTGGACAAGAAGGCCCTGATTGCCGGCGAGGTCCAGCGGTTCAAAAAGGCACTCAGGGAGTCCGAGAAACAGCTCCTGGCCATCAAGCGGAAGCTGAGCGAGCAGGAGGGCATCGAGCCCCTTTACATCATCGATGTCCACATCATGATCCTCAACGATCGCATGCTCATCAACCGGACCATCGCGAACATCGAGGAGGGCGTCAACGCCGAGTGGGCCCTGAGAAAAACGCTGGACAGGTACAAGGAGGTCTTCAGCAAGGTCGAAGACGAGTACCTCCGGGAACGGATGACCGACGTGGAGTACGTGGGCCAGCGGATCCTCAGGAACCTGGTGGGGGTCCATCACGAGACCATCGCGGGCGCCGGCGAGGACGTGATCGTCATTTCCAGGGACCTCTCCCCGGCGGACACGATGCAGCTCAAGGTGGAGAAGATCCTGGGGTTCGCCACGGACATCGGCGGGAAGACATCCCACACGGCCATCGTTTCCCGTTCTTACGAAATACCCGCCGTCGTCGGGCTGGAGCGGATCACCTCGGAGGTCCGTTCCAATGACCGGGTCATCGTCGACGGCACGGCGGGGATTGTCATTCTCAACCCCGATCCGGCCATGGTGCGCCGCTACGAGGACAGGCTCCGGCAGTACAATGTCATGGCGGACGATCTCCTGCGCCACGCCAGGCGTCCGGCCGTTACGCTGGACAGGCACCAGGTGAGGATCGGCGTGAACATAGAGTTCATGGAGGAGGTCCCCTCGGCCATCGCCCACGGCGCCGAAGGCATCGGCCTGTACCGGACGGAGTTCATCTATATCAACAAGGATCAGCTTCCCACGGAGGAGGAGCATTTCGATAACTACAAGACCATCGTGGCGTCCAGAGGGCTCAAGTGGTCGACGATCCGCACCTTCGACCTGGGCGGCGACAAGTTCATCTCCGATCCCAGGGTCGCCAAGGAGTTGAACCCCGTCATGGGGCTCAGGGCCATCCGCTTCTGCCTGAAAGAGGTGGAACTCTTCAAGGTCCAGCTTCGCGCCATCCTCCGCGCCAGCGCCCTGGGCAGGGTGAGGATTCTCTTCCCTATGATATCCGGCATCGAGGAGATCCGCGAGACGAAGCGGATCTTCTTCGAGGTCAAGCGGGAACTCGAGTCCCGTGGGGTTCCCTTTGACCAGGATATCAAGCTGGGCATCATGATCGAGGTCCCGTCGGCGGTCATGGTGGCCGACAGCCTCGCCCGGGAGGTGGACTTTTTCAGCATCGGCACCAACGACCTGATCCAGTACACCCTGGCCATCGACCGGGTCAACGAGCGCGTCAGCTACCTCTACGAACCCCTGCACCCGGCGGTCCTGAGGCTGGTCAAGCGGGTCGTCGATGCCGGCCATCACGCGGGAATCGAAGTGGCCATGTGCGGCGAGATGGCGGGGGAACCCCTCTACACCATGGTCCTCCTGGGGCTCGAGCTGGACGAGCTCAGCATGAACTCCCTGGTCATTCCCCGGGTGAAGAAAATCATCCGGGCGGTGAACATGAAGGAGTGCAGGGCCCTGCTGAAAAAAGTCCTGACCATGTCCACGGCGTCTGAGATCGAGTATTACGTCAGGAATTACATGAACAAGAAATTCCCCGACGACTTCGCCGAGGAGACCCAGTAAAGGTTGGGACCCATGGCCGACGAAACTCCGACGATGAGGCGGGATGCGGACGACTGCTACGCCGGGCGTCTCTACGAGCCGACGCGCCTCCCCTTCAACTGGTTGCCCGGCTATTACCTTTCCTTCGCCGAGCTTTCCCCGGATCACGAGAATGACATCCGGGAGCTCTCCCGGCAGGGCACGGTGATCTACGCCCTGAAAGACAAAAGCCAGCTCGACTGCCTGATCCTGCGGGACCTCTCCTACCGGAAAGACATCCCGAGGCCCGTCTTCGCCCACGGCGTCAGCATGATCCTGTGGCAGCCCTTTGCGAAGGCCTTCCGCGCGGCCTCCTGCTGGGTTTATCACCTCCTCTTCAGGCGGAAGATCCTCCGCCCGAACCGGACCTACCTCAAGAGGATCGTGAAGGAAAGAAAGAGCGCCGTCATCTACCTGCGAAACTCGGGCGCCGACGTGAAGAAAGACCCCCTCATTCAACTCCTGGAAGCCCAGAGGGAGGACGACAGACCCGTCATCATCCAGCCGCTCCTTGTTTCCTGCGGCCCCAGGAAGGAGAAGGAGGTGCCCCTCGTGGATGTCTTCTTCGGCGAGGTGGAAAATCCCGGGGGCCTTCGGAAACTCCTGACCTTCATCCGCTACCACCGGCGCACGTCGATCCGGGCCGTTGAACCCGTCGTGCTGACGGCGTCCCTGAAAGGCACGGAAGACAAGAGCCTTGTCGACGTCTCTTACGAGCTCCGGCGGGAGCTCATCGCCCGGATCGACCGGGAGAAAAAGGGCATCACCGGGCCGGTCCTCAAGTCCCGCGACGAGATCATGGAGGAGACCCTCAAGGAGGAGCGTCTCGTTTCATTCATGAGGGACCTCGCCGAGACATCGAAGAAGAAAGACAGGGACCTGGTCAAGAGGGCGAAGCGATATCTGCGGGAGATCGCCGCGGGCTACAATGAAGTCTACGTGGGGGTCTGGGACAAATTCCTGACCTGGCTCTGGAACGACATCTACGACGGCATCATCGTCGACAATGAGGGGATGGCCCGGATCCGCTGCGTGTCCAAGGACATGCCCCTCGTCATCATCCCCTGCCACCGGAGCCACGTGGATTACCTGCTCCTGTCCTACGTCTTCGACAAGCAGAAAATCCCGCTCCCCTTCGTCGCCGCGGGGACGAACCTCGATTTCTGGCCCCTCGGGCACATTTTCAGGAAGTCCGGCGCCTTTTTCATCCGCCGCAGCTTCCGGGGAAACCTCCTGTACCGCGAGGTCCTGGAGAAATACATCAAGACCCTGCTGAAAGAGGGGTACCCGATCGAGTTTTTCATCGAGGGGGGCAGGAGCCGGACGGGGAAGATGGTCATGCCCAAGTACGGGCTTCTCTCGATGGTCCTACAGGCCTATGACGAGGGGGTCGGCGATGACCTGGCGATCATCCCGGTCTTCATCGGCTACGACAGGGTGATGGAAGAGAAGGCTTACCTCAAGGAGCTGGGCGGCGCCCCGAAGGAACAGGAAAAACCCTCGGCGGTGATTCAGAGCTCGAAGTTCCTGGGCAAGCGCTACGGCCATGTCTACGTCAACATCGGGGAGCCCATTTTCCTGAAGGCTTTTCTCGCCTCGCAGGAAAAACCCTTCCGGGAGATGAACGTGGGCGAAAGACAGAGTCTCTACCGGGAAATCGGTTACGACACCATGAACCGGATCAGCAAGGTCGCCGTCGTCACCCCGTCCGCCCTGGTGGCGGCCGCGCTCCTGTGCCAGTACCGGCGGGGGTTGTCCCATGAGGACCTCCTCGACATCGTCGCGGAATTCTACGACTACCTCTCCTTCAAACACGTGGCCCTGTCGACGACCTTCGCGCAAAAGGAAAGGGCCATCAACGACGCCATCAACATCTTCATCACCGAGGGCGTCGTTTCCAAGATCGGCGGCGAGGAAGAGGAGGAGGACTTCGAGGAAATCGTCTACTCCCTGGCGGACGAAAAACGGCCCACCCTCGAGTACTACAAGAACAACATCCTTCATTTTTTCCTGCCCCTCGCTTTCGCCGCGTCCTCCATCCTCTCCTACCGGGAAGACGCCATTCCGCTCATGAACCTCATGGAGGATTACAGGTTCTTCAAGCGGGTCTTTCGCCGTGAATTCATCTTCGACAGCCGGAAGGACGACGCCGAGGAAATCCGTGAAGTCCTGTCCTATCTCTACGGGAGAAGGATGATCGTCGGCGAGGAGAGAAACGGCGAGGCCTGGATCGAGGCGAGCGGCAGGGGCCGCAGGGCGCTCAGACCCTTTGCCGGCCTCATCCACAACTACATCGAGTCCTACTGGGTCGTGATGAGGGCCGCCTCGGCTTTACGAAAGGCGCCGAAATCCGGGAAGGATTTCAACAAGCTCGTCCTCAAGATGGGGGCCAAGATGTTCCGAAAGGGGGAGGTCATCCGGGCGGAGGCCCTGTCCCAGGCCAATTACCAGAGCGCCCTGAATGTTCTCCGTGATGAAGAGATTCTCCACGAGGTCGCGGGAGAGGAGAAGAAGGAACTCATGCTCTACTCCCTGACCGATAACCGCAACCGCATCGAATCCCTCCGCCAGAGGCTCTTCAGGTTCCTGTAGCCTCACACCCCCGCCTGTCGGGATGCCGCATCCTTGAGTTACCGCCTTTCCGCGGGCACGGTAGGGCGGGCTCCGGATCCGGCCGCGGGATCAGGGCCGGATGCTGTAGAAAGCGCCTCTGCCCCGGTAGACGGCGGCGCTTCCCAGGAACTCTTCGATCCGCAGAAGCTGGTTGTACTTGGCGAGCCGCTCGCTCCGCGAGGCCGAGCCGCTCTTGATCTGTCCGCAGTTCAGGGCCACGGCGATGTCGGCGATGTAGCTGTCCTCCGTCTCGCCGGAGCGGTGGGACACGACGGTCGTGTAGCCCGCTTCCCTGGCCCGCTGGATCGTCTCGAGCGTTTCCGTGAGGGTGCCGATCTGGTTGACCTTGATCAGGATCGAGTTGGCGACCCCTTTGCTGATCCCTTCCTCGAGCCGCTTGCGGTTGGTCACGAAGATGTCGTCGCCCACGATCTGGACCCTGCCGCCCATCTCGTCCGTCAGGAGCTTCCACCCCTTCCAGTCGTCTTCCGCGAGCCCGTCCTCGATGGAGAGGATGGGGTATTTACGGACGAGATCGCCGTAGAAGCGGACCATCTCTTCGGCCGTCTTCCGGGGTTTTTTCTCGGCGGCAAGCACGTATTTACCCTTGACGTAGAAGGAGCTGGCGGCCGCGTCCAGGGCGATGAAGATCTCCCTGCCCGGCCCGTACCTGGCCTTCTCGATAGCCTCCACGATGAGGGCGAGGGCTTCTTCGTTCGATTTGAGGTTTGGCGCGAACCCGCCCTCGTCACCGACGGCGGTGTTGTAGCCGCGTTTCTTGAGGACGGCCCTCAGGTTGTGGAAGACCTCGCTGCACATGCGGAGCCCCTCGCGAAAGCTCCGGGCGCCCACGGGCATGATCATGAATTCCTGGATGTCCACGTTGTTGTCGGCGTGCTGGCCGCCGTTTAAGATATTCATCTGCGGGACGGGCATGTCCTTGCCGGAGATGCCCCCGATATACCGGAAGAGGGGGAGTCCCATGTTCTCCGAGGCCGCCTTTGCGCAGGCCAGGGACACGGCCAGGATGGCGTTTGCCCCCAGGTTCTTCTTGTTCGGCGTCCCGTCAAGCTCGATCATCTCGTAGTCGACCCTCCGCTGGTGCAGGGCGTTCATGCCGATGACGGCGGGCCCGATCTTGTGCTTGATGTTGTAGACGGCCTTCTGCACGCCCCGGCCGAGGTAGCGGTTTTTGTCCCCGTCACGGAGTTCCAAAACCTCGTGTTCGCCCGTCGAGGCCCCGGAAGGCACCGAGGCCCTGCCGACGGCCCCCGAGATCAGGGACACCTCGGCTTCGACGGTCGGGTTTCCGCGGGAATCGAGGATCTCCCGTGCGTGAACATTGATGATCTCGCTCATAACCCCTCCTTGCGGGAAAAGCCCGTTGATGACGTTCAAAAACAGACGGACTTTCCATATCCCATGTTCCCGGATTTTTCAAGAAATACTCAACCCTTCCTCCGATCGGGCTGCCCGAATGTCCCTTGATCGTTTCTGAAATCTGGTGTTATAAATCCCCTGTTTCGTGGTGCATCGAAAAGAAAGGGCGGGGGACCGATGAAAGACGCGAACAGGGCGGGGGTGACGGAGCACCGGTCGAAGCTTTATCACCACCTGAAAAAATGGCTGGAGACGGCGTCGGCGGACTACGCCATGCTGGAGGAGGGCGACCGGGTCCTTGTGGGCGTTTCCGGCGGCGTGGACAGCCTCGTCCTTCTCGATCTTCTCAACACCCCTCACATCTTCATCCCCCCGAACATTTCCCTCGTGGCGGCCACCATCGACCTGGGGTTCGACGGCGCCGACGGGGATTTCGGCAGATTGAGGTTGCACCTGGAGCAGGGGGGGTATGAGTACATCATGGAGAGGACGGACATCGGGCCCCTGTCCCACAGCGATTACAACAAGAAGAACCCCTGTTTCCTCTGCTCGAGGCTCCGCAGAAAGAGGCTCTTCGAGCTGGCCGATGAACGGGGCTGCAACAAGATTGCCCTTGCCCATCACAAGGACGACATCATCGAAACCCTCCTTCTCAACATCTTCTACTCGAGGGAGATATCGACCATGATGCCGAAGCAGTCCGTCTTCGGGGGGAAGCTCCACATCATCCGGCCGCTCGCCTACATCCGGGAGCCCCTCATCAAGCGGTACGGGAGGGAACGCGGTTTTCCCGTCATCGAAAACCGCTGCCCCACGAGCGGAAACTCGCGGCGCAGTCACATCAAGAAACTTCTCGATGCCATGGAAAAGGACAACCGGAAGGTGCGAGAGAATATCTTCACGGCCATGAAACACGTGAAGCCCGACTATCTGCTTCACCCGCTGGATTGACAGGGGAGGGCCATGACGAAGAAAGAAACAGGCCTGAAAATCATCAGCCAGAACAAACAGGCCCGCCTGCACTACGAGATCGGCGAGACCTACGAGGCCGGGATCGCCCTCGTGGGGACGGAGGTCAAGGCGCTCCGGGAGGGGAAGTGCAACCTCACGGACAGCTACGCCGTGATCCAGGACGGTGAAGCCTTTCTGCACGACATGCACATCAGCCCTTACTCGCACGGGAACATCATGAACCACGATCCATTGAAAGTCCGGAAGCTCCTCCTGCACCGCAGGGAACTGAAGCGTCTCTACGGGAAGACGCGTGAAAGGGGGCTTACGCTCATACCCCTGAGAATTTACTTTAAGTCCGGGAAGATCAAGGTCGAACTCGGCGTCGGGCGGGGGAAGAAGCTCCACGACAAGCGGCAGGAACTCAAACGGCGGACGGACAAGCGGGAGATGGAGAGGGCCTTCCGCGGTAAGATAAAAGGTTAAAAAGAAAGTATAACTTCATGATAATAAAAGAAATTATTTAATTATAACCGTGCGGGTTTCGGTTCTTCTCAGCCCTGACGTTACAGTTCATTGACTTCACGATCGATAATAGTTATACTTTACACAAAGATATTCACAGTTCTTTAAAAATTGGGGGCGCCACGGTTTCGACGGGGACATTTGAAGTTGCAGTGGCATACCGAGGTTCCTACAGGCCTCGTTAAACAGGTAGGAAAACATAAGCGCAAACGACACAGTTTACGCAAAGGCTGCTTAAGTAGCCCGTCCTGCTGACTTCTCCTGCCGGGTCAGATAGGGCGAAAACTAGGCGGGATAGCCGATGCCTTTCTCCCGCTGGGGCAAAGGCGAAACCACAAACGGGATAGTCGCTGGAAAATCCTGCCCCTGGGAGTTTTCAGCGGCGAAGCTTAAAACAGCGGCTATGTATGTAGAAGCTGCAGCGGAAGGTTTCCGGACGCGGGTTCGACTCCCGCCGCCTCCACCATTTAGAAAAGACAAACCCGTCTCTCTGGGGTCATTCTCCGGGGTGACGGGTTTTCTTTTTCCCCTTGTTTCTAAAGGGTTTGCGCCCGTTTCACATCTTTCCAAAGCACCTCTTAGCACCATCGATTCTCCCCATTCTCCCGCCTTTCTTTCTCTGTTTGGCCCCTGATTCTCTGTTTTCTCCGGACCAAGTCCGAAGCTCGTCCGGAAAGCTACATCCTTGATTGATATGGGTTTGCGGCTGATTGCCATTTTGGGCGGTTGTCTTAGGTCATCGTTCGATGCCGCAACCGGACGTTTTTTTCGAAATCGCCCGCCTCGGCCATGAAAAGAAGCGTGGTCAACTCCGGCTTCCTGCCCCCTAAAGAAGAAAAGCCGACGCTGATGGTCGGCTCTCTGGGGCGGTCTCCGGTCCGGTCGTCAGTCGGTGCCAAAGCCGAACTGGCGGCGCTGCTCGGCCCAGTCCTCCGGGAAGGTCTGGGTCAGTTTGGCCAGCGAGAGCCCGTTGGGTTCCTCGCCGTTGATCAGGGCTTCGACGATGTCGGGGGCCAGGGTCGTCAGCTTGAGAATGCGGGCCACATACGAGCCATCGACGTCGAGGGTACGGGCAAGCTCGCTGATGGACTTGATCTGGCCGGATTCGAGGATGTCGGCCCAGGAAAAGGCCCTTCCCAGCGCCTGGAGGACGGCGGACTGTACCGGTTCCTGCGCTCCGGTGATTTCTCCATCCAGGGCCTGGGGAGCGATGACCGTCTTGCGGCCGCGCATGCGCCGGATCAGCATCGGAATGTGGATCTGCAGGTTGCCGTTGTCGGCAACGGTAATGGTCGGCTTCATTTTCATCGGTTTGTCCTCCGCTCCGTGACTTCGCATGCCAGACCGGCCAGCTCGGCGATGAGCGTTGTCAGCCCGTTGGTGCGCAGCTCCATGTCGATTCCGGTCTCGCGGATCTCCACCTTGTCCACCAGGAGACGAATGAGGCGATTCCGCTCCACCGGGAAAAGGTCTTCCCAGAAGCCCTCCACATTCTGGAAGGCCTCCGACACATCCTGTTCCGTGATGCTGTTCCCCTGGTAGGCTCTGCATCGCTCGCTCACATGGGTCAGTTGTTTCGAGAGCTCGACCGCCTGGCGGTTGACGGTCGTCAGCATCTCGGCCTTGCCCGGCTGATCGTTGCCGGGCTTCATCAGTTCAAGTGCCTGCTCCCGCGCCTGCGACAGCTCCATCTCGAGCTGGCCTTTCTGCTTGAACAGGCGCTCCCGCTCTGCCTGCTCGATATCCCGGGCGGCGAAGTAGGTCTTGGCGACCAGCGTCGGTGTGCGGAACACCGCGCTTAACTGCTCGACTACGGCCTGCTCGATGTCCCCGGCGGGAATCCGTTTGAGCGGGCACCGGCTCACGGTCCGCTTGCTGTCCTTCTGGCAGATGTAATAGGTGTAGTGGCGGCCGTTCTTGCGGGCGTAGGTCGGTCCCATCGAGCATCCGCAGTGGCCGCAGCGGATGACGCCTTTCAGCGGGGCGACCATTTTGGTTCTGGCCATGGATACCTTGACCGGTTTGTTGTCCTCCAGGATGGCTTGCACCTTGTCCCAGGTCGCCCGGTCGATGATCCCTTCGTGCTCGCCGGGGTAACTGCGGTCCTTGTGGGCAATCTCGCCGATATAGATCCGGTTGTTGAGCAGCCGGTAGATATGGGCGGTGTTCCATTCGGAGCCCTCACGGACTTTGCCTTTCTTGGTGGTCCAGGCCTTGGTGCGGTAACCCTGTTCGTTCAGCTCCTGGCCCAGTTTCTTGGCCGAGCCGATCTGGATGAAGCGGCGGAAGATGTACTGCACCGTCCTGGCCTCATCGGGGTTGACCAGCAGCTTCTTGTTATCCCGGTCAACGTCGTATCCGAGGATGGGCACGCCGCCGCAGTATTTCCCCCGGCGCTTGGCAGCCGCCACCTTGTCCCGGATACGTTCAGCGATGACCTCCCGCTCGTACTGGGCGAAGGTGATCAGGATGCCGAGAAACATCCGGCCGGTGGGGTCGGTGGTGCTGAAGTGCTGGGTAACCGAGACGAAGCTGACGCCCTTTTCGTTGAAGAGGTCGATCATCTTCATGAAGTCCAGCAGCGAGCGGGACAGTCGGTCGACCTTGTAGACCACGATCACATCAATCTTCCCGGCGTCGATGTCCGCCAGCAGTCGGCGCAGCCCCGGGCGCTCCATGTTCCCACCCGAGAAACCACCATCGTCGTAGCGATCCGGCAGAGCCGTCCAGCCCCGCATCCGTTGGCTCTCGATATAGTGTTCCGCCGACTCCCGTTGCGCATCCAACGAGTTGAACTCCTGTTCGAGCCCTTCCTCGTGACTCTTGCGGGTGTAGATGGCACAGCGCAGGGTCTTGTTCTTGCCCGGCGCGACACTGCTGTTATCAAGCATCCGAACCTCCCTCGGCTTTTCTGCCATAAACCTTCTTCAGCCCGAAAAAGACCTTGCCGTTCCAGCGCGTTCCGGTGATCTCCCTGGCCACCGCGCTGAGCGACCGGAAGGTGCGGCCTTCGAACTCATAGCCATCGGCAAGGACGGTCACTTCATATCGTCGGTCGTTCCAGACCCGCACCAGTCTTGTTCCGGGCAGGATCGCCTCGTTCGATTTCCGTTCTTCTGGGATGCGTCGATTGACAGTGGCTACCGGGTCCTCCTTGGCGGCCTGCTGGAGATGGACCTTGGCCTGCTCGGACAGCCCGCCGTAGAAAAGCTCCTGGATGCGATAGGCCAGCCTCTTGATGAGGAATTGCTTCTTGTACTGGGGCGGCTCTTCGCCGTAGAGGTCGAGCCATTTTTCCCGGAGCTGCTCCAGGGACATGGATTGCAGCAGGGCCATCTGCCGAAGGACCGAGTTTCGGGTTCGGTCCTGGTTCTTGCCGCCCGAGGCGGCGTTCTGTAACTCATTCATTTTCAACTCCTTATTTTGGTTTCCGGACGAGTTGTCATGAATGAATGCTCTGTTCCGGCAATGAATCAAGTCCTTCTCCGAGCACAGGGGAAGAATCTTCGAA
>Ga0209606_1000891_pt1 | contig 41378 bp, 27 predicted proteins | sample AD_UKC057_MetaG_FD_184412 | JGI IMG/M metagenome (GOLD analysis project Ga0209606, IMG submission 184412) | Active sludge microbial communities of municipal wastewater-treating anaerobic digesters from USA - AD_UKC057_MetaG (SPAdes) (version 2) | ecosystem: Engineered > Bioreactor > Anaerobic >... | reverse complement strand
CTCCTTATTGATCGTATGCGTGTAGCCCGCGGTGCCGATCACCTTCGGGCAGAACACCTGAGTGAGATTCACGCCCATAATATGGCTCATCGTCTCTCCCTCGTCGAGGCTGAACCTGTTCATATAGAACGCCCCGCCGATAGTCCCCTTGTCCAACTCGCGGAACAGAGAAACCATCTGATAGCCGAGAACCTCGCTGCCGTAGTTGCCCGAACCGTCGTCCATCTTGCTGTGAGACTCCACTCGCGTCATCGTCGAAATCTTCACCGGCCCGGAAGCGCACAACGCCGCCGACCCGAACATAGCCGCGCAAACTGCCAGCGCCGCCGCAAACATCGCCTTTCCTCTCATAACCTGTCTCCTTTTAGATAGCAATTTATTAATAGATGGTCTGAAATACTACCACAAAATTAAAAAATTAGCAATCGTTGAGTATGATAAAACAATGCTTTGAGAAATATTTCACATGAGAAAATAAAAAAAAGCCCCTGACCAAGGGCTTTTTATGCATGTTGAAACTAATCGTGACCGCAGTCTTTAGATTAAGCTTTCTTTTTGCGGCCGCGCGCCCGCTTCGTGGGTTTGATCTTCTTGATGCGGGATGCTGAAGCGCCGAGTTCCTTCCTCGCTAGTTCTTCGAGGGGAATTTCGTAAATCTGTGAAAAATAGTAACCGGCCTTCAGTGAGAGTTTCCTCTCATCGCGCTCGATTCTCGAAACAGTCGTTTTGTCGATCTGATTTCCGGCCATATCGACAATGTCCTGAATCGTGAACCCTGCTTTGAGGCGTTGCTTCCTCAAAAATGCGCCCATTTCCATAGATACCACCCTCACTTTATAATATTTTGTTGTTGCTAACAACACACCTTTATAAATTGCGCCCGAGGCGATTCGAACGCCTGGCCTCGAGATTCGGAGTCTCGCACTCTATCCAGCTGAGCTACGGGCGCCCACTTATGAAAGGATAACGGCATCCCTTCTCATTGTCCATAACTCTTTTGAATTAGAGCCTTTTATCATCAATGAAAGCCGCGATCTGGCTTTTCCTTCCGTCAACCTTCCTAAATAGTCAAATCTATGCCGCTTCCCAATGCGAATGCGATTCGGGCATCCGGAATCTTCAGAGGCGCGGCAGCTTCCGCCTTTGCCTTCTGAAATTCATATAGCGTTCCTTCCACAATGCTCTTCGCTTGGCCGGGGCCGCCCGAAACTCCCGCGTTGCCCATGTTGGCTGATACGCTGGATACTGAAGCTGATATATTTCCTCCTTAACCTATAATCCATAATTTCCATTCCATCGTATTCAAACTGTTATCATTTGTCAAGCGTTATTTATTTATTCAGCTACCTAAATAATTGAAAAAAGCGGCCTCAATCATCAGTTTTAGTAATCGAGCTTATCTGCGCTATTGATTTTTCCTATTATTATTATACATGAAAATAGCGAAATAAGCGTATCCGATACAATATTTATTTTTCAGCAACGCCAAAAGGCTAAATTGGGATCGCTCCGCGTTAAAAATTCGAGTTAACAATATTTTCCGCGCGCTAAATGTCGATTTGAGATTTCAGTAGTTTTTTGCTGCCGCAATCCGGCTCTGATTTGCCATGCGGATAGCATGAAAGGGGCGTATTGTGTTATGCTTACGTTTCGTTGGCAACGAATGACGGACAGCGGAGGTTTATCATGAAAGAGCTTAGACTGCCGAAGGAAGGGACTCCCCGGAAATTGCTTTTCGAGAAAATGAACGAGATGAAAAGCGGAGACGCCGACTGGCGCAACGGACGGATGTTCAGCCTGATATACAACGCGGGAGACACCGTTCTGGAAGTGGCCAAGGAAGCGTATGCGATGTATTTCATGGAAAATGGATTAAGCCCCTTCGCGTTTCCGAGCCTTAAGAAGATGGAGACGGAAGTCATCGCGATGACAGCAGGGTTGCTGGGCGGAGACGCTAAGACGGTGGGCAGCCTGACCTGCGGAGGCAGCGAGAGCATCCTTATGGCGGTGAAGACCGCAAGGGACTATGCCCGCGAGAAGAGGCCCGGCGTCACAGCCCCGGAACTTCTGGCCCCTTCGACCGCGCATCCCGCGTGGGATAAGGCTTGCCACTATCTCGGATTGAAACCGGTGAGGGTTCCGGTGGGCAAAGATTTCAGGGCAAATGTGGACGCCATGAAAGGCGAGCTGAACGAGAACACAATTCTCATAGTGGCTTCCGCTCCGACGTATCCTCACGGGGTGGTCGATTCCATCTCGGAATTGGGAGAGATTGCGCAGGAGCGCGGAATCTGGCTGCATGTGGACGCCTGTCTGGGCGGGTTAATATTGCCTTTCGTTTCTAAACTCGGATATGAAGTTCCGGCTTTCGATTTCAGCGTTCCCGGCGTTACATCGATGTCGGCCGACCTCCACAAATACGGATTCTGTCCTAAGGGTTGCTCTGCGGTACTCTACAGGGACAGCGAGAGGCGGAAGAAACAATATTTCGCGCACGCGGATTTTCCGGGCGGGGTATATGGCACATCCACATTGTCCGGAGCGCGTCCCGGCGGGGCGATAGCCGCAGCGTGGGCGGTGATGAACTTCCTCGGCGAAAGCGGCTATATGAAGCTGGCGGACATCGCGATGAAGACCACCCGCAAGCTGATTGAAGAGATAAACGCGATGCCGGATATGAAGGTTCTCGGCTCTCCATCTGCGTCGGTGTTCGCGTTCGCGAGCGACACCGTGAACGTCTATGCTCTCTCGGACGCCTTGAAGGAGAAGAACTGGCTTGTCGAGAAGCAGCAACTTCCGGCCAGTCTGCACATGACGGTATCGCCGTTCCATTCAGTGGTGGCGGACGCGTTTATAGCCGATCTTGCGGCGGCTGTGGAAGAGGTCAGGGGCATCGACGCTAAAAAACTGTCGCAGGAAGCCGTCATGTACGGAGTTATGGCTACGCTGCCCGACCGCGCGACGGCTAAAGAGTTCGCAATAAATTATTTGAACCAGATATACACGCTGGAGTGACGCGCGCGGGTTTTATTTCTCCGCGCGGCTGTTTCTCTCGTCCTGAATGTCTTTTCTCATCTGGTCGCAGTACTTCTTGATTTCCATGAGAGATTTGCGCACGCGCGTTCCGGCGGCGTTGTTTCCTTCCATGAACTTGTAATAATCCGAGGAACCGGCTTCCACCATTCCCTTCAAGCTTTCCCAACTTGTCGCCATTAGTGTGTCCTCCACATTTTTTCGTCTATGTCGTCGAATTCAGCAAATCTCTAAATAGTTTCGCGGTTTTCAGTCGAAGAGCAAAACGCCGGCCGCGACGGCTGCTCCAATCAGAGCGTATTTCCTAAATATGTTTTTCTTTTTCGCGCTCATCTGAATGGCCGCGAACTTCTGTTTTTCCTCGCGCTCGGCAAGAAGACTGGCGAGCGTCGTCTTCATTTCTTCCGAGTATTCGCTGAAGTAGGCGCGCGGGGCATGGTTGCCGTCGAATATGAACACGTGCGCGTCGTCCTTGCCGTCTCCTATTCCGAAGTGGTTATAGTACGCTCCGCTAGTGTCCGCTATCATAATGTATTTTTCGTCCAGCGGTTTTTCCTGCTTGAAACCTTTTTCCTCAAGCTTCTTTCCCAGAGTCTCAAGTTCCTGCTCGTATTCTTTTTTGAGCACGCGCCGGACCATCGGCCCCATTACTTTTGGATACTTGCTTGTTTCGGCGATACAGACGAACATTACGCCTTTGGTGTCCGGATAAGCGAGCGTTATCTCTTTCAGCCAGCCGACCATCGTCATGGCGTTTTTTTCGTTGCCGAACCCGTAGACGATTATCCAGTCTTCGAGCTGCTCGGCGGGAATGATTCTTCCGTATATGTCCTTGATGTTGAACCTTGATATTTCTTGAGGGATAGCGCGGGAAGAGGGCGCGGATTGTTCGGCGATTGCGGATACCGCTCCGGTCGCCAAGAGTGTCATGAACGCAAGAAGGACTGTTAGCTTTCTCATTCTAGCCTCCGTGATGATGTGAAGTAGAGATTAACAGAGAAACGCCGGATTATCAATAAAATGTTTTCCGGCGCGCGGCTTTGTTTTTGCGGGCATTCGTCTATTGCCAAAAGTCTCGGCGCGGAAGTAATATGAATAAGAGACTTAAGAAGCATTTATTCCGGGGAGAACGATATGAGCGCAAAGAACAGGATAAAAAAGATACACGCGGTTCCGCATTATCATTTCGATGTCGAGTGGTGGAAGACTGAGGAAGGATACAACGAGGATGTCGCGGAGATTCTGGACAGGGCGCTGGAAATGTTGGACGCCGACGAGGAGTTCACCTATGTGATAGATCAGGCGCTTGCGCTTCGGCCTTACTGGCGTTCGAGGCCGGAGACGCGCGAGAAGATATCCCGCTATGTGAAAGAGGGGCGGATAGAGCTTGTCGGCGGAACGTTGTGTTCCCCTGACGAAAACATCCCGACTGGGGAAGCTCTCGCCCGGCAGTATGTCTATGGAAAAAAATTCCTTGAGGACGAAGTTGGCGGGAAGGTGGAAACTGCCTGGGAGATAGACGGATTCGGGCATCCGGCGCAGTTCGCGCAGATAGCGGCGCGGGCCGGGATGCGGCAGTTCGTGTTCGCGCGCGGCGTGCAGAACTGGAGGGACTCGGCGGAGCCGATTCATTTCTTGTGGGAGTCGCCGGACGGCACGAAGCTGTTGAGCAACTGGTGGGCGGCGCATTACATAGGGTTCTCGCCGCCTTCTCTCAGCGCGGCAAGCTTCGCGGCGTTCAAGAGCGAACTGCTTACCCGCGCGGACTATGAGGGCGACCGGACGGATTCTTCCACTCTCATGTTCCCCTTCGGCTCGGACTTCACGCCGCCGGCGCGGAAGTGGTCGAATATGTTGAGCAAGTGGCGGGCGGGCGGCGGCTCTCCGAAAGTGGAGTTTTCGCTGCCGAGGCGTTTCTTCGATGAGCTTCGCGAAGAGTCGGGCGGAGAATTTCCAGTAGTCTCCGGCGAGTTGAATCCGCTGTTGACCGGTTGCTACGAGTCAAGGGAAAAGGTTAAACGCCTCTGCAGAAAATCGCAATACGCGATTATGGACGCTGAAAAGTGGTCTGCTATCGCGTGGTCTCGCGGCGCGGAGTATCCGAAGGAGAAACTTGATTCCGCGTGGGAACTGATTCTGACAAATGATTTTCACGATATCGTATGCGGCACTGGCACGGATAAAGTTTACCGCAACACGCTGAGGAGATACTCCGAGGCGATGGCGGCGATAGAAGAAGCTGGAGCGGCGGCGCGCGAAAAACTAGCCGCGCTCGCGGACACACGCGGGGCGGGAGTTCCTTTCGTCGCTTTCAACAGTCTTAACTGGGAGCGGCGCGCATTGCTTCGCATCCCGACGGAAAGCTTGGGGGACATAGCGGACTGCGAAACATTCTCGGCGGTCGGCCCGGCGGGCGAGCCTCTGCATTGCCAGCTCTCGGACGGCCATGTCCTTGTTCATGCGATTCTTCCCGCGATGGGCTTTGCGGTCTTGAACATCAAACCGAGAGCAAAATCGCAGCGCGGGGGAGTTCCGAAACCTTCGGACCTGAGCGTTTCTGAACTCTGCATGGAAAATGAATATCTCAGGGTGACTCTGGACCCGCGCACAGGCTGCTTGGTGTCCGTGTTTGACAAGGAGACGGGGCGGGAAACGCTCGACTGCTCGCGCTATCTGGGCAACGAGCTTCTGGCCGAAGAGGACGCGGGCAACCTGTGGACTGTGCAGAAGACGGGAGAGGCGTGGGAGGGCAAACGCTACAGGTCAACGATAAGGCTCATCGAGAGCGGGCCTGTGCGAGCAGGGTTCGAGGCGAGAGGCCGACACAAAGACATGGACCGCGTTCAGCGCGTTTATCTTGAAGCGGGTTCGCGCCGCGTTGACTTTGAGACGGACATCGATTTCAAAGGAAGGGACATGCGCGTCAAGGCGATGTTCGGCGCGGCGGCGGGCGGGAAGCCTGTGTTCGAGACGCCTTTCTATTCCGAGCCGCGCAATCCCGGACACTGGTGCGCGCAGAACTGGGTTGACATTTCAAGCGGGAAACGCGGCCTCGCCGTCCTGAACTCCGGCAATCCCGGAATGGACGCGGAAACAGACTGCATGGGGCTGGTTCTGTTCAGGAGCGTTTCTGTTTTCTCGGCGGCGTACCTGAGGTATCTTGCGCGCAATATGGCGAGCATCCTTCGCGCGTCCGTGGAGGCTAAAGAAATCATGAAGAAGGGACTCGGACACGCCGAATGGGCGCTCTACGAGCATCACGGGATAACTCTCAGAGAATGGTCTAGCGAGGGCGGGATGAGCATGAAAGGCGTGTTCACGCCGGACCATCTGGCTCCTTTCATCGCGATGACCAAGCCCGCAGAATGCTGGGAGCGCGGCATGCACTCTTTCAGATACGCGATATATCCGCACGCCGGAGACTGGAAGGCTGCCTCATTGCCGCGCGCGGGGGTCGAGTTCAATACGCCTGCGGTTGCGCTTGCGAGGTGCAAAGCCAAAGGGCCGCTCGGAAGGTCGGCATCTCTTTTCAGCGCGGGGGAAGACGCCGCCGCAATCATGGTCGCTTTGAAGAAAGCGGAGAAATCCGACGCGCTTGTGGCGCGCGTTTATGACGCGCTCGGCGACGGCTCGAAACTAAGATTCAGCAATCCCGGCCCGGCTATTGCCCGCGCGAGAAAGACGAATATCACCGAGGACGAAAAGGGCGGCGCGCTCCGCGTCAACGCCGGAACCGCGCAGGCTTCTCTCTCCAAGTGGGAAATCGGAACCTATCTTCTGGAGTTGTCGGACGGCAAGAAATAGCATAACCAACGCATGCGAAGCCGTATAGTTGGCATGGGTATATGCGGCGTGAAAAAGCCGGGCTGCGCAGCTATCTGCAACCTATATGGCGCGATATGACAATCCGCTGGATTTCGGACGTGCCTTCGCCGATTTCGAGCAGCTTCTGATCGCGGTAGTATCTCTCTATGTCGTATTCCTTCATCAGTCCGTATCCGCCGTGAATCTGAACGGCCTGATTGACGACGCGGCTCATCACTTCCGAGCAATATAGTTTCGCCATCGCCGCCAGCTTTGAATACTGTTTTCCTTTGCTTTTCAGCCAGCAAGCCTTGTAGAGAAGGTTTCTTGCGGCCTCGATTTCGGTGGCCATGTCCGCGAGTTTGAAGGCGTTCGCCTGAAAGCGCGAGATCGGCACTCCGAACTGGTATCTTTCCTGAGAATACTTGAGAGCTTTTTCGAAAGCGCCCTGAGCGCCGCCAAGGCCCATAGCCGCTATGCTCAGCCTGCCGCCGTCGAGCGTTTCGAGCATCTGTTTGAAACCGTCTCCGCGCCGTCCGAGAATGTTTTCTTCCGGCACGCGGCAGTCGTCGAAATACAGCTCGCACGTGTTTGACGAGCGCCACATCATCTTCCCGTGCATTGTTTTCGCCTCGAAGCCGGGAGTGCCGTTCGGCACGAGGATGCAGCTCATTTCGTTGCGACCGTCCTCGCGCGTGCCCGTGATAGCCTGAATGGTGGACACCAGCGACATCTCCGTGCCCGCGTTTGTGATGAATATTTTGCTGCCGTTTAAGACCCATTCGCCGTTGCGCAGTTTGGCGGTCGTCTTGGACGCCTGAGCGTCCGAGCCTGCCTCCGGCTCCGTAAGCCCGAACGCGGCCAGCCCTTCGCCGCTGCAGAGTTTCGGCAGCCAATCCATCTTCTGTTTCTCGCTGCCGAAATAGTAGATGGGGCCGATGCCGAGAGAGTTGCCCGCCGCCACGGTTGCGGCCTGAGAGCCGTCCACCCTCGCCACTTCCTCGACCGCTATGATGTACGACGTGTAATCCATCGCCGACCCGCCGTATTTTTCGGGCAGGAACATTCCGAACAGGCCGACGCCCGCCATTTTCTTTGTCAGTTCTAAGGAGAACTCCTCTTTCTCGTCCAGTTCGCGCGCGATCGGGGCTATCTCGTTCTCCGCAAAATCCCGTATTGTGCTTCTGATGATGTTCTGTTCTTCTGACAAATCAAAGTTCAACATAGTCGCATTCCTCCATGCGCGGCGTCCGGTTTTCAATTCCCGCCCCTCAGGGGCATGATGCTTTGCCCGCACAATATCACAAATGCTGCTCGGTCACAATGTTTTTTTTCAGTAATTCCAGCGCGCTCGCAAATTCGCCCGCCGGCAAGCCGAAAATCGCTGATTTTCAAGGTTTTGCTGTCAGTAGGACATAAGATGATGCCGCGCAATAAAGAAGCGCCCGGGTATTGTTGTCAGACTGGAAATCGCGCGAAAGAGTCGCGGCTTGTCATTGCTCAGGGCGCTGGGAGAAGTCTATGACGATGTCGTCGAGGCGGTGGAGCGGAAATATCGCTTCCCGCGCTAGGGTTCCGTATGAAATGGAGCGTCCGAGGAAGGATATTGTGTAGTATCCGACGTAAACCCCGTCCAGAAAGGCGGCGGCTTTGGAATCGGCGTCCAAGCCGTCGCCTGAGCCTCGGTCGACCACAAGCCAAAGTTTTGTCGCGGTTTGCGACGCGAACAGGGTGGTTCCGATGCTGTTGTTAGGGTTTCTGACGGGCAGGGCGTCGGGGAGCGGCGACAGTATCGCGTCGCTCTTTTTCAAAATGATGTCTTTGGAGTGCGAGCCGAAGTACCCGTGAATGTTCATCGTTCCTATGGAAGAGCACTTGAAGATGCCTATGACTTCGTCGCCTCGGACGACCGGCAGTTCCAGCCCGACGGGTATCGTCGAGCGCTTTCCGTACATGAAGGAGACGCGCTTTCCTCTGTCCCATATCGATTGGGGGTATATTTTGGTGAAACGTTCGAACTGCGCGGGAAAGGTTTTCGCCGCTTCCGCGTTCGACCGCGCGGCGAAAGCCGCCGCTGAAACAATTATCGCAACCGCAACTAACGTAGCAAGTGTTTTGTTTTTGAACATTAACGCGCCCGCCGCCTCACATGTAAGGTTCCAGATTGATGGCGAGCCAGAAAAGTTCGGGTTTCACTCCCGCGATATTCAGAGCCTCGCTCAACTGATTCTTGTTTGATGTGGACGCCTTCATTGAATTGTACACCGTTTCAACTTTGCTGAAAGAGTTCCCCAAACCGAGGAGGTTGATCGCGTTGTCCGGGTGATTCACCCACGCTTCAACTCCGTCCACGACCGCGCGGAGCTTGGGCAGGTCTTTCTCGTAATGAGTCTCGATAAGGCTGATGACTTCCTCTTTGTCCGGGCAGTCTGTGGAAGTTATTGAGAGGGGCGGGAAGGTGTAGCCGAACTGGCAGTTCTTGCCTTTGTTGTTGTTGTAGAGGGTCATTGCGGCGGCGGTTGTCGCCGGTGATAGATAGTCCAGAAGGACTGCCTCAAGTTGCGCGTCGGAGAATCCGGGCGGCAAATCCGCTATGTCATGCGCAAGCAGCATAAGCGGGTCGGTCTTCGCGCGCACATCCATTTCCATCGGGAAGAGAGCTGTCATCAGATTGGTCGCCAGAGTGGCGTCCTCCCAGCTTACCACCCAGTTGTCCATTATCGCGTCGAAGGAGGCTGTTCCGTTCGAAGATTCTCCGAGGTCGGCGAGGACTTCAAGAAGTCCTTCGACGGCGTCTGCCGCTTCGTCGCGCGTCGCTCCGGCTTCCTTTACCATCACCTCAATCAGCATCCCCCGGATGATGTCGTATGCGCTAATAATTGAGTTGATATCGTTTGAAGTGGTAAGCGTTGATGCTGCCGCCGCGGCATTCGGGGAAATCTTCTGCGCCATTCCGGAGCGGAGAAGCCCCATCGCGCTGTAAACGTCGCTGTAAGTGAAAATCTCGCCGTTTCTTACCGCCATCGCCTTGTCTTTGACGGCAAGCCTCTTTGCGGTCGTATTCGCGTGCGCCGCATCCCAGACGTCTACGACGTCCGACATCGCCGCGCACAACTCCGCCGCTTTGGGTTTCGTGTCGATATTGTTCAGTGTGCTCAGCGCGCTTTCTCCCGCGTCCGTGAAAACCTCCACGATTGCGTCCACCTGCGCGCGCGAATAATCCGGCTCAATGAGGTTGGCTATGATTTCATTTATGCTTGCGATTCCGAGCGCGACCTTGGCTGCCGTGTCCAAGCGTTCGACAAGTTTTTCAACCTCTGCGTCCAAGTTGGTGGCGGCCAGCGTGTTGCCTATCTGTGTGTGAATGCAGTCGTAATCCGGGTTTGCGCCGACATTCGGGCAGGCGGTAATGATGGAAGACATGTAGTTGACTAGTTCTCTCGCCCGAGTCGCGTTCGTTATCGACGCAGTGGCGTCGATTCCCTCTCCGGCCATCAGGTTGTCAACGCCGCTGATTGTGTTCATAGCGACATCCGGAATCAGCTCGAAAATCACGGCTTTCCTTGTCGTGCCTTTATCTGCGAGAAGTCCTGTCCTGTTGGCGCTGATGCTTTCGACGGCCAGTTTTATGTTTCCCGCGTCTCCGGCGGGGCCGATGAGCGCTTCAATAATAATGCTGGGTGTTGTGTTTTTCGGTATCGTAATAGTGGCGGAGAAAACGCCGTTCGCTCCTGTGGTTCCGCCTGCGGTGATGAGGTTGGTTTTCGTCGCGTCGGTCACATTATAGGCTTTGAGGGCCGCGTTGGTCACCGGAATGTCATCGGCGGTTCTGGAGGCCGCGCGCGAGCCGCTTTGCTCGGACGAGGTGTACACCGTGCCCGCGATGGTGCGCGTCACAGTCTGGTTGTTGTCCGCCGGGGGATTCACTACCGGGGTTCCGCCGCCTGTCGCGCCGCCGCCGCCGCCGCCGCAGCCTGTGGCCAGCGCCGCGCCGAGGCATAGAACTATTGCCGCAAGAATGTTTCTCAGCATTCTTCTATTCATTAGAATCATCCCCTTTGGAATTTACAATATCACTCAATACATTTTACTTCCGCGTAAGCTCTTCGTCAAACTTGTTCCTGAGCTTGAAAACAAGCGTTTTACCGAAAACTTGTCTTGTCACAACAGATTTGACGCCTATTTAGACTTTGAGCGTTTAAGGGCTGTTTTTTCCATCGCCGCAACCATTTTTACGGCTGTCTTCTCCGCCTTGGGTCCGATGCTTTCAGGCGAGACGCATCCGGGCACGATGAATTTGCCCGCCACACAGCTTTTCCCGTATCCGTTCAGCCGGTCGAACATTATCTGAATGAGGTCGGCGTTGTCTTTGACCGGTCCCTCGCAAGTGACCAGCAGCGCGGTTGTTTTTCCTTCAAGCGCGGACGCGTGCGCCGGGGTCTCGAATCCTGAAACGAGGCATACGTGCCTGTCGATAAGCGCTCTCATCTGCGATGTGAAATCCCAACAGTACAACGGCGTTGCGTAAACTATCGCGTCAGCCGACATCATGGATTTGAAAACAGGGATCGCGTCGTCTTTAATTGCGCAGCCGGGAGCCGATTTCGCTTTCGCGCACGCCCAGCATCCGCTGCATCCTGCTATTTTCTTCCCCGCTATGTTTATCCTCTCGACCCTATGTCCGTTCTCCTTCATTTTCGCTTCAAATAGGGAGAGAACTTTGTCCGTGTTGCCTTTTTTTCTGGGACTTCCCATCAGCGTCACTATTTTCATGCTTTCCTCCGCCAGTTTTCAATATATGATGTCACAAATCAAATCCATTTGAGCGCGCCCATGAAAATCGCAATCAGAATCAGGTCGAGCGCCAGCAGGCTTCCGACCGCCAGTATCTGCGAGCTGCGCTGCTTCATGTCGTGCACCTTGAAAGAGATGGTGTAAAACAGGGAGTAGCCGCCGAAAATTACAATTGCCGCCGGGCCAGTGTTCCACCACGGGTACTCCCATGTCAGCGCGCCGGTATAGTTGAGGGCGCATTCTATCGCAGCGCAGATCGCCCCGGCGAACGCTATGAAGACCGCCCTGTTGGGGATTCCGAGGATTCTCATGCTCTTGTCTTCGGGCAGGAACTTTGCCATGACTAGCCCGACTATGGCGAACATGAAAAATATCTCTATGTTCATGCCAATCATCAACAGATATGCGGTGGCTCCGGGCGTGCCCCACGCCGGCGCGTATTGCGTGAAATGGAATATCAGCGAATTGACTATCTCTATGAATATATCGAGGGCGAAATATGTCAGCCCGGCAAAAATGACATTCCAGTTCTTCTTCTGCGCTTCGTTGGCGTAAACGTAAACCACGAGAGTCAGAATCGGAATGACATACCATTTGAACTGAGACGGGTCTCTGAGAATCGCCAACGCCTGCGCCGCTGATTCGGTCATATCTGCCTCCCCGCGCCCGAACAGCTTTCATGTCGCCAAAATAACACTGCTCAGGCCCGCGTCTTTTCGGACATTTTATCACGAAACAGCGAATTGCGGGCGACAAGCCGTCAAACGGTGAAAAAACCCGACGGAACTTCCCGTCACATCCTGCCGCCGCCGTCCACAAGAATGGTCTGCCCGGTGACGAACGACGACGCGTCAGACGCCAGATACACGACCGCGCCCGGCACTTCGTCCGGCTCGCCGATCCTGCCCAGCGGGTATCCCTTTTTAACTTCGTTCAGTATCGCTTCGTTGCTCCAGAGGGCGGCGCTGAACTTCGTCTTAATCACGCCGGGGGCGACCGAGTTGACACGGATTCCCGCCGCGCCCCACTCGTGCGCCAGCACCTTAGTCAGCATTATCAGCCCGGCCTTGCTCACCGAGTACACTCCCAACCCCATGCCCGGCGTGATTCCGGCTATCGACGATATGTTTATGATGCTTCCGCGCGTCTTCTCTTTCAGCATCCTCTTGCCCACTTCGAGCGACAACAGGAACGGCCCTTTGAGGTTGGTTGCCATTATCGTGTCGAAGGCCTTCTCGTCGGCGTTCAGCGTCGGCCCGAAGATAGGGTTCGTCGCCGCGTTGTTCACCAAAATATCGACCTTGCCGAATTTGGCGTAAACTTCGTCGAGAAACGGCTTTATCTGGTCGGACTTGCCCACATGGCAGGCAATAGGCAGCGCCTCCCGGCCTCTCGCCCTTATTTCCTGCGCCACCGGCTCCAGCGTCTCCGGCTTCCTTCCGCACACCGCCACGTCCGCGCCCGCTTCCGCCAGCGCGATGGCTATCTCTTGTCCGATTCCCCTGCTTGCTCCCGTCACTATGGCTTTCTTTCCGTCGAGCCTGAACTTGTCGATTATCATCTCGCGCCTCCTTAACAGTGTTCGCCACATATAATATACTTATGCGCGCCGCGAGTGAATAGCGGCGGGAAAAACGAAAAGGCAAATATGGAAGAATCTGAAAACAAACAAACCAAAGCGCGCCGTCCCAAGACAGGGGATAAGCTGACGCTGAAGATAGACAGTCTGGCGTTCGGCGGTTCGGGCGTCGCCCGCGCGGACGACGGCATTGTGGCGTTCGTCAGGGGCGGTGTCCCCGGGGACGTCGTAGAGGCCACAGTGACGCGGCGCAAACGCGGCTACATCGAAACCCGCGCGGACAGCCTCGTTTCCGCATCTCCCGACCGGGTGGAGCCGAGGTGCGCGCATTTCGGCGGCCCGACCGGCGGCCTCTGCGGCGGCTGCGTCTGGCAGAACTATCCATATCATCTTCAGCTCGAATGGAAACGCCGTCAGGTCTCCGATTGCCTAGAACGCATCGCGCGCGTCCCCAACCCGCCGGTGGAACCCATCATCGGCATGGAATGCCCGTGGGAATACAGAAACAAAATGGAATACACCTTCGGTGATGGCGCGGGCGGCTCGCTGAGCCTCGGCATGCACCGCGCCGGCTTTTTCGACAGGGTGGTCAACGTGGACCGCTGCCACCTTCAGGCCCCGCGGTTGTGCGAATTGCGCAACATGACTAGGGCGTTCGCCTCCGCCAGAGGCCTGACTCATCACTGGGCGCGGAGACATGAAGGCCTCATGCGCAACTTAGTGGTCAGAGCTTCATCCAAAGGCGACGTCATGGCCTGCGTCGTCACTCACACCGGCGACTTTGACAAATATTCGCGCGAGTACGCGGACGCTGTCGCTTCGGGCTTTCCGGAAGTCAAAAGCCTCCTGTGGCGGATAAACGACTCCCTCTCCGGAATTGCCGTTTCGGGCGAGGAAAGGGTTCTCAGCGGCGAAAACCACATTATCGACGAGGTCTGCGGGCTGAAACTCAAGATATCCGCCGCCTCTTTCGCTCAGACCAACCACGCGCAGTCCGAAAAACTCTATCGGCTGCTGATTGACAACGCGGAGACCTCCGGCGGGGAGACGGCGTACGACATTTATTCCGGCATGGCCCCCATAGCGATGCTGCTGGCCGGGCGCGCGGGCAGGGTGATAGGCATCGAGAGCAACCCCGACGCGGTGGCGGACGGACGCGAAAATATCCGGCTCAACGGCTTCTCCAACGTCGAGATGGTGGAGGGCGAGGCCGAAAAAGTTATTGCCGAACAATGCGCCCAAGCCCCCCCTGACATCGTCTCGGTAGACCCTCCCAGAGTCGGCATGCACCCGAAAGTCCTCAAAGCCGTCGCAGAGGCGCGGCCCCGTCAAGTGCTCTACATTTCCTGCAACCCGTCCACTCTCGCAAGAGACGCCGTCGAACTCATCGAAGCAGGATACTCCCTCGAAAGAGTTATCCCGGTTGACATGTTTCCACACACGGCGCACATCGAAGCGTTCGCCAGATTCGACCTTCGCCCGCGATAACCGCCGCGCCGCGCGCGCTTGCGGCGGGCGCGCCCTTTCCTCAAACTGATATTTCGCCCGCGCGAAAAGAATCAGGTTGACCGCCCCGGAGCCGTTCGGCTATTATCTTTCTGACTATAACCTTCGAGGCGGCCCGAATATGAGCGGAACAAAAAGACACGCGATGATTCTGCTGGCGGCCATTTGCGCGGCGGCATTGACGGCCGGGTGCAGCGGCAGAGACGCGCAGAAACAGAAACCCCGCCGCGCCAATGGCAAACCCGCAATCTCAGACGACTTCGCCCTCATACCCGCCGGGTCGTTCACTATGGGGTCGCCCCAGTCCGAGCTTGGACGCGAACCGGACGAAACCCAGTTCCACGTCGTAATCAGCAAGGGCTTCAAGATTGGCGTTAAAGAGGTGACTCAGAAGCAATGGACGGAAATAATGGGGGCAAACCCTTCGCATTTCAAAAACTGCGGCGACGACTGCCCTGTCGAAAACGTCTCATGGGATGACGTTCAGGAGTTCATCGTCCGGTACAACGAGAAACACGGCGGCGGCTACAGGCTGCCCACCGAGGCCGAATGGGAATACGCCGCGCGGGCGGGAGCCTCGTCCGCTTTCCACACGGGCGACATAACCGAAGAGTCATGCGCGTCCGACCCCGCGCTCGACCGCGCCGGATGGCATTGCGGCAACAGCGCGGCGGACTATCCCGGCTGCGAAATGCTGTCCGCCGGCGCGCAACCCCAATGCTCAGGCGTACAGCCTGCGGGCGGCAAGGAGCCGAACGCTTGGGGCCTTTACGACATGCACGGCAACGTGTACGAATGGACGAGCAGTTGGCTCGGGCCGTATCCGACCGGGGAGGCCGCGGACCCGGCGGGGCCGGACACCGGAAGGTTCAGAGTTGTTCGCGGCGGAAGTTGGGACAGGCCGGTCAAATACTGCCGCGTCGCAGACAGGCGCGGCGTGCGCGCGGACATCAGGGACAAAAGCATCGGGTTCAGGCTTGCCCGCGACATCAAATAACCCCGAATCCGTTTTCATGGTTCAAGCAAGATTGTTCAGCAATGCTTTTCTACATTCCCAACTCGCATGGGAGAAACATGCGGGCTAGAACGGGTTGACTAATACAGGCACGAGCGAATCCGTCGTTGTGCCGTTGCCAAGTTGACCACTGCTGTTATTTCCCCAGCATTTAACCAGACCATCTGAAAGAGCAGAGCAGGTGTGATCGCCTCCTACCGAAATGGATATGGCATTATAAATGCCTGTTCCATATAAAGGCACTTTTGAACTTATCGTCGTGCCGTTCCCAAGCAGACCATACATATTATATCCCCAGCATTTGACCTGTCCGTCTGAAAGAACCGCGCAGGTGTGATAAAAACCTACATCAACGGATACTGCGGTTGAAACACCTGTTGCGGCTACAGGCACGGATGAATCGGTTGTCGTGCCGTTCCCAAGTTGACCATAGCCACCATTCCCCCAGCATCTGACCTGTCCGTCTGAAAGAACCGCGCAGGTGTGAGTATAATGTGGTAAATAACCGTTTCCTACCGCAACGGATACGGCGTTAGAAATGCCTGTTACGGATATAGGCACGAGTGAATCCGTCGTAGTGCCGTCGCCAAGTTGACCGAAATCATTCCATCCCCAGCATTTGATCTGTCCGTCTGAAAGAACCGCGCAGGTGTAAAGATCACCTGCTGAAACGGATGAAGCGTTAGAAATGCCAGTTACAGCTATGGGCACGGATGAAGCCGTCGTCGTGCCGTCTCCAAATTGACCATTTGAATTATTTCCCCAGCATTTGATCTGTCCGTCTGAAAGAACCGCACAGGTGTGATTTCCGCCTGCTGAAACGGATGAGGCGTTAGAAATGCCTGTTACGGTCACGGGCATGTATGAACTTGTTGTCGTGCCGTCGCCAAGTATACCATGTCCATTATATCCCCAGCATTTGACCTGTCCGTCTGAAAGAACCGCGCAGGTGTGATTATAAAAACCTACATCAACGGATACGGCGTTAGAAATGCCTGTTACTGTTACAGGCACCAATGAATTCGTCGTCGAGCCGTCGCCAAGTTGACCATAGCTATTATCTCCCCAGCATTTGACGGTTCCGTTCGTGTGGATTGCACATGAATGTGAGTATCCTGCCGAGATTACGTTTAAATTTGAAAAGGATAAACATTCCGCTTCGCATGAGGCTGGAGCGAAGCACATATCATTCGTGTCCGGGTTTCCGTCATTGCAATCGGAAGCGGAATAGCAGGCGGCTTCGCAAGGCGTGTTTGAACAATAGGCGTTGATTTGTCCTTGATTCTCACACACATCCCATGTTAACGGGGCTGAATCATCGCAGTGTGAATTATTTACACAAACAACGCAATCAGAAGAAAGTAGTCCGCCATTAATACAGGCTGGGGTTCCCCCGTAACAGTCCGTGTCCGTATTGCATTCTATGGGCGTGTTGACGCAAGAGGCGGCGCATGTGTTCGTGTTCTCGCATGTGTCAAATGTGAGCGGGTCGGAATCATTGCATTGAGAGTTGTTCTCGCACGCGGGTATGCAGTTGACGCAGGCGGCTTCGCAAGTTCCGGGGGCGGAACATTCGTCAACTGTGTTCGGGTCGCTGTCGTCGCAATCGGAGTCTGACGAACATTCAGCCGAGCATGTTGTGTTCGAGCATTCCGCGCTGCATGTGTTTGGATTCTCGCACACATCGGACGTGAGCGGGTCGCTGTCGTCGCAGTCCGCGTTAGTTCCGCAGAAGATATTGCAGACGGTGGCTGTTGTCTGAGCGCTTACTATTCCGCCATTGCCGTCGTTGACAGTTAGTTTGAAGACATAAACGCCGGCGGTGGACGGGGTGAACGTCGCAACGGCGGAGGTAGAGTTTGAAATGACGACAGACGGCCCTGAAACCTGTTCCCAGTCGAACGTGAGCGGGTCTCCGTCGAGGTCTGAACTTTCGGAGCCGTCAAGTGTGACGAGCGCTCCGATTCCGGCGTCTTTGTCCGGCCCGGGGACAGGTTCGGGCAGCCTGTTGGTTCCGTCAGACACTGTGGAGAATGAGCCAGTGACGCTTGCGGCAGTGTATGAGACGACGCCCGATGTTGAGGAAAGATAGGAAGAGAGTTCGAGCTCCGCGCCGTCATCTGCGATAATGTATGATGGGGCAAGGCCGACGGTGAAGGAGTAAGTTTTTCCCGCTTGAATATCGTCTGCGCGGGCGACAGTGAATGAAAGTGTCTGAGCGGTTCCTACAGATGCGTCAGGCCATGAAACGGTTCCGAGAGTCGAAGCCGCAACATTATCAAGAATAGTGTCTGCTCCCTGTTTGAGCGTGATTGTGAGAGGCATATCAAAGAAAATTGGATACATCACGGGTTTGGAGAAAACTATGGTTCCATTTACTGACGCTTCTGGATTAACACCTATCGCTTTGGCAGGCGTTAGGCCTGAAACACGCAGAGGCTCATCGTAGCTGTTTGTTGGACAGCAAGCATTGTCAAATAACAATTGCACTGATTGCGCAGTGTATGCGTTAGTGGTCGTCAATAAATCGCTCTTAATGTCCTTGCAACTGTCAGTTGATATGCCGTATATCGTTACTTCAGTATTGGGAGGGAGCAATAGAGATGCTGTGCCGTGTAAGGCTTTTTGGGAGCCTACTCGAATATTTTCCTTGTACGCATAAATATTGACATCAGAGTAAGCGCGGCCTCCGCATGTGGCATTCGCGTAAACTCTTGTGCCATTTAGTCGATGCATAGGAATGGTAACGTCATTGCATCCAATCATACTAACAGTGTCGCTATAGAAACCTTCCGCCCAAACCCGAATGCTCCACGGGATGTCAGCCGGAGCGCTCATGAACTCTGCTATGCCGTCATTGGTCTGCATGGGGTATGTCCAAAATGCGGAATCACTATGTAAAGTTGAAACAGAAAAACTCGTCAAATAAGCTCCCGTATCATCAACCGCTTTGATGGCGGGATGGCCGTCGGGGCATCGAAGGCCCTTCCAATCGAGGTTGAACCAAGAAAGGTGGTCGGTGGTGAAGGGCACGTAGAGGCCGTCGGTGTCCCGCATCACTGTTCCGCGCTTGATCGTCCCGTTGCTGTTATACTCGACTTTCCATTCTCCGGCTGCTTCGTCATAAGTAAAAATCGGCACGTTGTCGCCTTCGGCCACAGTCGCCCCGGTGTCGGGATTGAAGACGCCGTCGGGAACCCGCATCACAACGCCGACCTCCGCGCCGTCCGCGAATGAAGTTATCTCGTCTCCCGAAGAATCCGTTAGCTTTATCTGGGTAAACCCGGCTGTGACTAGAACCCCTTCGCCGCCGCCCCCGCTGCCCGCTGTTCTGCGCGCCGCGCTGCTGGGGACATTGTCCTTCGTCAGGAACTCGCCCGGAAACACCTCAAGAGCCTTGGGGTCCGTCGGGTCGCCATAGAACAGCGAACCTGTGACCTGAATCGAGCCGCCCTCGCTGCCCAGAACCCGTCCGGCGGACCTGCCAGCAGACACCGCGCCCCCGATGGTGAACGTCACGGACGACACATTCGTGTTTGCCGGCGACGGCAGCTTGAATGACACTTCTTGGATGTCGTCTTCGATGGTGACGACTGTTCTTGCCACAGGCAGCCCGCTGTCGGGGTCGGTCACTATCGTCGGCGTGAAAATCGCGGTCGTGCCGTTCGCGCGCCTGACTTCCGCCACTGTGGCGGTCTCAGGCGACTCGCTTCCCGGCGCGCGCAACATCCTGACGGGCATCAGCAAATCCTCGTTCTCAACGGCGGAGTATCGAACCCGGTAAACAACATGGTTGTCAACATAGCCGCCTTTGGAGAGTTTGAGGACGATGCGCTCGTTTTCAGCCGGAGAAGAGGAAACGGAGAAATAGAACATGCCGTTGGCGTCCGAAACGGCGGAAGCGCCACCGCCCGCAGCCGCGACGCGCACGCCCCGCGCCGTAGTGACCGATTGCGCTCGAACGCCGGACACAGGCCGACCGTCGCCGTCATACACATAGCCGATGACGCGGGACAACTTATTCGCCGCCGGAGCGCCCGGCTGACTCGGCAGCAGCGTTCCCCTGCCTCCGCCGCCCCCGCAACCTGCCGCCGCTAGAATCAGACACAACAGTCCCGCGCAAATCATCCTCGATTTATTCATCAGACACCTCGGCTTAGTTAATATTTGACTTAACAGCGAATAGCTTTTTGGCGCTTTTGCAAATGTAGGGCAAGAACCATGCCAACCGCGCGGAGAAAACCGCGTTGCAAAAGCGGGCAAAAGCATGTAAAAGTTGACAATAGTTTTGTTCGAATTCGGCTCATTTTCACCAGACTGTGACATTTTTGCGACTAACATGCGGCATTTTTGTCACAATTGATAGCGCCAATCCCGCAGGAACCGCGAAAAGCGGGTACAGGCAGCCGCTGAAACGCGCGCTGCCGGTCCCCGTTTTTCGCTTTTGCTGTTCATCATGACCTAATGTGACCGATTTTCTTATCATACGTTCAATATTCCTTGAAAGTGGAAATTCCGGCCATCGGAGCCATAAGGTCATCCACATCGTAAAAACCTATTACGGCTCTCGCGTATCCGCGTATCTTGAACGACATCCCCACAGACAGAGCGTCGTCGCCGCATGTCGAGCAGTCGATTCCCTCCGAAGGGAGGATAACCCGGTTGAACACGAGCTTGTGGATATCCTTCGAGTTGTAGTCGGCGTAAAGAGTCAATTCGTCGCCGACGGAATAATAAACCGAAGCCAGAGCGCCGGAAAGGTTCTCAACGTCTCCGGTGGTCCAGTTGGCGCCGACGCGCCCGGAAACGCGGTTGCCATGCCTGAACGTGTATGCCGCCCGGTGTTGCGCGAAGTTCTGGCTCCCGGCTCCATTGTCGTCGAAATACATAACGGAGCCGAGAGCGATTCCTCCATTCAAAGGAAGCCGAAAAAGTCCGGGGCTTGACTCCCATCCGACCCCGATTATATCCGCCTCGTGTTTCGCCACGTTCTTTGTCTTGCCGGAAACTCTCGTCAGCCTGTAGTCCTGCTTGACATACGAGACGTCGAACCCGGCTACGCTCGCGAGAGCGTGGTAGTTCGCGCCCTCGGCCCTTATGTGAACGTCCGCCGACGGCACGTTGGCTATCCGTCCGAATTGCGCGTAGCTTGTTCCGATTGAGACGCCGATTCGCTTTTCGGGGTCCGGCTGATTATGCTCCAGCGTCAGAGCTTCGGGAACAAAAAGAGGCGTGGAATAGCTCCGGTCGGATTGAGGGCTGGAGGCGAAAACCGCGCGCGGAACTCCGAATAGCAAAACCATAACGGCAAACAAGGGGATGAACGCTTTTTCCAACGCTATTACCATCGCTTTCTTTATAAAATGATTTTCAGAGCTTCTTAATGTGTATGTTATTCATTTTAAACCATTGTGTCAATAAGCAAAGTTGCGAAACCATGAAAGATATTCATTGAATCGCGTTGCCATCATTAGGATTAATCATCGTTGCTAGGGTCTCTCGCTCATCGTTGCCAAGGTCTCCTTGGCAACGCAGATATAAAGGAAAACGAGAAAGCGGAGCTTTCGGTCAATCCGTTACCAAGGAGACCTTGGTAACGATGGAATAGGCGCGAAAAGCGGGTACAGGCATCGCTGAGATGCGCGCTGCCAGTCCCCGTTTTTCGCTTATGCTGTTCTTCAAGACCGTATGTGGCCGATTCTCTCAAACAACGATCAAACATCACTCATCGTTGCTAGGGTCTCTCGCTCATCGTTGCCAAGGTCTCCTTGGCAACGCAGATATAAAGGAAAACGAGAAAGCGGAGCTTTCGGTCAATCCGTTACCAAGGAGACCTTGGTAACGATGGAATAAATCCTATTTTCCGGATTATTCTCGTTAAAAATTTGGTTTAGAAGTTTGCTTTTAGAGTTGTTTCAATGATGTGGCCGGTGTAATTGCTGTCTTCTCTGCTTGAACTTGAATGCTGCGACATTTTGTATGAGAAGTTCATTGATATCAGTTCAGACAGCTTGCTTTCCGAGCCGAGTTCGAGGATTCTAGCGGTGTCGCCAATTGAGCCTGACCTTGAGGTGTGTTGAAGGTTGAGCCATCTGGCGCGGCCTTCCTTGGGCTTGTTCATCGCCCGGCCCGAAAAAGAGAATGTCTCAAAATCGGACGCCGAACCGGAGCTTGTGGAATCCATTTTAAGATTCACGGAATAATTCCAAAATTTGCTGGGGTCGTAGCCCAGAGCCAGATTCCATCCGGAGTTTTCGGAGGAGTTGGTTCCGCTCGCAGAGGTCACATCCGAAGTCGTCTGGTTGCGCATGATCGCCGCGTGATATGTTTTTCCGGGAGGTCTGAAGTCGAGCTTGTAGTTCTGTGTCTGGCTGCTCGTGGAGGATGTGTCTCCTGAGTAGGAGTCCGTGAAAGCGAAAGCGGGAGTGAAAGTCAGGGCTTTGTTGATAAGGTATCCGGTGGTGAAAGTGGTCGTTTTGCTCCCCGTCGAAGGGCCTGTCGCGCTCGGCGTGTCCTGTTGCGAATAAGATATCACAACCGATTTGACGTTTCCGAACGGAGCGGTGGAAAGCATGAGCCGCGAGCTGTTTATTTCCCTGTCAGCCACAGTGGGCCGCGAATCGCTCGTCTGCTGCGTGTCCAAGTCCGCCGTCAGCGTCAGCATAGTGGACGGCGTCCATTTGACTCCGATTTTCCGCGAGCGGTTCATAGAGGAAAATGTCAGGGTCTCGCTCTCCGAATCCAGCTTGTTGACGACGAACATGGTGGTCAGGGCCAGTTTGGACGTTGGCTTGTAGTTAATGCCGATTGTGTTGCTTTGGTTCGTGTTTCCGGCTCCGGTAACGTTGTTGCTGTATTCGCCGGTCTGGTATCCGAGAGTCATGTCCGCGTTTTTGAGCCACGGCAGGGGCATCGCCATAGTGAGGTTGAGCTTGTCGTCGCTGTCGTCAGTCTGGGCCGGGGAAAGGTCGTCTGTAGTCTCCCGCGTTTGGTAGCCGAGATTGAAGTTGGAGACGAATCCCAGCGAGCCTGCCAGAGAGAACCGCGTCTGGACGCTTGAGCGCCTGTTGGAGTCGGCGAGGTCGAGCGCGGTGTCAACGTTCAGCCGGTCGGCGCTGAACGTCAACGTATCGCCGATTTTATGCGACAGCGACATGGAGAGTTTGCCGACCTCGAAATCGGACGCGCCGCCTATGGGAGTGTAGTAGGTGTCGCCTGAGTTGAGGCTGAACTTGAAATCCGTGCCGGCCCGTTTCCATGCTCCGGCTATCCGCTGCTTGTATCCCCTCGAAAGCTCGTCCGGGCTTTCCGGGTTGAACTGGTAGTCGGCGATTATGGTCGTGCCCGCGGGAAGGAATATCGCAGGGGCGATCTCTCCTCTGACGCTGTCCACGGTGTAGTCAGAGCCTCGCTTCAGCACGGACTCCTGCGACACCGTGTCGTTCAGGTACAGCACAACCGTGTTCGCGACGATGTCGGGCTTTCCGAGCGGGAAGACGCAGTCCTTCGCGTTCGACGGCAGGCGGCAATCGAGGTCCGCCTCGATGACTTTCACAGTTTGGCTGGTCACTGATATCGGCCTGCTGGAAACGTCGGCAAGGCTGGTCGCCATCTCATACTCTATGGTTATGTCGCTGTTGGGCTGATACTTCAGCCGGATGTCGTTCACTACGTGGTCGTAGTCGGTCTCCAGAGAGCCGATGTCGGGATAGCTCCAGTAGTCCGCCCTGATGTATTCGTCGGCGGCGTTCCTCGGTATCAGAAAATCTATCCTGTTCAGCCTCTCTTGAACCACATAGTCTGCTCCGGGCGAAAGCAGGATAGGGCAGATGTTGAGGTCGATGTCCGAGCAGACGTAAATGTTTTCGGAGCCGGAGTAGATAGTGAATTTTTCGGGAAATCCTCTCGAACCGGTTTCATCAAGCGCAAGCGGCTCTCTGATAGTTTCCTGTATCGAAGTGTTTTCTGTGTAATAGGAATAGCTGACGGCGAAAGTGTCCGCCGGGTCGGGAGGCGTCCGCAGCAGAAATCTTCCCTGCGCGTAAAACCTTTCGATATCGTGCGCGCCGATGCCCGGCTGCGCCAGCCAGTTGTAATCGATGTTAGGCTGGAGCGTGACGTTGTTGTTCTTTATGATTGTTTCCGTTCCGTTGGTCGCGTCGCTGCGGACGACAAACCTGTTCTGGACCTGAAGGAAATAGTTGCCGCCGTCGATTATCAGAACGGGCGTTTCCAGTGAAACGCTCTCGGTGAGTTTTCGCGCCTGACGATTGGCCTGTTGAACCACGTGGGTCAGTCCGTATGCGAATTTGCCGTTTGCCGATTTTCTGTTCGCGGCGATTCCGGTAAGTCCTCCCGCGTTGAATCCTCCGGTCAGCTTCTTTTCGTACGAAATAGTCACTTTGTCCACAGGGCTAAGAATCCTGTTGAATGTTATCGTTCCCTGAAAGACGTCCAGAACGTAATCCGACGCGGGGGCGGCCTCGTCGTTGACGGTCACGCTCACCGAGCCGCCGACTATGTCTCGCGCGTTCAGGTCGTAAGGCCCCTTGATGTTGCGCCCCATGAAACTTACGACGCCCGACTGGCTTTTCGATTTTGACATCAGAGCGGTAACGTCTGTTCTGCTGTCTTCATATGTAAGGCCGATGCCGTCCGCGCTCTTTGAAACGCCAGCGAACTCGCCACCGTCCAGCGACACCGAGACATTGCCGTATGTCAACCCATAATGCCCTCGCAGAATGTCGAATGTCATGTCCCTGTCTTCGCGCGGCATCTCATAAAATTTCCCTGTCACTTTCAGGTCGTCTCCGACAGAGGCTGTCACCGTCATGTCTGTTCCCTGTTCGATGCGCTCTCCGGCGTTGCGCAAACCTTCTCTAGACATGAATTCCTGAGAGGCTCCCGAAGACTCGTAAGCTCTGTATTTCAGATACCTATATCCGGAAAGTTCTACTTTCGTCTTCTTGTCGGCTGCTTTTTCAGGTTGATCTTTTTTTTGTTCGGTGGCGGGCGCGGCAGGCTGTTCAGAGGGATAAACCAGAGACGACGGCCTTGGGGCAGGCGCGGCGGGCGGAGAAACGGCGGGCGGCGAGGCGGTTGCGGCGGGCGGTTCAGCCTTTTTCGTCTCAGAGCTTCGTTTCAATTTTTCTTTTTTTTTATCCGTTTTCTCAGGCTCTGCGGCGGGCGCAACCGTCTCTCTTTCCGGGAATGACATTATGGTCGAAGGAACTGTGAGAGAGCGTTTTTTTCTCTCCGGCGCGCGGGGAGCAGTTTCTTCTTTTTTGATTTCTTCCTTCGTTGTTCCATCGGCGGAGTTTTCCAGACGAAGAAGAAGCCGGTCTATTTCGCTCTGTTCTGAAGCGGGCGGGGCGGCTGCGCTTGATGTCGTTTGCGAAGCCTCGGTTTTTTCAGTTGTACCGGAAGCGGTCTGCGGTTTCTGTTTTGGGACTTGTTCAGCAGGCGGCGGCGTCTTTTCTTCAGGTTTCTTCTCGACAGGTTTGGTTTTCTCTTTTTGAGGCGTTTCCGTTTTCGATGCAGGAGCGGCAGGGGCAGGGGGCTTTGCTGTCTTAGCTCGTTTTGCCGCCTGTTCTCTGCGCGGAGAGATTGTCTGATCCTTTTTTTCGGCAGATTTCACTGGGGCAGGAGCCGCTGTTGCAGGCTGTTGTGAAGGTTTCGACTGTTCGGAAGCTTTTGGGGCTTCGGTTGGCTTAACCGGCGCGGGTTTGGGCGTCGCCGCTTTCTTTTCCTCTTTTTCCGCCACAGGCAATTCCGCAGGGGCTGCGGCGGGAACTGGTTTTTCAGGCTCGATGCGGGGCGCGCTCTTTTCGGCCATAATCTCCGGCGCGACCGCTTCTTTTTCTTTTTCAGGTTCGGCTTCTTCAGTAGGGGATTGATCGGTTTCGATGCCACCCACCTTGTCCAGCTTATCCAATAGTTCCTGAATTTTAGGCATCGCCGGAGCCGGCGGGGCGGGCGGCGGAGTCGGTTTTTCTTCTGCTGTCTTAACAGCCGCCGAATCCTCCGCTCTTTCAGGGATGGCGTTTTCCAATTGATATATCAGGCTGTCTATCACGTCGTCGAATTCCGGAGGCTTCACCTTGCCTTTTTCTTCTTCTTTTTTAAGTATGTCGTCGATGATTTTTAATAGTTCATCGGACTGAGGGTTTTGCGGCGCGGCGTCGTGGAATATCTGTGGTTTTATCTGAGGGGTGTCAGCAGACGTAGCCGCTGACGCTGAGCTTGCTACGGACATAACAGTCGCGAAAAAAAGCGCAGTCACTATCGCAAATATGCGCGCGGCACGGATGCGTGATCTTTCAAATGTCATCCGCGTAAAAAACTCCCGGTCAGTTTTTCTCTGCGCAATTCAATTGTTTCCATTCAAATATATATATAAAACAAGTTATAATTATACACAAATTGACATATCAATAAACCCCTAATGGCAAGGATGCCGGTTAAAGGCAATTCAAAACCTTTGGTGAAAACTTCAATTCAACTTCGCGGGCCGTCCGCAATAAGGGGCGCAATTCTCGCGTAAATCTCATAAGGCATTCCGCATGTCATGTGGTCGGGGCTGTTCATGCCCCAAGCTATGCCCCCGGTGCAGAAGTAAGAGACATTCAGTTTTCCTGACAGAAAAGGCATGACGGTCGAATTCCTGCACATGGACATATTGGCGAGATATTTATCGAGAAGAAGATCGAAAACATAAGTGGTCAACTGATGTTTAAAAATCCATTTAGTGAAGTCGCGCCATTGTTCGAGGGAGTTGAGGCGCGCCAGAGCGCCGTTGACGAGTTCGACGCGGGTTTTTTCGATGGAGTTTCCGCTTTTCGACAGCACCGCGAGCGCGGACTTGCTGAGATCGTCCGCGTGTTCGTCCGCCAGAGAGGATTCCCCGGCCAGCTTTATGATTTTTTTAATTTTGGCGGGCGTCGTTCTTATCAGAACCGTGTCCGGAGGGCATTCCGCGTCGAACATGGATATCGGAGCGATAAGTATAGATTCAGTTCCGAAAGGAAGGTTATGCTGCACTTTAAGGTCGAGCGCCGGGTCAGGCTCCTTGAATCCGAGAACCACCTTTGACCACCTGCAAACGGTTATCGATTCGGAGTCTAGGGTAAACGCCTTGCCATCGCCTTCGGTAGCCGCTCTGACAGCGTCGCAAAAAGAGATGCCGGAATATCTTTCAGAGTCCGGCCAACGGCAGTCCGCGCCGGGGTTCGTCTTAATGCCCGCCGCGACAGGTTCGGATTTTTTTTCATTGATGAGGATGTTCATGGCAGTCATGCTCCGTATGGTTCATTCGTATTGCGTTGGCGGGGCAAGCCGCCGCGCACAGCCCGCAGCCGAAACAGTCCAGCGTTGCGCCTTTTCCGTTGATGATTTCTCTTTGTCCGAAGGGGCAGGCGGCCACGCATTCTCCGCTGCCGTCGCATTTATCGTCGATTGTGACCGCGACGCTGTGCCCGCGCAGAAGCGGAAAATAATCCTGTCCCAATTCCCGGTTGATTATGTACGGCACGCACCCGCATTCGCAACAGTTGCAGATGACGTATTCGGCTTTTCCATGCGAAGGGAAATGAAAAAACAACATGTGGAACATCCCAAGCTCATGGCATCTGCCCACAATGTTCAAGGCTTCCTGTTTATCAATCACTCTGTACTCGCGCGGAAACGCCTTTAGCCACGCCTCCGTCCCGGTCCGTATCACGATATCCGTGTCTAAGGGATGAGGGCAAGAGTGGTGGGAGATTCTGCATCGGCAAGCGCCGACGGCGATGGCGCCGTCGAGCCTGTTTATATGTTCGACGATTTCTTTATAAGGGACGGGTCTAGCCGAATCGCCGTACAGCGCCAGCGGCCTCGCCAAAACGACTCCCATGATTCTTTTGAACAGCGGTTTTGAACCGAGCCATTTCCATCTGCCGCGCAACAACTGATACGAGCATCTCAGAAGAGGCAGTTCGACGAATTTTGCGAACACGAAAAGAGCCCGCCTCTGAAAAGACGTTCCCTCCGTCGTTATGTCATGAAGCATCGTCATAGAAAACGCTCTCCGGCCGAATAATCGTCCGCGCGCAATTATAACCTAATTTTGTTTCCCGCGTAATCCGGATTATGTTTTCGCGGATATCGTTATCTTGGGACAAACAAAGTGAAAGACTTCTGGTTGCTTTTGAAATCCGGGTCGACGACGTAATTGTCGTCGATGGCTTCCAGTTGCTCTCTGGCAAACTTAGGGAAGGCCACCGGATAGGTGTCGACGGCTTTCTCAATGTCGTACGACATGACCACCGCATCCCACTGTTTATTTCTTATCATACGCATCAGGATGTCATCGTCTACCCCGCCGATCTTTGAATATTCAACGTAGTTCATCCTCACATCCCAGTTGAGTTCGAGAGCCGGCTCCATTGTGTCGTAAAGCAACATGTTCTCAGAAGAGTATCTGGATTTCAACTTGTCAGCAGCCGTTTTCAAGTCTCGGACATGCTCAATCCGTCTCGGATTGACGATCGCGATATTTTTTATTTCCCGCAAGTTGACGAAAACGCTCTGGGAAAGGGCCGCGACGGCGAGGACGAGAACAATCGCTTTGGCCACTTTGTTTTCGCGGAAACCGGCGACTGCGCAGCCTGCGCCTAAGGATAATGCGGCGCATGTTTCGAACATATAGTTCACGGAAGACCCGTAGTAAGAGAGGGCGGCCGAGGCGGATATCCACGAAACCAGAGCGAAGGCGGTTTCAAACTTGAGTTTGCCGCGCGTCGCAGACGTCAGCAGCGCCAATGCGGTAAAAACCAAAAACATGCCGTCCGACAGTATCATTTTAAGCAGAGCATAGGCGCGGTCCGGCAACATCGGGGCTTGATGCATCCCGAACATCTGGAAATAGAATCCGCCGTCGGTAATCGAGTTCAGCAATAAGAAGGCGGCAAGAGATAGAGCGGACCACGTCGCGGCGAGAGCGACGGCTCTTTTCGCGTTCGAGAACAAAAGGGAAAGAACAAGCGCGGCGAAACACGCTAGCATAGTCTGTTTCGAGTAAACGGCCAGCGCGAAGAACACGGCGCTGAACAGATAAGCGAATCTTGATTTTTCAAATTTGAAATACCATAGCGCGCCCGCAACCGCGAACATGAGAGCGGTGATATCCACCCGGTTCTGTCCCGACCATACCAAAATCGGATGGAAGAAAAGAAAGATGCCGGCAGCGGCAAGCCCCGCGAGCCTGTTGCCGCTTCTGATATTCGCTATCATTCCAATCATAGCGGCGGTAACGAAGACAAACGAAAAACAAACCAGCCGACCGACTATAAGCGAATCGCCGAACAGCTTGTGAGCGAAAACAAGGATGTAATAGTGAACGGGAGGGTACATAGGGTAACAGAAAGGCGCATCGATGGCCGGACTGGAATGATATATCTGATAGCCGCCGGCGAGCAGCCGGGAGCAGTAGAGAACTATGTCCTCTCCGCCGCTTAAGACCGCGTCGTTCTTGAAAAAGTTGACGAAAACGAAAAGGTAAAGAGCGGCTCCTGCGAGCAACAGGGCCGCGAATATGATTGATGTTATTCTGATTATTTTTTCAGCTTTGGAATCGCTCATATTTATGAAACGCTTTCAGTAATCGTATCGCGCGCGGCAAATATTCATAAAACGTCTCTGAAGAGGTTGTTTCACGCCCAACTGACGATGACCGGCTGCGAGGATGAGAGGTCCACCCGGATGTAATGGTCTACGAAGTCCTCCAAGTCGGGCAGGTGGGAGATAAGGAAAATCTGCTGGAAAGTTCCTTTAAGGGTTTCAAGAAGTTTAAGGAACAGCTCGCGTCTGGGTTCGTCGAAGGAACTGAAAGGTTCGTCGAGGAAAAGGAACTGGCTGGAGTCTCCGGAATGAGCGATGGCGGCTCGGGCGAAGGCGAGCCTGAGCGAAATAAGCAACTGGTCTACCGTCCCGCCGCTGAGAGAGTCCAGTTCCACGTAGCCGCCGCTTTCGTCCGAGAACACGCTTATGTTGAAGTCTTCGGCGATGCGCACTTTGCAGTATCTTCCGCGCGTCATCTTGGGCAACGCCCACCCGAAATATGATTCTATCTGGGGTATCATCCTCTTTCTTATGTCGAGTCCGGTCTGAATGAACAGGCTCTCAAGCTCCCTGAGTTTCAGAATGACAGTTTCCTTCGAGTTCAGTTCGGCGGCAATGGCGTTGATTTCATCGACGAGAGGGGAAACGCGGTCGAGGTCGGTTTTTACGACGCCCATTTCCGCCTCGATTTCCTTTATCTGCGCGCGCGCTTCCAGCGATTGTCTTTCCGCTTCCTCGCGCTCAGATGTCAGTTCGGCGAAACGCCTGTCTGAGCAGTCTATCTTGTGCGTGTTCTCGCGCAGTTCGTAGAACTTTATCAGATCTTCGTCTATATGGTCGATAATCTCGCGGCGTTTTTTATCCAATCTGACTGACTCGAATTTCTGAGCCTCAATGCGTTGGATTTCGACGTTGTTGTTTTCAATTTCGCGTGCAAGTTGTTCGAGTTGGATTTCCGTCTCGCGTTTCCTGCGGCGCGCTTCCGGCTCGTCGTCGGCTGTGACTCCGAGACCGATCATGCCCGATTCGATTCTGGCTATCTGGGCGCGTATGTCGCCGATAGTGTTCAGCAGCCCCTCGGACTGCTCAATGAAGCGCATCTTCGGTTCCACAATATCTTTCAACTCGGAGAGTCTCGCTTTAAGGTCGGATTCTCTGCGTTGTTTGTCGGACAGCAAATCCGAAGACTCGATATTCGCTATCTGAACGAATGTCTTTCCTTCTCCCGCCATAGCGCGGAGAGGGGAAAACTTCTCGATGATGTCTTTCATAAGGCCGCGAGCGCGCTCGAACTCCCGCAGCCCGTGTTCGTCCAGAACTTCGATGGATTTTTTCAACGACTCGAAGCTGTCCGTCCGCAATAGAGAGAACACATTTGATATCTTTTCCGCCGATGCGCTGTCCGATTTCATCTTGGAGAGACGGGTTTCGATGTCGTCGAGTGTTTCGCTCATTTCGGAGACGCCGCGACGAGTTATTTCATACGCGTAGGTCTTTCTCTGCAAGTCCTGAAGAGTTTGGCGCGTGAGGGCAAGTTTTGACTGAAAAGAAGCTGCGGCTGCGGCCGCTGGAATCATTCCAAGCATGACGACGAGCATGGTGGTATTGGACATTGCAAGAGTCAAAGCCACGCCGGCGGCGAGAGAAGCTCCCGCGGCTCCGAGGGAAATGTCTCTCGACCTAGTCTGTTTCAGTTCGGCGTTGCGCATCCTGTCCACGCTCAGCGGGTCAATCTCTTCGACGTTAGCCGCTGACATCTGCCTGTTCATCCTGTCGCGCTGTTTTTCAAGAGTGTCTATCAACTGGGCGGATTTGTCGGCGTCGTGGACGGACGAGGTTTTGACGCGCTCCAACTCGTTTTCGAGGAACTCGATGTCTTTCATAAGCTGAGAGCGCATGCGGCTGAGACTGTCGGGATCGGAGTAGGCGCGGAGGAAATTTTCGACGCCGAGAAGCTCGGCCTCGGACTCGCGGCCTTCCTGTTCGGCGGCTTTGATTTCAGCGAGTTTGCGGGAGATGTCCGAGAGGGCGGCCTCTTTAAGTTCGAGTTGTGAGCTTACCTGATCGCGCTTTGCCGCCATGTCGCGCCAGTCGTCTATCTTTTTGAAAAGTTCTTCTATTTCGACCAGCCGGACATCTTTAAATTCGGCGATGAGAGCCTCTTTTTCCAACGATTCTTTCTGCATAGCGGGGACGCGGTCGGCTTCCCGCATAAGCGCGGCGCATTCAAGCTCTATCCTCTTGAGTTGCTCCCGGCGGCTCTTTATCCGCATGTCGAGCACTTCCGTCTGCTCGGCCTTCCTGCGGATGTCTTCCAGCATGGAAAGAGTGGAGACCGCGCGGTCTCTTTCTTTGAGGATGTCGGTGAGGGAGGCGGCGGCTTTGTCCCTTTTCTCAGTCAGCCGCTCCATGTCCATCTCGCGCGCGCGGTACACATCGAGGACTTCGTTCTTCTCTTCGAATCGTTCGCGTATATATTTGATTTCAAGCTCTCTGTCGGAGCGTTTCGCGGCCACCTTCTTAGCCATCTTCTCCATAAAACCGACGCCGAGCATGTTGTTCAGCACCAGCCGCCTGTCGTCAGCGCTGTGGAGCATGATGTCCAGTTCTTTCTGCGCGATGAACATCGAGTATCTGAATTCGCGGAAAGTGAAACCGAGCAGTTCGTTGACTTTCGGTTCGATTTCGTCGAATGAAGTGGCGATAGGGGAGTTGTCCGAGGTGTCGATCATGCGGCCGTCGGTGGAGCCGTCGGCGGAGAGCCGTCGGGACGCCTTGACGGTGGTTCCGTTGATGGTCACTGTGATTTCGGTCGAGCAGGTGTCCTGTCCCCACCTGATGATTTTTTTGGGGTCGCCCTCCGGGGCCTTGGGGGTGCGTCCGAACAGGCAGAAGCATATCAGTTCGCCGATGGAAGACTTGCCGCACTCGTTGTCGCCGAATATTCCCACCACTCCGGTGTCCGGCATGCCGCCGAGAGCGAAGTTCTCGAACCTCATGAAATTCGAAGCTTTAATTTCTTTTAAGATCACAGGCCTTCCTCGATCTCCTTGACTCCCATTTCGAGCAGTTCTTTAAGCAGTCTGACCTCGTCGCCCCTGTCCTGAGCGGCGGCGATTTCCCGTTCGACGTATCTTTCAAACTCCTGCGCCGGAGAGTTCACGCGGAGAGCGTCGAAACGGTATTCCTCTCCCGCGTCCACCAGCGCCAGCCGGTTTTCCACGTGTACGAACGCGAACTGCTCCCGTAGTTTCTTCAACGTCTCGCCCTTCATGAATGAGTTAAATTCGGCGAGGCTTATCTGTCCGTTGAGGATGATGTGAAGAGCCTTCTCTTTTTTAGCGCGGCGGAGAGTGTCTTCGAGGGATTTAGCGATATCGGCATCGCCCGCGCTGAAGGTGAGGCTGACATATTCGAGAGGGCGCGCGGACGAGCGCACGGGCGTCGGCGGCTGAATCTTTCCGCCGGACACCTCGAACTGCACGAAGAACTTCCGTTCCCTGTCAAGCTCGTAATTGAAGCGTTCGAGGCTGCCGGGGTAAATGGCGGTGAAGTCTCCGGCGGTAAGGGTCTGGAATTTATTTTTGTGTCCGAGGGCGGCGTATTGATAGCCCCGGTCGCGAAGCGGGTCTAGTACCCGTTCCCTGAGGAGGTCGTCTTCGATGTTGATGAGGCCCTGTCTGCGGGAGTAGGCGCACATGAGGAAGATGCCCGCCGCGTCCCTCGGAAGAGGGATGCGCCTGCGGCTGAACGCCTCGCTGAAGAAGAACGCCGCTTGGCTGGACGCTATCATGACTTTCTGACCTTCGAACTCGAACACAACTTTTTCCGGGTCTTCGGTCGTCCCCATCACTTTCACGTATGAAAGGTGGTCGAATATCGACAGGGCGCAGTCCGAGCTGCCGTCTTTCTCCGCCACTAGTTCCTCCTGTCCGGGGGTGAGAACGATGCGGGTAGAAGGCATCGCTTCGTGGATGCGCCCGAACGCAGAAAGGGCGGTGGAAACCGTCTCCCGGTTGGGATGCATCTTGTCGAACAGGCTGCCGGCTATCATGAGGATGTTGATTTTGTTCTTGATTACGTAGTCGGCCAGCTCATTGAAAACATTAACAACATCCGCCGCGCGGAGTTTTTCCGCCTCGCTGTCGAGGCTGGGGAACCGGCGTCCCAAATGTATATCAGCAGTGTGAATGACTCTTACAGGCATAACCGTCCATTCAATATTTTATATATAATATCCTTTTTTCATCGGATGAATATAACCTAAAACATAAAAAAACGCCATTTCGGGCTGAAAAACCACTGGACAAGCCTGTTTTTTCTTAGTATTGGGAAGAATGAACGAGTAAAAAAAAGCGGGGGAGAGGAAAATGGGGCCACTCATCGAGAAGAAGCCGCGCTGAATGTCCCAATTTTCCTAGGACCGGGATAAATGATAACAAAAACATTATTCGTAGGGGCGACCCGATGGGGCGCCCTCTTCAGAAATTGCCATCCTATCCGGGCGACCCAGCGGGTCGCCCCTACGAATTAACGACAGAAACGCATTGTGACTGTGCACGTTTTTCGCCGTTCGGGGAATGAGCGTCAATTTTTTAACAGCGCATGAATAACAACGACGATAAGAAATTTTATAATTTAGGCGAGCAAGAAAGCTTGCCGATGGGGCGGGCGAAGCGGAATTAACCGCAGTCGACCGCCGGGAAAGCCGGGTTCGCGAACCATTTGAAATCCACGCCGGGGAACAGCCGGTTGCGCGCCATGCAGTCTCCGAGGAAATACCAGTCTTCCTGAGAGAGCGTGTCTCCGCGCCCGTAGCCGCGCGCCATAGCCGCAAGACGTTTGAAATCCGAATGGTGTTGGCCGACGCGGCGTTCGGCGTGGTCTGCCGCGCTGCTATTGGTTATCATGAACTTCCAGTCGGAGGAAGAAAGCAGCATCATCTCGCGCGCGCACTGTTTTAGGATTTTGATAAGTTCCTCGTCGGTGGTGTGGAAAAACTCGCGGGCAAGATTCTGCATATCCCGTTCGGCGTCGCATTCGCGGTCGATTATCCAAGCGATTTTCTCGTTTATCCAAGTTGACGAGTCGTATCCGGCTCCCCAAGAGGATTCGGGCAGATAGACGTCCGCCTTCGATTCCATTCTGGCGAGGTATTCAGAGCAGGTCTCCGTCCGGATTTCCGGGTCGCTGTTAATCCACTTAATGACGTTATAGAGGAACTGAGGCCCCTCAAACCACCAGTGGCCGAACAGTTCGGTGTCGAAAGCGGTGAGGACCATAGAGGCGGTTCCGGTGTGGTCGTAATGAGTCTTGAGGCTGTCGGCGATGAGTTTTTTGTAGTGTCCGGCGTGTTCGATTACTTTCTGGTCGAGGGCGTCGTCGGGGTAATAGTAGTCTTTGTACGCCATGTCCGCTTTGGTGTGGGTGATTTTCCAGTAGCGAAGGCGGCCGTCGGAGTGTTTTTTGTGGAAATCGAGGTATGAGCCGTCGCCGGGGTAACCGACTTCGTGCCGCCATACCTGAAGTGAAAGCTGTATGTCGCGCGCGAAAACGGAGACGGGCTGTTTGGGTGTCTGAGCGCCGGCGGCTCTGTACGCAAAGAAGGGGTCTTTGACGTAATCTGACGGGTGCGCCTTCATCAACTGGTGGTTGTCGATGATGAAGTAGTTCAGGTCGGCCTCGCTGAGGAACTCTTCGACGCCCTTGCGTGAGTAGGGAATTTCGCCGAATCTGGAGCCGACGGGCGGCCCCCACTTGCAGGCGGGCCGATAGCCGCATTCGGGCAGCCACATGCCTTTCGGCTGGGAACCGAAGCTCACCACGTGAGACTCTACCGCCGTGCGCACCTGAGCCTGAATAGAAGTGTCCTCGGAGGCGGCGGGAAAATACATGTGCGTCGCTCCGCACGTCATCAGTTCGATATGCCCGGCGTCCTTCAGCGCTTTGAACGCTCCGGGGATGTCTTCGGCAAACTCTTTCGTGAATGTCTCAAGCGTCGCCGAGTAGTATTCTTCCCACCGGGAGGCAAGATATGCCAGATGCGGCTCGGAATTGGACTTGAAGTTCTCGCGGTCGTTTCTGGCGGCATCTATCTTGGATTGGCAGTATGTTTTGAACCTCTCTTTGAAATGGTCGAGCTTTAACTGCTCAACGAGGACGGGAGACATTGTATAGGTGATTTTTGGAGAAATGCCTTCGGCCACCAGCCGCCGAAGAGACAGCAACTGAGGGATGTACGTTTCGGCGACGGCTTCCATGAGCCAGCCTTCCTGCAAATCTTCATGGTACATAACCCACGGAAGGTGGGTGTGCAGCACGAGGATGAAACTGCCGTGGAAATTTGACATAAGGGCCGCCCGCTCCGATTCTTTATGGCAGTCTCATTTTGAAGTCATGGAAGGAAAAAATCAATCGCCCGGTCATTATTGTTGATGCGGGAGCTTAAAGATTTTTTAAATATTTGTGCGGGGAAACCATTTTTTTGCAAAAAATTGGTTTCCCTGCGCCCCTTCCCAAAAAACGTTTGGTCGCCGATTTTCGGAACTTCGTTCTCGCAAAATCGGCTTCTGTTGTATTGATTTATTGCTGACACAAGCGATGAATTGCCGGGCGCGTTTTCAGCTTTGTTTTTTCTTGATGAACAGGGATGTCGGGAATATTTCTCCGCGAAGGAACATCCTCAAAGGCTCAAAGCCGAATCCCGCTATCATGCAGATGAAAATGCCGAGCATGACCGCTGCGGACACCAAGCAGTACGGGCAGAAACTCTTGATGAAGAAGGCTTCGACGACGGTCAGATATATCGAGAACAAAATGCCGAGCCATGCGCCCACCCAAAGCATGAAGACAAAAACGTCCGACCTTGATATGCGGCGCGCGGCGTGGATTATGACAAGGCCGATGAGAAGGATGTAACCGATTATTCCATACGCGCTCACAGCCAGCCCCGCGATTTTTGAATAATCGCTGTCGTCCACTTTTGTGCAGCTTATCGCTTCCGAAATGTCGCAGGATTCCTGCGGGACGAACTTCTCTGTCGCCGCAGGCGCGTTCATAGCGGCGGCGTATGGGTCAAAATCCGGGTTGTCGAACGGGTTTATCGTGTTAACGTCCGCAAGAACTTCCAGACTTTTCACCGCCGACTCCACCTGATCCCTCGGATACCACTTTTCCATGAACGGCAGCGTGTCTATGAGCATCAACTGATGATGCGGTTTTTTATAGTGTATTTCCGCCAGATGAATGGCTGAATAAAGTCCGACTACGGAGAAAATCACAACGAGGCCCAGACAAATCAGACGTTTTTTCATAATCATTCTCCTTGCTTATCGCAAAATATTATAGTGAAAAAGCCGCAAAATTTTAAGCGTTCGGAACAAGTTGACAGCGAAAACTGTCGAAAGAGAATTGAAAAAGCGGCGCGCAGGCGGGAGCGAAGGAGCAAAAAATGATGAAGGGCAGGGAATATTTCCGGCGCGTTCGGCTATAATTCCATCCGTCGGTTTTTTGACGGAGTGTTTGGCGCAAATTATTTTCGATGTGTTTTTCATAGATTTGACGGAGGAAGGCCATGCTGGAAGTAAAGAACGTCACAAAGAACTACGGCGGCCTGCGGGCGGTTGACGGGGTGTCGTTCCGGCTCGAAAAGGGCGAAGCGCTCGGCTTGCTCGGCCCCAATGCCGCCGGAAAGACCACTCTGATGCGGATCATGGCGGGCTATCTGCCCGCCGACGGCGGGAGCGTCCTGCTGGACGGCATGGATATCGCCGAATCTCCCGTCGCTGTGAAACGCCGTCTCGGTTATCTGCCCGAAATCCCTCCCCTCTACAACGATATGACAGTCAAGTCCTACCTTTTGTTCGCTTCGGAGATAAAAGGAGTTCCGAAACAGTCGCGCGCATCCCGAGCGGACGAAGTTATGGAGCGCACAGGCGTCGCGGATGTGGCCGGGAGGCTGATAAGGAACATTTCAAAGGGCTACCGGCAGAGGGTCGGGCTGGCTCAGGCGATGATTCACAACCCGGATGTTCTCATATTGGACGAGCCGACGGTCGGGCTGGACCCAAACCAGATAATCGAGATACGAAACCTGATTAAGGAACTGAGCGAGACGAACACGATACTGTTAAGCTCGCACATATTGACCGAAGTTAGCGCGACGTGCGACAGGGTGGTGATATTGAACGAGGGCAGGGTGGCGGCGGTGGACACGCAGGAGGGCCTCGCGCGGCGTCTCAGGGGCGGCGACGCGCTGACAGTGGAGGTCGCCGGGGCAAAGCCCGGCGAGGCCGCGCAAGCGTTCATGTCCATCGACGGGGTAGATGGTGTTGAGCCGGCGTCGGAGGTCGCTCCGGGTTCGGAGCGTTTCACCGTCTCCTGCCGCGCGGGGTTCGACGCTCGCGGCTCTATTTTTCACAAGACCGCAGCTTCCGGATGGACTCTGCTCGAACTGTCCCGCGACTCCATTTCTTTGGAAGACGTCTTCATCAAACTGACCGCCGACGAGGAGGCATCAAGCGATGAGTAACGCTTACTATATATTCAAAAAAGATGTCAAATCGCTTTTCATGTCGCCGCTCGCGTACGTCGTCATGGCTGTGTTTTTCTGCGTGTCGTCATTCCTGCTCGTGGCAGGCATGGAAGAGGCGAGCATGAGAGGCGCGTTCGGGCTGATAGCCACAATGCTTATCTTCATCATGCCGTTTCTGACTATGAGGTCGTTCGCGGAGGAATTCGCGTCCGGCACGGACGAGCTTCTGATGACGTCGCCGGTGACGTCCGGGCAGTTGGTGGCGGGGAAGTTCATGGCGGTCATGGCTCTGGCGGGGGCGATAATCGCGCTGTCCGGCCAGTACGCGCTGATAATCGGGATATACGGCGACCCGGACTGGGGACCCGCGCTGACGGGGTATGCCGGGCTTTTACTGCTGTCCGGGGCGCTGGCGTCGCTTGGGGTTTACTGCTCGTCGCTGACGCGAAGCCAGCCGGCGGCGGCGGTGTCGGCCTTCGGGTTGGCTCTGTTGCTGATTGTCATTAGGGCCGCGCAGAGCGCGGTGGACGCGCTGGCCGCCAGCTTCACAGGCTCGGCGGCGGCGGAGGCGGTCGCCAAGGCTCTCTCTTCCGTGCTCGAAGCGGCGGGCGTTCTCGACCATTATTTCGATTTCGAAAAGGGCGTCATCGACTCTACCCACGTCGTCTATTACGTCGCGTTCATCCTTCTCTTCCTTTTCTTCACGGCGAGAAGGCTTGATTCGAAGAGATTTTAGGAGGGCCGATACAGTGAAAAAAAGGTCTCTGAATAGAATAAATTCCGCGGTTCTGACTTTTCTGGCGGTGGGCATCGCTTTTATGGCTTATTACGTGGCGGCCCGCAATCCCGTCAGGAAAGATTTCTCCGAGATGGGGCTGAACACGCTTTCGGACAAGACGACGGCGGTTCTTCGCACGCTCGAATCGGATGTCGAGGCGAAGGCGTTTTTTGAGACAGGTTCGATACCCGCGTCGATGATAGAAGACATTTTGAAGGAGTATTCGAGGGTGTCGCCAAAGTTTACGTTCGAGATGATAGACCCAGCCGCGCGGCCTGCGGAAGCCAGAAAACTGAATGTGTCGGACTACGGCGTGGTGTTCATCGCGGGCGACAAAAAAAAGAACGTCGGCATGTCGGATATTTTTAAGTTCAGCTACGACCCTTACGGAGGCGAGACGCCGCCGGAGTTTTCCGGCGAACAGGCGTTCACGAACGCGGTCATAGCGCTGACATCAAATGAGCAGAAGACGATTTGTTTCGTCGAAGGGCACGGAGAAGGTGGCATAGACGGCTCCGGGGGCGGGGACTACGGCGCGGTCGGGGGGATGCTGGAAGGCGAAAATTTCATAGTCAAGACGATAAATATGGCGGTGGACAAGAAGGTTCCCGGCGAATGCGCGGCGATAGGCGTTCTAGGGCCACGGAAGATGTTCCCGCATCTGGAAATTGAAGCGATAAAGGAATATCTCACAAACGGCGGGCGCGCGCTTTTTCTTCTAGAACCAGCGGTCGAAACCGGACTTGAGCCGCTGCTCGCCGAGTGGGGCATCTCCGTCGGCAACGACGTGGTAATCGACCCCGGCAGGTTCTTCGGAGAAGACCCGCTCGCGCCTATTCCGGAACTCGCGCCGCACGAAATAACCTCGAAACTGCTCGAATCTAAATTGACAGTCACTCTTCAAGGGGCAAGAAGCGTTTCGCCCATCGGTTCCACGCGGGACGGCGTAGAGACGCTTTCTTTGTTGAAAACCACCTCGAAGGGTTGGGGAGAAACCGACCTGAAGACGGCGCGTCCCGCGTTCGACGCGGCGGCAGACTTGGAAGGGCCGGTGTCCATCGGCGCGGCGGCGGAAAAACTCTCAGAGCCGAAACCTGCCGAAAAAGACGCGCCTGAGGATGAAATCGGGGAAGACGGCTCCGACCCCGCGATGGAATCCTCGACTCGAATTGTTGTTTTCGGCGACGCGGATTTCCCGTCGAATTCTCTCGTTTCTATGGACGGGATTATCAAGCAGCTTATGGGCGGCACGGGCAACGCGGACCTTTTCATGAACGCGACGGCATGGCTGGCGGGCGAGGAAGATATGATTGTGATAAGGCCGCGCCCGGTGGACTTCAGGCCGCTTGAAATGACGGCTCAACAGCGGGGCAGTCTGTTTATCATCTGCGTCGCCCTTATTCCGCTGGCTCTCGCCGCGACGGGCGCTTGGATATGGTTCAGGAGGCGGTCAAAATGAAGAGCTTCACCGCGACAGCAGTCGCCGCCGCGCTTTTTCTGGCCCTTGCGGCTTATGTATATTTCATAGAGAGAGGGCCATCTCGGAAAGAGCGCGCGGACGAAGCGAAAAAACCGGTCGTGGCGGAAATTGACGCCGCAAAAGCAGTTTCATTGGAAATAGTTTTCGGCGGCGAGACTTTGAAAATCGAAAAGAAAAAAGGCTCATGGCGGCTGGCCAGCCCGGTGGACGCGCGGACTAACAAACTCGCCGTCGAAACGTTGCTCGACGCTCTGCGCGAGATAAAATCCGAGGGTGTGGCCGGGAAAATGGAAGACGCCGCAGAGTTCGGGCTAGACAGTCCCCGGCTCGAAGCGGCAATTACTCTGGACAGCGGTCAAACCGTAAAAATAGTTGTCGGCGACGCCGCGCCCGTGGGCGGCAACTTCTACGCGGCGCGCTCCGGCGGCGACTCCGTTTACCTCGTTTCATCCTACACGATAAAGAGTCTGGAAGTCACCGCCGATGGACTGCGCGACAAAAGCCTCACAGAGCCGCTCGAAAGGGACAAAATACGGCGCGTCACGGCCGCGCTCGGCGCGGCTGCGGTGTCGTGCGAAAGAGGAAAACACGGCGGCGGGGAGAAAGAACAGTCGGTCACTGGCCTTGATTGGAGAATATCCGGCTCGAAGGAAAAAGAGTGCGCGAACGAGGCTCTCGACCTGATGTCGGCGCTGGAATTTTCAGAGGCCGCAGGGTTTGCCGGGCCTTCGGACGCCGCCTCGTGCGGTCTGGACAACCCTGCCTATTCTCTCGAATTCGGATACTCGAACGGCGAAAATAAGACATTCACGATTGGCGCTCCGGGCGGAGACCGCTACTGCCTGAAAAATCCGGACAGAAACGAAATCTACATCATCGACAGACGCCTGATTGAAAGCATGGAAGCCCTGAGAATGCTCTCCGCCAAGCTTTGAAGCGGCGGAAAATTTATTTTTCACTTGATTTAATCCCCATTTCATTAGTATATTTAAATTTGAAATGCCATAGGACAGTATTTATATGAATGTTTCATCGTCTATTCGCGACGAAAAAAACAGAGCGAAAGGTGAGTCATGGGAAGAAAAGTCTATGTGGTGTTAAACGGCAAGGCCGGACGCAGAGGTTTGGATTTTTCCAAACAGGAGATCGAAAAGTGGTTCAAGACGCATGAACCGGGGATAGAAGTCGTATTCGGGATAACCGAGCGGGCGATGCACGCGGCGGAACTGGCGGCGGCGGCGGCGAAGACCGGGGAATACT
>Ga0209606_1000889_pt1 | contig 41489 bp, 28 predicted proteins | sample AD_UKC057_MetaG_FD_184412 | JGI IMG/M metagenome (GOLD analysis project Ga0209606, IMG submission 184412) | Active sludge microbial communities of municipal wastewater-treating anaerobic digesters from USA - AD_UKC057_MetaG (SPAdes) (version 2) | ecosystem: Engineered > Bioreactor > Anaerobic >... | reverse complement strand
CCGGATGGGGCAACGCGCACATGGAAGCTTGCCTCCGATGCCGCGGCCTATCCCTCGATCATCCAGGGCGCGGCGGGCGAAACCTTGTATTTGCCTTACGTTGGCGATGCGCCCGCGCCCGTACGGGCCGAGCTGGCCCTGTTCGAATTGCGCGGGGGCTACCAGGCCGACCGCTTCGCCGCGCTGAGCATCGAAAACGGGTTTATCGCCATCGCCGGGCTTGAACCGGGCGACTACGAGCTGACACTCAAGAAGATCCCGCACCAGGTCTCCGTACGCGTCACGAAAGGCGAGAAGAGTCTGGGCTACGCAATGGGAGCGTTCCGCCGCCTGCAACAGATCAACACCGCGCCGGTCCAAGTGACGGGCATCGAACCGGCGGACGATTCGATCCGGGTCTCCGTGGCGAATGCGTCTCCTGTGACACGGGTTCACGTCCTGGCGACGCGGTTCGTGCCGGTATTTTCGGAGTTTGCGCGGCTGAGCATTCCGAGCGAACATCCTGGCGCGAGTTACGTGCCGCCCATCCTGTCGGTCTATACGTCCGAGCGCGCCATTGGTGACGAGTACCAGTACATCCTCGACCGAAAATACGCTGACAAGTACCCCGGCAACATGCTTGACCGGCCGGGCCTACTCCTCAACCCGTGGGCGCTCACGGAGACGGAGACCGGGAGCCAGGAGGCCGCTGCAGGCGAAGCTCCGCCCGCTGCGTCCATGCCGCAACTATTGGCCGAGGAGGCCCCCGGCGCGGCGGAAGGGCCCGGCGGCCCGGTGGGCGACGTCGACTACGCCAATCTCGATTTCCTGGGTGGCGATCCAGCCGTCTTCCTCAACCTGCAGCCGGACGCGAACGGCGTCGTGACCGTCCCCCGCAAGGAGCTGGGCGGCCGCCATCACATCCACGTGTTTGTCGCCGACCCGCGCAACACGGTGTACCGGCAGGCTGCCCTTTCCGACGATGCTACGCCCTTCCGCGACTTGCGGCTTGCCGAGGGCATCGACCCTAAAACCCACGCCACCGAGCAGAAACGCATCACCGTGCTGAAAGAAGGCGACGCCCTCACGCTTCAAGGCAGCGGGGCGCTCGAGTTCGAGGTGTATGACACCATCGGCAAGGTCTACGCGCTGTACAACACCCTGTTGTCGGACCCGAAACTGACCAAGTTCGGTTTCGTGACCCGCTGGCCCGAGTTGACCGACGAACAGAAACGCGAGAAGTACTCCGAGTTCGCCTGCCACGAGCTGAACCTGTTCCTGCAGCGGAAAGACCCGGCCTTCTTTGAGGCGGTCGTGAAACCGTTGATCGCGAACAAGCTGGACAAGACCTTCGTCGACCGTTACCTGCTGGGAGACGACCTGGGCGCCTGGCTTGACCCGTGGCGCTACGGACAACTCAATGTTCCCGAGCGCATCCTGCTCGCCGAGCGCATCGTGGCCGAACGCGACAACACCGTCCGCTTCGTCAAGGACCGGTACAACCTGATTCCGCCCGACGTCGACCGTTTCAACCACCTGTTCATGACCGCGCTGCGCGGCCGTTCGCTCGAGGTCGCCGCCGGGGGAGGCGGAGGTTCTCCCTCTGGAGGCTTGGGCGGCATGGCCTTGGACCGTCTGGAACTGGGAGGGAAAGTCGTGGCGGGCGCGGACTTCGATGTTAACGGCGTGATGCTTAGCCGTCCGGCTTCCGAAGCTGACCGACTGCCCGCGCCCGCGCCGCCCGCCGAGGCGGAAGAGCTGGCCGAGCAGGCGGCTCGCAAAGCCGATGTTGCCGAAGCGGCTGCGGTTGAACTGAAAGCCCTCGGCTATTTCGCCAAGGACGAAGGAGGCCGCGCGCGCTACCGTGCGCTCTACACCGCTATGGAAAAGACCCGCGAATGGGTCGAGAACAACTACTATGAATTGCCCATCGAACAACAGACGGCCGATCTTATCGCAGTCAGCGCGTTCTGGCGCGACTACGCCGAGCGCGACACCGCCGCGCCATTCCTTTCGAGCAATCTGGCCGACGCTTCGCGGAATTTCCCCGAGATGATGTTCGCATTGGCCGTGCTCGACCTGCCTTTCGAGGCCAAGGAACACAAGGTCGAGCAGGACGGCGCGAAGATCGTGCTGACTGCCTCCGGCCCCGCCGTGGTCTTCCACAAGGAGGTTACGCCGGTCGAACCACGGCAGGACGCCCCGCCGATTCTCGTGAGCCAGAACTTTTTCCGGCTCGACGACCGGTTCCGCATGGTGGATAACGAGCGCGTGGACAAATTCGTGACCGGCGAATTCCTGAAGCAGGTCGTTTACGGCTGCCAGGTCGTCGCGACCAACCCCACGTCATCGCGCCAGCGCCTCGACGTGCTTCTCCAGATTCCCGAGGGGGCCGTTCCGATCGAGCGCTCGAAGTACCTGAAAACCCACAGCCTCGCGCTCGAACCGTACAACACCGCCACGCTCGAGTATTACTTCTACTTTCCGGGCGAGGGCACGTTCGAGCATTTCCCGGTCCACGTCGCGAAAGGCGGCGAACTGGTCGCCTTTGGCAGCCCCGTTACCATGAACGTGGTCGCCGAGCCGAGCACCGTCGACAAGACGTCGTGGGCCTACATCTCGCAGCACGGGTCCGATGAAGACGTCTACGGATACCTGCAGAACGAAAACATCCACGCCGTCGACCTCGACCTCATCGCGTGGCGCATGAAAGACGCGGCGGTCTTCACCAGGACCCTCGAGCTCCTGCGCCAGCGGCGCGCCTTCAGCCCGACCCTGTGGTCGTACGCCATTCAGCACAACAACGCGGCCGCCGTGCGCGAGTACCTCCAGTTCCGCGACGACTTCGTGAGCCAGTGCGGAGCGGCCATCGACAGCCCGCTGCTCACCCTGGACCCGGTCCTCCGAAAGACCTATCAGCACATGGAGTACAGTCCGCTGGTCAATGCGCGCGCACACAAACTGGGACCCCGCCGCGTGATCGTCAACGAGCGGCTCGCGGCCCAGTACACGCGCCTGCTCAATGTCCTTGCATGCCGTCCGGTGCTCGACCAGCACGATCTCATGTCCGTGACCTACTATCTCCTGTTGCAGGACAAGATCGAGGACGGCCTCGCCTATCTTGCGAAGGTGCAGCCGGCCGAGCTCGACACGCGCCTCCAGTATGACTACTTCGCGTGTTGCGCGGCCTTCTACACCGAAGAGCCGGACAAGGCGGCCGCCATCGCATCGAGTTACGAGGCGTATCCCGTAGACCGGTGGCGCAAGCTCTTCGCGAACGTCCTGGCCCAAGCGGAGGAAATCACGTCCGCCCGGACCGCCGTGATCAACGAGAAGAGCCGCGAACAGCTCCAGGATCAGCTTGCACAGACCGAGCCCGACTTCGAATTCAAGGTCGAGGCGAAGCAGATTACCGTCACGTACCAGAATCTTGCCGCATGCCGCGTGGCCTACTACCCGATGGATGTCGAGATGCTCTTCTCGCGGAGCCCGTTCGTGAAGCAGGGCGCAGACCACTTCTCGACGATCCGGCCGAACTTTGTCGAGGACCGCGAACTGCCCGCGGACCAGACCACCGCGACGTTTGACCTGCCCGAACGGTTCCGCAGCAGCAACGTCATGGTCGAGATCACCGCTGGCGGGAAGAAGAAGACGCAGGCGTATTACGCAAGCAATCTCGCCGTGCAAGTCATCGAGAACTACGGGCAGCTTCGCGTCACGAGCCTGGAAACCGGCCAGCCGCTGCCGAAGGTTTACGTAAAGGCCTACGCGCGGATGCAGGGCGGCGAGGTCAAGTTCTACAAGGACGGATACACCGACCTGCGAGGACGGTTCGACTACAGTTCGCTCAATACCGACGAGCTGGACTACGTCGAGCGGTTCGCGCTCCTGATTCTCAGCGAGACCGACGGCGCGGCCGTGCGCGAAGCCGCGCCGCCGAAACGGTAGGCGACACGATACGAGCAGGCGGATCCGGCCCGGCCACCGCGCCGTGCCGGGTCCGTCTTTACTCGGAAATCTCGGCGGTGATCCTGCCGATTTGGAGTGTCGCGGGATGCCAAAGCCTGGGCCCGCCTTCCCCGCCGAGTGTGTAAATCGTATCGCCAGCGGACGCTGCGCTCGGGATTGACGTCTGCTCGAGCAGGGGGTCCGCCGTACCCAGCGTGCCGGTGCTGGTATCGTAAACCAACACCGTATTCTCGAAGAAAGTCTTCCAGTCCCGCGCTTTTTCTTCGGCGGAATAGACGTCCGACACGGTGCCGTCCAGGTTCCAGGTCTTGGGATATTTGTACCCGGCGATGAGAAGGATATAGCGGTCGTCAAAGACCAGCGCCCGCCGGTTCGAGCCGTGCGGCATGTCGCGCAGCCGCGTCCATTGTCCGTTCGCGGGGTCGTACACCCAACTGTCCACGGCGTTGTAGTAGGAAGTCTCCATTTTGGCCAGCGGCGCGAAGATTCCACCAAGCTGGTAAATCTTGCCTCCCGCGGCAGCTACGGCACAGTCGAACTTGGGAACACCGGGACAGTCCGCAAGGCGTTTCCAGCCCGCGCCGATGTTGGCCGTGTCCAAAACGAGCAGCGCCTGTCCTACCGGGTCGCCATTGCGTCCCTTTTCTGAATGGAAATCGGTCCCGTCGGCGCCGGGTCCTTGAAAGAAGTCGGCCGCGCCATGCAAGTAAATATTCTTTCCGATCACGGCCGTGGTGGTGCTGCTGCCGTACACCGGCCAAGGGAGCTTGGCGCCCGGGACCTCCTCCCAGACCCACAGTCCGTCCTTCTGCTCCAAGCGGCACGTGTCCTGATAGGTGAACGGCGGGTCATAGTTGATGCCGCCCATGACATACATCACATTGTCTACGACCGCGACGGCGGTCCCCTGGCGCGGGGGGCCCGGCATGTCGGCGATCCGTTGCCATCCGGCGGGTTCGTTCTTTGGGTCGAACGCAAAGGCGAGCCGAGTGAAGCCCGACGGCTGGCCGCCGAAAGCGTCCGGATACTGTTTGCAGACGTCGAGCGGATGGCGCGTGAACCCGCCAGCCGAGACGACCTTGCCGGCAACGTACCCCACGGCGGAATCCTGAATTCCCATCGGATAGTCCGGGCCGAGCCGCCACTCGATTTTGAGCATCGGCTTGAGGGTATCCGGGGCTGGGGCCGCGAATTCCTGCGCCCACGAAACGCGTATCCCCACCAGCACCGCGGCGGCGACGACAAGCCCGCTGACTCTCAACGCATGCGACTTGGCTATTGGCATAACCGGCCTCCTGGCGACGTTTCACAGGTGTGCGCACATTCGCTTGGGTTCCGAGTCTAAACACAGCGGCAGCGGCAGCGCAAGGCGGCTGGCGAATCAGCGGCAAACGTTTATGCCGCGATAAGGCTAATACGGGTTGCTTCCTTCGATAATCTCGATTCGCAAAGGGGAGTTCGGGCGGTGGGCCGATGCAAAGGCGGGCTCCAACCGGTTGCTGTCGTCCACACGGTACCCCCTGGGCCGCGTGCACGTGATATCGGGATAACCGTTGTCGTACGCCTTGAAGAGGTTGTCGATAATGCTTACGCGCCCTGGCCGGTCGACGTAGATCGACCATCCAAAGGGGATCGCCGACGAAATCGTGTTGCCCGCAATGCTGAGGTCTTGGACTCCGCCCGCGACCTGGATGCAGCCGTCCGAATAGTACTCCGTATTGATTTCGTTATCGGCGATGGCGATTCGGGCGCCGCCTTCGACCGAAATGCAGTAGTACTGGTAGGGGCGGGCACTTTTGTAGTAATTGCCGCTCGAGATGGTGTTTCCCTTGACGAGGATATCGTTCCCATGGATTTCAATCTCTCTTCTGCGGTCGGACGCGACCTCGGCGCCGTTGCCGTGGATTCGGTTCCCGATGACTCGCGTGCCCGTCCCTCGCACCACGAGCCCTACGCCTCCTGATGCCGAGACGGTGTTGTTGACGAGCGAGTTGTACCGGTTATCGTGTTCGCCTCCATTTCGTATCTCGATGCCGTACCCCAACGCTTCGCCGTGGCCGCGGTTGTCTTCGCAGACATTGTTGGAAACCATGTTGAAGTCATTATCAAAATCCAGTTCGATGCCGTTGCCGTAGTAATTCTCGCGCTTTTCCTGGTTGTTGTGGGAGCAGATGTTGCCGGTGACGGTGTTGTAGTCGTTGTCGGTTTCCAGATAGATCCCCATGCCGTTGTGGGTGCAGCAGTTGCCGTACAGGAGGTTGTAGTGGCATTTCCGGTGGAGATGAATTCCCGCGAAACCGGCTCCGGGGACGCCGTATCCGCTGTGGTCAACGGTGTTGTTGCGAATCATGTTGTGGCACGACTTATCACCCACGTTATGGATGCCCCACACGCCGGTCGGCTCTCCCGATAGAAAGATGCCTGTGCTGTAGGGGCCTGTCGAGGCGCCATCCAGAATGCGGTTGAAGGCCACGTCGACGGAGTGCGAGAGGAACAGTGTGATGCCATGCTGGCAGTTCCTGATCGTGCAGTCCGAGATGCCGCCGCCGCCCGCGTTCTCGTACTTGATGGCATCCAGAGTGAAATGCTCGAAGGTGCACCGGGTCGTCTGCAGTATGCTCTCGAAAGCCATGATACCGCAGGATTGCGAAGGTGCATGGGCGGACGCGGCGTCCAACATGCAGTCTGCGATCACGACGTTGTCGCAGCAGGGTTCGACGCGGATATAGACCAGACCATTGCCTTGGTGGTCTGGTTCCGCGAAACGGATGCCGGAGATTCGCGTGTTCATATCCACTACTTTGGTGAGCGTGATTGCCTGGGCGCCGCGCGGCTCGCTCGAAAACGGGAGCGGGTCCGCGAGCCGTATCTCGGGTCCGTCGAGCGCCTCGAGCCTCGAGAACAGGGTTTGCCGTGCACCCTCGGGACCCGGAAACCAGCCGGCAAGCGCCACTTTCGTGCCCGGAGTCCAGTGGGAAGGGAGCGGGCTTTTCATCCGCAAGCGGACCCGCGGATGCTTCTCGATGATTGCGTCCACGTCAAAGGATTCGGGAGCGCGGGGGGCAACGGTGATGGCGGTGAACCAGTAGGATTCGGGCCAGGAAACCTTGATGGTTGTGCCGTTGCCGATGAGTTGCTGACCCTCGTGCAGGAGGATGGGATGCGTCACCAGGTATTCGGCGGCCTGCAGGCGCACGCTCCCCTGGTTGGCCGGGTCGCCCAGCGCGTTGACGATATCCTGGTCCGTCAGCGCCAATGTCGCGGCGGGAAGCAGCACGAGAGCAAGATATGCGGCCATGATGCGCGCTCCGAGCCTCAATTATTCAAACGTCAGGACACCGAAGAATTCCGTCACGTGAAACCGGTTGCCGTGCGTATCTGACCAGGCCGAAGTCTGGTTCTTGGCGGCGTAGTACCGGTGGAAGTTCGCGCGCCACTTCGTTCCGCTCTTGGGCCACTCGTCCATGGGGAACGACGCCAATTCGGAGAGCGGCACGGCGATCTCGACGGTCCAAACCTTTTCTTCCACGTGAATGGCCGCTTTCCATTGTGGGTCCCAGTCGAGGCCTCCGGAATTGCGTTCGTCGAAGACGTTGCCGACATGGTCGACCACGAAATGGCCGTATGTGCCACCTTGCGGCTGGAGCATCATGCCCACCGCGTCACTCTCACCGAACACGTTTCCGTCGTGCCGGCCCCGAATCGTGGGGGTGGGCAAACCGCCCTGGTGGTGGCACGTGAAGGCCGCGTAGAAATACTGGTTGTCGTAGCCCAGCCGCAGCTCCGTCTGGTCGAGGTGTTCTGCCGCGCCATAAGGGGTAAAACCGGACAGGACATCCGCATTGACCCACGCCGGTTCGTCGAGCTTGCCATCGAGGACCGGCGGCTCGGTGAAGCGGCGGACGATGCCTTCCGCAACCTTGAGATCGACAAGGGCCTTTTGCCGCGCCCAGTCGTCGCGAAGCCGTTTCGTGGGCAAGCCGCGCTCCTCGATGGCCTTCAACTGCGCATCGGCTTCCTCGACCAGGGTCCTGAGGCGTTGCGGGTCGTTCTGTACGCCGTTCATTGCGGCCCGGGTTCGGCGATAGGCCTCAACCAGCGGATAGACGCCGGGGCCATATGCCTTGTCGACGGCCTGTTCAAAGGAACCGTCCACCTTGAACGCCTCCGGGTTCCATAATGCGTCCATAGCGCTCAGGACGAAGGGACGTTGCCACGGCCAGTGGAGGGCGAAGGCGTTCAAGTAGAAGATGCCGTGCGAGTCGGCTGCGAAACCGTCGTAACGCGTGGTCACGAAGCGTTGCGGCGAAGGTGCTTCGTCGCAGCAGTTCGAGTTATCCCAGAGAAAAGTCGGGCGGTTGCCCACGAGCCCCGAGTATTCGAGGAAATGCGCGCGCTCGATGCTGGGGGAGCCGACAAACCTGCCGGTCCAGACGACGGCGATGTTCGGCGGCATCTCCGCGTCGAGGTCGCGCAGGTATTGCACCATGTGCGGTTTGCGCTCGCCCTCCCCCGTATAGACGTGGCCGAGACTGTAGGGCGCGGGGCAGATGGAAAAATCGAGTGCGGGATATTCGCGTTTGAGCGCATCGTACAGGCGCGCCATAAGATAGCCATGGGCGCGGCCCACTGAATCGCCGAACCGTTTTCGTTCCGACTCGTGCATGCAGACGTAGCGGCCCTTGTCGCGCGGCGTCCAGTCGTCCGCCAGGATCATGATGTGGGTGAAGCCCTTGCTGGCGGCATACTGGCAGCGGGCAATCACCTCCGCAATGTGATCTTCATTTGTGATGTCGAGCAGTTCGTAGTCCGGGGAGGGCGATGCGTAGATGTGCAACAGCAACATATAATCGAAAAGTCCCGTCTCATCGCGAAACGCCGCCATTTCTGAGAGGAATTCCTCAAGCGGCCGCTTCCCGTACATGTGGTCCGGGCGGAATTCGCGCCATTCGAGCCGGTGTTGGATGGCAAAATGCCCGACCTTGTACATGGCGAGATCGATGAGCTGTTGCCGCGTCGCAGGACCGTATTCCATGGCGTATGGGCGCTGCCACTCCGGCCAGTCGTTGATATCGGCGCACTTCAACACCGGCTTGCCGTTTTCGACACCCATTTGTTGCAACAGGGTCACGGCCGCGTAAAACGCTCCGCGCGCGTCCACCCCCGCGGCCGCGATGTCCGCCGCTCCGTCATTTGTTTCTCGAACGCGAAGCGCGTACCCGAACTTGGGAAGCACCAGGGAATCAAAGGCCAACCCGTGCGCGGAGTCGACTTCTTTGATTATGCCGTCGCCGAACGTCCCCAGGTGAATCGTGATCGGGGCGCTCTTATCACGAATGCTTCTTGCTTGCCCCTTGCCCGATTCCTCAGTTGGTCTCTGTGCCGCCACGGTCTCCGTCAGCCGTTGTTGCAGCAATTCCTCAGCAAGTCTTCCGGCGCCGCCCATGCTTTCGCCCAACCGAACCTGTACACCATCCTCCTTCAATGGCAGGGATCGCCACTCTGTCAATACCTCACGCGGCGCCGGCAGTACCTGCCCGGTGTAGTACGGCAGTTCCGCCCGGGCATGGGGGCTCACGAGAACCGTCCATAGGAGGAAGGCGGCGCCCATGTTTCGAGTCACTGTTTGTGTCCTCCCGGGCCCGGCGCCCAGACCGACATCGTCCTCGTCCCCGGAACGGCCCCTTGTCCATGCGTCTATCAGCAGTGGATTGGGTCCGTCAGAAAGGCGTTCGCCCTGGCTCTCAGCCATATTGTCATTCCGCGCGCGAGGAAACAAGGATTTGTTTCCAAGCAGCCTGCCCGTCTTGTTCGGCAATGGTCTTCTTACCAAAGGACTCAGGCAGAATCCGGGCCGGCTGATTCTGCGTCGCAAGAGGAATCCAAAACCCCGCTTTTGGTCGCGATTCTCCTCTCGGACCGTACAGCCGCAACTCGCAAACAAGAGAGAATCTGCGTATATTACATCCTATCGTGAGATGTTGATTGGGCAAGAATAATAAGACTCTGAAGACGCATGATTGAACCTGGCACGCAGTGCACTTGCGTCGGTAGCGACGAGGGGGGCGTGTCGAGAAGCGCCGCCGGGGAATCGCTGACGATGGGGACGCCCAAGGCCGAAGACGCAGTTCGGCTGTCCATTCCCGTGAATGACGATGATGCGAGCACCGGGTGCCGGTTCCTGGAGCGGTGTGGAGGCATCGCGCACGACGAGGACATCCGGAAGTTCGGCCTGTTCATGTTGCTGGCCGCGGCGAGGCTTTCTCCGGTCCCGTGATAAGGAGGCGTATGGCTAGACAGCACGTTCATCCAAGCTGGCGTATTTCGACACTGCTCCTGGTGAGCATCAGCCTGTCCATCGGCTGGGGCATCCGGGGCAACTTCGGGCACGAGTACGGCGCGATGCTGCCGGGGGTTTTGGCCGGCACCGCCGCATGCCTGATGTCCGGCCGCGAAGATTGGCGGCGGCGGGTGGCTTACTTCGCCTTTTTCGGGGCGTTCGGATGGAGCTTCGGCGGGTCGTTCTCGTATATGAAGGTTGTATCCTACACGCACTCCGGCCACCTTCCTTCCCAGTTATTCGGGTTTTTCGGCCTATTCGTCGGCAGTTTCCTGTGGGCCGCACTGGGAGGCGCAGGCACAGCCTACGCCGCCGTCGAAAGCCGCGACCGGCTCACGCAGCTCTTCAAGCCGTTGTGCTGGGTGCTGGCGGTGTGGACCGCGTATTACTTTCTCTGGGAACCCGTGATGAACTCAGGGCCAATGGCCGCCTTGACGGGAGGAGACGTGACGGGCGCGGAGCGGGGATTCTTTCGCGAACTGCGCCAGAACGACCCGTTCTACTGGCTCGACTCGGACTGGGTCCAGGCGTTCCTGGCCCTTGGGGCCCTTTGCGCGTTTGATCTGTGGGAGCGCCGTTCACGGAACACGGCCCTGTTGCCGGTCTTCGGCGCAGCAGGCGCGGCGGCCGGATGGGGTGTGCAGCTGATTATGGCCGCCAGCGGCGTCCTTCCTCGCATCTTGCCTTGGCTGGTACGCGTTCAAGGGGACTTGACCATTGTCAATCCAGACACCGGACAGCCTTTCGACCCGGCGAATATGGTGACGAACTGGCCGCTCATTCTGTCGCGGCATCCCGCTGGTCTCGGGGCGGTGTTCGGCGCCGTTCTGGGCATTGCCGTTTATTTCGCGGTGTTTGGCAAGTGGCGCTCGGGTTCGTCGCTGCTGGTTCACATGGCGCTGGGGTGGTTCATCGCATTTCTCGTGGGCCCCGTCCTGCTGGGTATCCGCATGACGCCGCCGCGCGGCGACAATTGGGCCGGAGGCGTGGGCGTGCTGCTCGGGGTTCTTATTTACGCATTCCGTAACAAGTTGATGCCGGTGGGGGTGGCCGCCATCATAAGCGGGACCATCGGCGGGCTCGGCATTGCCTTCACCCAATGCCTGAAACTGTTGCTGGTCGCCCCCGGCAACCCGAACCGGCTCGCCGAGCTGCCTCCCGAAGTGCGCGATCCTCTCATTGCGAAGTGGGCGCACTGGCAAAGCGCGAACTGGCACAGCATCGTGATCGAGCAGGGGGTGGGGCTCTTGTACGGTCTGGGCCTGGCCATTGCCATGGCCATCCTGGCCTCGCGAACCGGCCGCGCCGATGACCGGCCCCCCGTGCGCCGGTGGACCGAAGCGTTCGCGGCCGGGTTCCTCTTTATCGCCGTGGTCTACGTCAATATGGTGAAATGCGTGGCGGAATGGACAACCGAGCGCGTGGTGGGCGGCAGCTCGTTCCGCTCCGTGCCCGAATTCATGAAGATGCCCCTCATCGAGAGCATCGAGTTTTCCGCGCGTACCTGGTTCAATCTCGCCTACTTCTTCCTGGCCCTGTGCATCGTCGTATTGCTGGTTCTGCATATGCGGCGGCGTCTTCCATTCGTTCCGGCGACGGCACTGGGCAAGGGGCAATTGCTCTACCTCGTGTTTCTGTGGATCATCATCACCTTCAACTTCCAGAAAGCGCTCGTTGGATTCCACGAATCGCGTATCGCGACGGAGGGAGTCCTGTTCTTCAACGCGGTGATTGCGACGTTTCTCATCGCTGCCTTCGCGCGAGAGGAAGACCGGGACCCGGCGCCGCTGACCCCGGTGGAGGATTACAAGCCCTTGTTCTGGAAGAGCGTTGCCGCGATGGGAATCGCCGTGGTTTTCGCCACCTTCGCGTTCACGGGCGTCGTCCGTTCGGTCTATGGCGACCACTTCGCCGGGCACGCGGGCAATGAACGCCGCTTCGGGGACCAGGCTGACTGGCGTATCCGCCCCGTGCTGCGGGACATCAAACACCGCTGACCGAACGGCGCGAAACAGCGGCGGGGGGACCGGCCTATTTCCGTTGGTCGAACAGCAGTTGGGCGATCAGGCCGGCGATGGGCGGGAAGAAGAACGTGCTCGCGAGCCGCGCGAGAGTGAGCCGCCACCCCAGCACCCCGACTTCCATAGGAAGCCGTGCGACAGCCCAGAGGGACCACGCGGTCAGGAAGGCGACCATCGTTCCGGTTCCTGCCCCGGAGCGCACAAGGCCGGCCGCAATGGGCAGGCTCACGTATGGCCCTCCCGGGGCCAATCCGCCGGCAACCGTCCCGATGACAATACCCCGCACGCCTGATTCGGCGCCTACCCAGCGCGATATGGTTTCCGCCGAAACCAGGGTCTGCACCATTCCGGCGACTAAGAATGCGAACAAGAGCAGCGGCAAGACGCTGACGGTCATGGCCAGCCCTGACCGTATACCCTCAACGTGCTGGCCCTCTCCCTTGGCGAATCCCACAATCAACAGGACAGCGGCCAGAATCCCCATGAAAACGGTTGGTACCAACATGGTGCTTCGCTTTCTCTTTCGCGTGTTTTCCATCTCTTTGGCCATGACCCGACCCCCATGTGCGTGAGAACCGGACCGTGTATTCGCCGGCCGGCTCCCGGGCGTATTATACGGCGGGCAAGGGTATTTGACACCTGAACGCAGGGTAGTCCGGCACGGCGCGTCAGGCGCCGCCTCTTTGCGAAGCCTTCTTTTCCCTCCTTTTGGGAAAGTCCGGTTACTGCGGCGGAGCAGCAGGATGGCGGACCCACAGGAGCATGTCGATGAGTACGGGCTGGGCGGATTCGCCCGCTCTCACGCCAAAGGCGAATGTGTTGTCTCCCTGTTTCACAATTGCGGGGTCGACAGGGTAGTCGAGCCACTGGCCGTCCTGCGAGGAAGGGACTAACCGGGCATCGTTGATCGCCACGGTGACTATCTCCGGGACAGGGGCTTCCTTGAACCGCAGCCGCAGCGTCGCTTCGACCGGTGGATGAGCCTTTACGTCTTCGCCCACGGGCATCACCACGGAGACCGGGGCATCGGCGGCGAGGGTGCGCGGGTATTCGGGATTGAGAATATCGCGGTGCATGAACTTCTCGCCGCCCTTGTACCAGAAGCTCAGATTGCCGTATCCCCGCGCGCCGGTCGTATAGACCTTGTCGAGCGGAGCCAGCACTTTGGGGTCGCCCAGTTCGCGCCAGTGCGGCGCATGGGGGTCGAAGAAGTTGAACATGTAGATGCCGTCCGCGCCCGCCTGCCAGGCCTCCATGGCGCGCGCACGATAGGCTTCCAGGGTCATCCGGACGCTGTTTGCGTCCTGGTCGCGCAATCGGGACTCGCTCAGCGACGGGTACACGGGGATGTTGTATTTGTGGCCGAGTTCGACGCTTGTCTGCCAGGGATTGAGGCGGAAATAGCAGCTTACGGTGAGGATGTCGATGAGATCTTCCTGCATCCAGCGCTCGATGTCGAAGCCAACGTCGCGGCACATCTCGACCGAATCGGGCACGCGCACGGAGATCAGGAGCGGACGGCCCCGTTTCGCGCCCACCTCGTCGGCCATCACGCGAATCCGCCGGATGAGCTCGGTCATCATATCGAGTTCGGCCTGCCCGACGGGCCGCCCCTCGGCGTGCGGCCGGAAATACACGAGGTGGCGGAAGAAATCCATCTGCACGCCGTCCACGTCGTAGTTGTTGCAGACTTCCTCGAAGAACTTGAACGCGAGGTCGCGGATCTCGGGTTGGCCGTAGTCCACGGCGGTCCAGGGACCGTTCGCGGGCCGCTTTTCGGGCGTTCCCATCAGCCATTCGGGGTGGTCCTTCTTCAGTTGTGGAAACAGGAAAGGCGAGTACCAGCCGCCCCAGCCGTCATGGCAATCGTTCATGCGCATGGACCAGAAGACTTCGATTCCGTTCTGGCGGCAGAAATCGACGATGATCATGAGGGGATCCATGCCTTGGTCGATGAAGGCCTTGGTCTGGTTCTGGCTGAAACCTTTCTTGCCGCCCGGTTCGGGTTCGGTACACGCGAATATTTCGCCCACCTTCGTGTTGTGGGTGAACATGCTGAACCCTGAACTCCATGTGCAATAGACGATGGTGTCGACCTGGGTGCCCACGACCGCGCGTGTGCGCGCGTCAATCAGCGCTTCGGGGTCGGGCTTTTCGAGGGAATAGACCGGTTCGTTGCCGTCGTTGTCGTACATGATGCGCCGGGTCTTGTGGGCCGCCTCGTGGCGGAGCGCCTTGATTTGTTCGGGTGTGACGGGACCGCCGCCCTCGCCGGCAACGGCCGCCGGAGAGCCCGCCGTGATTGCCACTACCAGCGCAAGCGCCGCCCATCCGAATATGCCGCGTTGATTATCCATTTGAATGTGCTCCTTACCCGTTATGGCGCGCCTACAATCCTGAAACTCTCCTCGAGCCAGCCGTCGCCGTCCTGCGCCCGCACGCGCACCGTGTGTTCACCCGGAGGAATAACCTTGTCGGACTCGTAGTTCTCCGCGCCCAGCAAATATGGCGGGCCTTCGCAGCGGTTGACCAGGACGTCGTCGAGATAGAACTCGATCGGGCCCATGGGAATGCCGTCCACCCAAGCCCTTAGCCGGTGCCAGCCCGCGTACCCCTGGATTTGCTCGAGGCCGGTGATGTAGATGCCTTTGCTGCGCTGCGGCCGCAGCCGGGCGTCCTCGTCCCACCAGCGCGCCACATCGGTGCTGCTCGCCAGCAGGCGCATGGTCCGGCGGTCGTACGGATCCGCGACGACACGGGCATCCGCCTGGTAAACATAGACGCCCGGGGCGCCCTCGAGATAAAGCTGGTGCGCGCGCCAGAGAAACGGCCCCGGAAAGGGCTGGCCCCAACTGAGCCCGTCCAACGCAGGCAACACCAGGCACGCCGTCCCTTTCACCGCCGCGTAGTACGGCGTCATGTCGGCGTGGAGATGACGGCCCTGTATGTTGCTGGGGCAGAGGTAGTCCACCCAGCCCTGGCGCGCCCACGCCGCGTAGTCGAACAATTCACTTCTGCGCACGCCATGCGCGGGGAACCGCACCAGGATCGGAATCCGTTCGCCGGGTTTGGCGAACTCATCCGCCAGCGCCCGCAGCGCTTGCATGAACGCGTTGCACGTCTCGAGGGTATCCGGCCCTTCGGGGTAGCGGCAGAAATCGAGCGAGAGCCCCCGCGCGCCGATGTCGAGGGCCTCGCGGTACTGGCTCAGGATGTACTCGCGCACTTCGGGAACCTCGTAGCGCAAGGCCGACCCGCGCATCCAGTCGGGGTGTTGCTTTGAGAATTCGCCCTGAAGCGGGCTGCCGGGATAGCAGTTTGTCGCGCCGAAATTCGCGTGAAGCGAGAATCCCAGGTCTCGGGCCGCGCGCAACGACGCTTCGAGCGTGTTCGTGAATTGTTGCATACGCCCGACGTTGTCGGTTTCGGGCGCCTGCACCGCGCCGATGGGATCGCCGCGGGTCGCGTACAGCAACTGGTCGGCCGCGCGCGTTTCATAGACGGATTGCATGCCGAAGCGGCTGATCTGCATGTCGACAATGGGCACCCGCGCCTCGGCGTAGGCCGAGAGATAGGCCCGATGCCACGAGTTGTCCGAAACCACGTCGCTGAAAGCGTACGAATAGGGTTCCCAGTAGCCCGCGACAAGCTTGTCGGTCTCGCCGCTGAATTGCGCGTCTAAACCTTCGCGCACCTCCGGCGACAAGGGCACAAACTTTACGTAATCGATGCTCGATGCTGCCGGACCCGTATACGCGTGCAATTGCTCGAGCACGAGATGCTGGCGGTCCAAATCGCGCCATTGCCATAGCACCTCGTTGAACAACGCACTCGAAAACAGGCGCTGAGACCGTTCCTCGCCCGTAAACCGGAGCGCGATTCCGCCCACGGACGGTATCGTGCGCACGAATACCGCGCAGGGTCCCCGCAAATCGAGTGGATAGGACAGTAGAGGCAGGCGCTGCGGGCCGTTGCTCTCTCCGAACAGGGCGTTGCCGCGGGACGCGTCCCGCTCGGGCGTCATATCCGTCTGCCACGACCATTGCGGCCCCGTCTCCTGCGGCTGGCCCGCGCCGCCCGTCATTATCCCAGAGTGTTGAAAGACGCCGGACCACTCCTCGACATAGACCACATCGGAGTTGTCGGCCTGCAGCGGGGTCTGGCAGGTTGCCAGGACCTCGCCCTCGGGCGTTCGGAGCGTGATCCGGAACAGGGCATCGACTCTGCCGTCTATTTGCGCGTCTGGATACGGGTTAAAGACAACGGTCCGCGTAAGACCTGCCGCGCGTCGCTCGGATACCGACCCCTTGAGCCATGGTCCGTACTGCTCAGGCCGGGCGAGGTGCATCGCCGTTTCCGAGATGAGCGGCATGACCCGCGCGGGTTGCCACGCCTCGCTTCCCGCGTGAGTCCACTCGCACGCCACCGAGACGGTCTCCGGGGCTCCCGCCGGCACCGGATACGACACGTGGAAATAGCGTGTCACGGGCTCCACGGAGACTTGGACATCCTGCGCCGCGCCCGCGGCTGCCAGCGCCACGATAAGAAGTCCCATGACCGACCACGTGTTTCTCATGCACGGCTCCTCCCGTTTTGCTGCTGTCTCCGTTATACCTCCGGCTCGATGACGTACGTGCGCGCGTCGAAATCGACCGTGACGGTCGTCCCGTCGGCGTAGGTCGTGCGCTGTTTGCGGGTCGTGCCGTCGAGCAGATCGTGGCTGACCATTTCCTCGAGCCCGAGGCGCTGCGCCAGCGCGGCCGCCTTGTTCACCAGCGCGACCTGTTCGGGACTCGCCCCCGGCCCCACGTAGGGCAATCCGGCATTGAGCAGACAGTGCAGCCAGCCCGCGTCGGCTTTCGGGACGCCCCAGCCGCCGTTATCGCCCATTTCCCACGGCAACAGGATCGCGTCGTGGTACACGAGATTGAACAACGGCACGGGAATCCCCGTAGCATCCCCTCCTCCGATGCCCGGAAATGTCGCATATGGCCCGTGATGGACCAGGTCAAGCGAGCGCACCAGGTAATCGGCGGGTTCCTCGGAGCTCACGACGTACCCGCGCGCGCGGAGCAGATCGAAGCACTCGCGGCGGTACCGGGCGCAGTCGCTGCGCGTGACCGGATGCGCCGGCAGCGTGCTCTCCTCGAGAGGCACGACCGCGAACACGTCGAGATACGCCCCACGCACCTTGATCCCATGGGCGGCGAACAGGTCGTGATTGCGGCGCACGTAACCGGGAGCGAAGCGGGGATTCAGGATGGTCTGGGGCCCGCCGCACCACGTCGACGTCTCTTCGCGCGAGCCGTCGAGGCGCACCGCGGCCAGCCGGTCATCGAACGATACGGCGTTGAGATAGAAATCGCGGTACTGGTCGTGGGTGGCAAAGAGGTAACCGAGCTCCTCACACGTGTCGGCATACGCGCGTAACCCGTCCCATCCGCCCTGCTCCTGGCCCACGGGCAATACGTCGGGATGGCCGTTGTCGTAGCCGTAGAAACCCCATCCGTCCAGGTGCACGTACGCATCGTCGATGCCCGCCGCCTTCAATTGTCGCAACCCCGCCGCGAGCTGGTCGAACGTCTGCAGGCTGTGGTTGTTCTCGATCCGGTCCTTGTGGAACAGCGCCGCCTCCTGCACGAAATGGTATAGCGCGCCCTGGTGGACCACCGGTTTCCCGATAACCTCGTCGAGGCCGCGCGTGCGCGCGCGTTTCTCGGCCAGCGACACGAACTCGCCGCGCTCCTTCACGAACCGGCGGTACCGTTTCGCCATTTTCACATAGCTGCTGTCGTTGTCAAAGACGTACCGGATGGTGCGAAGGTAGCGTACCTGGCCCAGGCTGGGATACCAGCGGGGGGCGATGCGCGTCGGCCCGCCTTCGGGGTGGTTGTACTCGCCGCCGGCGTCGTCGCTGGTCTCGAGGATGGTCATCACGCCGGCCGTGCCGTCAAGCTGGCCCCACCAGGGCATGTAGAGCGAGCGCGAGTTGCACAGGTCGCCCGCCGAGATGGCTTGTGGCCAGTTCCCCGGCAGCAGCATCCCCTGCATGCGCGGGATCACCGACACGAATCCCGCTTCCTGTTTTGGAACGATCGCTTTGGGCCACCTGATCATGGCGAGGTCGCGTTCCTGCTCGACCGCCGCCAACTCGAACACGAGTTCGCTGCCAATTGCGTTCACACACAACCGCAGCTCGAACCCCGGCGCGTCCGGGAACTCGGCCAGAGCGATCAGCATGCCCACGGCGTAACCCGGCGCGAACGCCTCGGCTTTCCGTTGCGCCGCATCGAGAAAACTGAAGTCTTTGCCCCCTTTTTGAATGTCGCCTTTCCCGCACGGCTCGAACTGCCAGACGTGCCCGCCGGCGTTCACCTCCATCGCGAAATCGGACTTCGCCAGGCTGAAGGACAACTCGGGCGTCTCGAGGCGCCAGCGGTCGTCCAATTCTGAGAACGACCCCTGGGCCGTACTTGGGCGCTCCGCCGCGTTGGCCCACAGCCACATGCGGACGCCGTCGATGGCCAGGTAGATCGCCTTGAATTCGTCTTCGTTCGACGCGCCTTTGTCAAGCAGGGACCCGAGTTCGGCCAGCTTGGACGCTTTCTCGGCGTTCAGCGCGTCCGGCACCGTGATGGCGCCGAGGCGCTCGACATGAAACCGGAGCGTGTCGATGCGCGGCGCATACTCTTCCGCCGCCGCAAACTGGGACAACATCAGAAGAATCGAGATCATGGTTACCCCTCCACGTACGGGAAGACCGCGGACCGCAACACCCGCGGATTGCGTGCACGCATGATGGCGCAAATGCCGCAGCGAAGTCCACACGGAGGGAGACGGAGCCCGTTCCCGCCAGTACCCAAAGAAAACAGTGATGCCAGGGTGTGTCCGTCCGTGTACCCAACTACCCGGAGCGCGGCCCTGACAGGCTGCGAAGTTTCAGTGGCCGGTTGGAAAACCGGCCCTCCGTTGGGGGCGCGCAAGTGTTGATATGCCCTGCCAGCTGGCGCATCATGTGGCGCGGCCGGGTAGCCGCCAAGCCGGAATCAGGGCCTCCCGATACGCGCTGCCCGGGTCTCAACATCCTGGCAACCGACAGCGACGGAGCACGCCGCCGGGGATGGGTCGAATGGGCGCCCGGCATCGGCCAGAACAAGGGTCCCGGCAAGTTCCCGAAAGTGCTGCTTGCGGTGGATTGGAGTGGCATTTCTTTGGTATGACTTGTGGGCTCTATGCATCCTACAGGTCCCGTAACTCGACAGGGAGAATTGAACCATGACAAGAATGCAACCGGTTTACGTACGCGTCCTATTGGGATGTGTGCTGAGCGCATGCATGGCGTTGAGCCGAACCGTCGCGTCAGCCGGCGACATCGAGGCCATCCGCGAGCAGCCTGCGGCATCAATCCTGGGCTCCGAAACCATCTGGGGCCCCGCGGAGATCTACATCGGCTGGCCGACAATCGCCAAGACGCGCGAGGGCGAATTGCTTGTGGCGTTTTCGGGCGACCGCGACGCGCACATATGCCCCTGGGGCAAAACGCAGCTCGTGCGGAGCAGCGACAACGGCGCAACATGGACCCCGGCGGAGACGGTCAACAACACGCCCCTGGACGACCGCGACGCGGGCATCATCCAGACGCGGCAAGGCACGCTCGTGGTCAGTTGGTTCACGAGCCTCGCCTTCGAGAGAAACGACCAATACCGCCGGCACCGCGAGAAGCTGTCCGCCGAGACCGTGAACCAATGGTTCGGCTCCTGGATTCGCCGTTCGGAAGACGACGGCAAGACCTGGGGGAGCTACATCCGCGTCGAGACCTCCGCGCCCCACGGTCCCATCGAACTCAGCGACGGACGCCTCCTCTACGTCGGCTGTACCGGCGCGAACACCCCCGAGGAGCGCGTCGGCGTGCTGGAATCGCGCGACGACGGCCGCACGTGGACGCGTATCGGAAGCATCGCCCAGGCCGAGGGCGACGACCCCAGCCAGTGCCACGAACCCCATGTCGCGGAGACCGCCGGCGGCGCTCTGGTCGCCATGGCCCGGTACCACGGCGAGGGCGAGTTCGCCAACCATCTCCGGCAGGCGTTCAGCACCGACGGCGGCAAAACGTGGACCCGGTTCGAGCCGACGCCGATCTGGGGGTATCCGCCGCACCTGCTCCGGCTCGACAACGGCTGGCTCCTCGTCACATACGGCCGCCGCACCGAACCGTTCGGCGAGCGCGCCTGCATCAGCAAAGACGACGGCAAAACATGGGACGTCCAGAGCGAGATCGTGCTGTCCCAGGCGCCCAGCAGCGACCTCGGGTATCCCGCATCGGCCCAGCTCGGCGACGGCTCGATCCTCACCGTCTACTACGAGGTCCTCGAGAAAGGACGGAAACCGCCCCTGCGCTACACGCATTGGAAGCTGAAGTAGGAGGCGAGGCCTCGGCGGGGGATGTGAGGGCTCGGGACAGATGCGTCTCGGGCCTCTTGGCGCTCGCTTGCGCCAGTCCCTTCACGGTGTCACTCGCTTTGGATGATGTCTGTGCAGTGCTCGAAGATGATGGGGGGATTGCCGCTGGCGGGTTCGATGGTGACGTCACGAAGGGTGATGCCGTCGACCCATTCGAAACGCATCCCGGCTTTGGCCTGGATGGCCACGTGCTCGAGCGTCACGTTCTGGATGGGCAGGTGTTCGGTAGCGGTCATGCTGACAGCTTGCGCGGCGCCGCCGCAGGTGATGTTCTTGAAGGCCAGGTTACGGAACAGGGGATAGGCGCTGCCGTCCTCGGAAGCCATCCACGCGCCGTAATCCGTTTGGAGCACGATGGCGCCCTGGCCGATATCGGCCATACGGATGTTCTCGAACAGGCAGTTCTCGACGACGCCACCGCGCGATGCGTTGGATTTCAACCGAATGCCGATGAGCGAGCCGGTAAACTCGCACGAGTGGCCGTAAACGTTGCGCACGCCGCCGGACATGTCGCTGCCGATAACCATGCCGCCGTGCGTCTGTCCGGCCCGGATGTTGCGGATGACCACGTTTTCCGTGGGCCGCCCGATACGCCGTCCTTCTTCGTTGATGCCCGACTTCAGGGCAATCGCGTCGTCGCCGGCGTTTATGTCGCACGCTTCAATCAGGGCGTTCCGGGTCGAGTCGAGGTTGATCCCGTCGGTATTGGGTCCGCCGACGGTGTAGAGCGTCAATCCGCGGACGAGCACGTTTTCGCAATACACGATATGAATGGTCCAGAACGGCCCGGGTCCCGCGATTTCGAACCCCTCGAGCAACACGTTCCGGCAATTGATCGGACTGATGAACTGCGGCCGCAACCCCGCTTCGGGCGTGCCGTAAACGCGTTTCTCGGCGGGCACGTCTTTGAGCACTTGTTCGTGATAGATGCGGCGGCTCGTCTCCTCCTGGATCTTTGCCCACGGCCACCACGAGGGACCGTGTCCAAACAGTTTTCCGGGTCCCGTGACGGCGATGTTCTCGCAATCCCGGGCGTAGATGAGCGGCGAGTAGTTGTACACCTCGAATCCCGCCCATCGTGTGAAAACGGGAGGGAGATAATCCTCAGGGTCGGTGCTGAAATGCAGTTCAGCGCCCTGGTCAAGACGCAGGTTCACGTTGCTCTCGAGGTGAATCGCGCCGGTCAGCCATTTGCCCGGGGGGACCCGCACTGTCCCGCCCCCCTCCGCCGCGCACGCGGCAACAGCCTTGCGGATGGCGTCTGTGTTCTTGGTTTCGCCATCGCCTCGCGCGCCGTAGTCGCGGATATCATAGGCGCGCTCGGGAAACCGGGGGCGTTCAAGGGCAGGCATGGGAAACGGGGCTTGCAGCGGCGCGATGGCATCGGGACCGGCCGGTGCCGTTGTTGCGGGCAGACCCCATATCGCGCAGCACGCGATGACCGCCCAGCACGATGCAGTCATACGGCGAGAAACGGTTCTCAATCGCGGGCGTTTGTTCAGAGCGCGCTACTCCAATCCGTATTTCTTGATCTTGTACTGCAGGGTGGTGCGTTTCAGGCCGAGATGCTCGGCAGCCTTGGTCTTGTTCCACCGGAACCGCTCGAGGGCGGCCTGGATCATCTCGCTTTCGAGCTTGTCCGTACGTTCGATCAGCGAGCCGTGTTCCGGGGCTTCCACGGGCTCGGGTTCGTCGTCTTCCTGCACGAAGAACAGTTCCTGGGGCAACTCTTCGACCGTGACGATGCTTCCCTCGCACAACACCACCGCGCGCTCGAGCATATTCTCGAGTTCGCGAATGTTGCCCGGCCACGGGTAGCGCATGAAGAAGCTCATGACCTCGTCTTCCACGCCCGCGACCGTCTTTCCGGTCTCGGCGCTGAATCGCGCCAGAAACACGTCCACCAGCGCGGGGATGTCGTCGCGGCGGCGCTTGAGCGGCTCGGTGCGCAGGGAAAACACGTTCAGCCGGTAATAGAAATCCTCGCGGAAATCACCCTTCTCGATGGCCTCGCGGAGGTCGCGGTTGGTGGCCGCGACGATGCGCACGTCAACCTTGATGGTCTGCTGTCCGCCCACGCGCTCGAATTCGCCCTCTTGAAGCACACGCAGCAGTTTGGTCTGGATGGACGGGTCGATCTCGGCCACTTCATCTAGGAAAAGCGTTCCGGTATGGGCCTGCTCGAAGCGTCCGGCGCGTTGGCCCGTGGCGCCCGTGAAGGCGCCGCGCTCGTGCCCGAACAATTCGCTTTCGAGCACGCCCGGCGCGAGGGCTGCGCAGTTTAACGCCAGGAACGGCCGTTCGCGGCGGGGGCTCGCGTCGTGGATCGCGCGCGCCACCAGTTCTTTTCCCGTGCCGCTCGGACCCGTGATCAGCACCGAACTCCGGCTCGGGCCAATCTTGTCGATCATTTTCAACAGTTGCCTGGTTAGCTTGCTGTCGCCAATGATCCGGCGCCGGTCAACCAGTCCGGGGGCTTGCTTCCCCGGCGGCAGGGCAATGACTTCGGCTCTGTGCCGCAGAATCTTGTCAACCTTGAGCTCAATTTCCTGGAGCTTAAACGGTTTCGCGATGAAATCGAAAGCGCCCAGGCGCATCGCCTCGACAGCCGTCTCCAACGTGCCGTAGGCCGTGATTACAATGATGCTCGCGTCGACCGCGGCTTCTTTCGCGGCGCGCAACACGGCCATCCCGTCGCGGCCGGGCATTTTGAGATCCGTGATTACGACGTCAAACGGTTTTTCCTGAAGCAGCTCGATGGCTTTATCGCCGTTCGACGCCGCGCTCACGTCCAGGCCGCGGTCCGTGAACGCGGTCTCCAGCACCTGCCGGATACCCGGCTCGTCATCCACTACCAACAAACGGGCTCGTGTCTCTGTTCGCGTCACACTAGACTCCCCAAAATGCCGTCGCACAACCGGATATGGCGCCGCGCGGTTCCTTGCCTCCCCGGCAAGCATGGCGACCGGTTGAAGATACAGCGGTATCGCTCCGCTGAGCCGTTACGCGGCAGCTTAACTCTTCTATTTTGTATCACTTGTCGCGAACCGCGTCAAATGTTCAGCAGTAATTTGCGGGAACGGCATTCCCACAATTCACGAATTCCGCGCTCAGTCGCCGAATAGTTTCCGGAAATCGTCTAATTTGTCTAAATTCCGCGTGCTTTCGTCACTACCTCCGAAGAGGGAATCCAGAGCATTTCGCGCCTGGTCGCCGGCCTGGCCGCCGGTCTTCTCGGTCGAGCGGTCCGCGAACTCGAACTCGTCACAGAAATTGCATCCCGCCTTGTCGCCGACCCACTCAGTGGTAGGGATGTAGCACTGATTGTGAGCGCTGGGCTCGTAATAGCGGCAATTCAGGCAGCAATGCAGGTACCCGGAACAACTGCCGCAGATGTCTTTTGGCCCGGGTTGCTTCTTGCCCCCGCCGTCCCATTCGCTGCCGCAACGGTGACAGTATTTCATGCTGGCCGCTCCCCGTTCCCCGAACCGGTGCAAACGCCTTTCCAGCCTACCCTCACCACCATCTCCAGTCAACCAGTTGGAACCTGGCGGACGCGGCCCCCGGCGGACCCGACGGACGGGGCGGCCGTCCGAAGGCGCTGGGGAGAATCCGTCACGGTTACCCGCAGCGGTCTTGCGGGCAGGGGAGAGAGGCGGCGGCGATTCTATAAGAGATTGATTTGCAAGGGCTTAGAGTCATTATCGGCGGGCTTTGTGCGGCAAGAACGGGGAAACCCCTGTCTTTCCTGTAAATGGAAAGGCGTTTTGGTATTATGGGGGTAGTTTCCGGGGAAGTTCGCGGAAGCGGCTCAAGTTTCGGCGCGTTCCTGCCGATGAACGGTATGTAGCATCGCGCCACATAACGGGTTTTTGCACGTGGGAGAGGACCTATGGTTGGAATCAACGGAATAGGCGGCATACCTGAGCCAGTCCCTGAGCGCCCAGCCAATGTCCGCGACCGCAAGCGCGAAGTGGAAAGCGCACCCGCGCGCGAGGACGGGGTTCGCATCAGTCCCGAGGCGCAGGAAGCCGCAACCAGCGCGCGCGTGGCGAATATCGCCCGCGAAGACGACGGCATTCGCGCCGACGAGGTAGCCGCCGCGAAAGAACGGCTCGAACGGGGCGATTTTCGGTTGCCGGAGGTGGTGGCCGAGGTCGCGCGCCGGTTGAGCAAGTATTTGCCATAAAACCGATAGACAAACGCGTACGAGCGCTGTTCCCGAGCACGAGGTTACTCGTGCTCTTTGTTGTTGTGACGACGACCGGCTGCCGGATGTGGCCGTTTGGCGGGTCGGTGCCGGGAGTTGAGGAAGGCATCGCCTCGTGGTACGGCGACGAGTACCATGGCCGGGCCACGGCGTCGGGCGAGATATTTGATCAGGAAGCCATGACGGCAGCCCACCGGGAACTCCCCTTCGGCACCATCGTGCAGGTCACCAACCTGAAGAACCACCGGACGGTTGTGGTGCGGATCAACGATCGGGGGCCGTTCATTCGCGGGCGGGTCATCGACTTGTCGCGCGGCGCGGCCCGCGAACTCAACATGTTGCGCGACGGCATTGTGCCGGTTCGTCTCGAGGTGTTGGAGTGGGGCACGGGCGCGCGCCTGTGACGGCCGCGCCGTTTCAGGCAGAATAGCGGCCATGCCTGCACTCAGTATTGTCATGATCGTCAAGAACGAGGCCGGCCGTCTCGGGGAATGCCTCGCGTCGGTCCGCGGCATCGCCGACGAGATAGTCGTCGGGGACACGGGGTCTACCGATTCCACGGTCGCGGTGGCGGAGGGGTTCGGGGCACGGGTGCTCACGATTCCCTGGCGCGACGATTTCGCGTGGGCGCGGAACCGCGTGCTCGAGGCCGCCACAGGGGACTGGCTGCTGCATGTGGACGCCGATGAGGCGGTCGATTCCGAGGGCGCAGGGAGAATTCGGGCGCTTGTGGACACCGATGGCGCGGGGGCGGACGCCATCGAAGTCACGCTGGCGAACTACTGCGATGAACCGCGCGCGTGGCGGTGGGTAGCGGCCGCCCCGGATGCGCCGATGGCCCGGGGACGCGCCGGATACATCGCCGCGCCGCTGCTGCGCCTGTTTCGCAACGGCAGGGGATTCGAGTACCGTGAACCGGTCCACGAGAACATCACCGAGAGCGTGCTCGAGCGGGGCGGGGTCATTCGGTCCGAACCCATCCTTATCCATCATTACGGGTATCAGGCGGGCGATGCCCGCTCCGATGTGAAGAAAGCCTTCTACCTCGAACTGAACCGCAAGAAGACCGTCGAGCGCCCGGACGATCCCAAGGCGTGGCACGACTACGCGGAGCAGGCGCTGGTGTGCGGCGATGCGGCCGGGGCCGAGGCGGCGAGCCGCCATGCGCTGGAACTCGAGCCGCTGCATCTCGGCGCCGCGACTACCTTGGCCAACATTCTGTTGAATCGGAACGAGCTGGAAGAGGCGCGGGCGCTTTTGCGGCGATTAGAAGACGCGGGCATGGCCGCGCCCCATGTCGTGACGGCATTGGGGGCGATTGCGTGCCGGTTGGGGCAACTCGATGAGGCCCGGCAGCGGCTCGAGGCCGTGGTGGAGGCCCTGCCCGGGGCCGTAATGGCCCGGTTGTACCTGGCGCGCGTCTGCGACCGGCTCGGCGATTTCAGAGCCGCACGAGCCCAGCTCGAACACGGCTGCGCGCTCACGCCCACGCTCGAGGAACTGCGACACCGTCTTGAAGCCCACCGGCTGCGCGAGGCTGGCGAACAGGCGTTCGCGTCAGGCGGCGTGGAGCGTGCCGCAGCGCATTTCCTCGCCGCATTGAAGCTCGATCCCGATGATCCGCTGCTTCACAACGGTCTCGGCGTGGTCTCGCACTCCCTCGGGCGGACAGACAGAGCGCGGACCTGCTTCGAGCGCGCCCTCAAGCTTGCCCCGGGCATGCCCGAAGCCCTCGAGAACCTCCACGCGCTTGAGCCCATGTGAATCCTAAACGGCGGCTCCCATCAAACGGTCCGCGATGGTGAATGCGGCTTGGGGACGGGCGGCGCGGCGCGCAGCCTGCTGCATCTCCGCCAGCCGCTTGGGGTCATCGAACAGAGTCTTGACCTTGAAGATCATTTGAGCGGCCGTGCGCGCCCAGAGACCCGCGCCGTGTTCCAGGAGATAGATCGCGTTACGCTCTTCCTGGCCGGGGATGGGATTGAATACGAGCAGGGGCAACCCCATGGCCAGGCATTCGCTCGTGGTCAGCCCGCCACTCTTGGACACAGCCAGATCGCTTGCCGCCATTAACTCGTGCATGTTATCGACGAAGCCGAAGGCCTTGAGCCGGCCTTTGCACGCTCTGGCGAGTTTCTTCAGGCGCTTCTCGAGGTCCTCGTTCTTGCCGGCCACCGCGATGAACTGGGCATTGGGAAGGCAGTCCGCCAGCAATTTCACAGCTTCGTCGGCGCTCATCATGCCGAATCCGCCCGCGGCTACAAGGACCGTGTGCCTGTCGGCATTGAGGCCCAGGGTACGGCGCATTTCCGCGCGCGGGGGGTACTCTTTTGCGAATTCCGGCAGGATGGGGATGCCGGTAACCTCGACGGAGGCCGTGCCGATACCCTTCGCGCGCAATGCGTGAGCCATTTCGCTCGACGCTACGAAGTAGCCGGTTACCCCGTCCTGTATCCACATGGAATGAATATCGTAATCGGTGAGGATGGTGTAGATGGGAGCTCTGAGTTTGCCTTTGCGTCGTTGCGCAGAGAGCACCTCGGCTGGAAGAAAGTGGGTGCAGGCGATGATGTCCGGCCTGAATCCCTCAACAAATTTCAGCAGGTCTTTTGCATTCAGGCGGGACAACAGCGTGGAGAGCTTCTTGGTATTGCTGTCCACGGGTTTTGCCTCGAGGGTCTCGTAGATGCGTTCCCATACGGAGGGGAGATTGCGCACGATCGCTTCGTATCCCTCGGTGTAACCTTTGCGGAACGCGGCGTTGGTGTACTCGAGGGTGTCCGCGTTCACGATCTCGACATTGGGATACCGATCGCGGATGGCTTGGGTGAGGGCCTGAGCGGCCCGGAGGTGTCCGGCGCCGGCCTTGACGGAAAGCACGAGAATGCGTTCGATGCCCATGTCAGGTTCCTTTCGTTCTGCATGCACGGCCTCGTGTCGCGCCCAGGATCACCGTAGCACAGAACCGGCCGCGATTTCCCGTTCGCGCCGCGAGTTGGCGGGGGGACGGGAGCCCAAATCGCTGGGTGTCCGCCGGCGAAACCGGGTACGGCGCCATGCGATTCGTGGGCCCCGGTTAGCTGGGTTTCTTCAGCGCCAACGGCGCGAAACATACCAGCCTGGCCTGAAGGGCCAGGAAAACGGGATCAAACAACAGGGCGGGAGGGCTGAAGGCCCGAAACATCCGGCGACGGTCAGGACTCCGGTTGTGGGGAATCCCGGCTTCCAGAGCTCAATTGGGAGCCTGTGCTGGCCGCGGGCCGTTGTGTTTTGGAGACCTTCGGTCGTAAGAGTGGCTGGGTCGGGAGACCCCGCCACAGCGGGGAAGTGGGTTCCTCTTCTTCAGCGCCAACGGCGCGAAAGATACCAGCCTGGCCTGAAGGGCCAGGAAGACGGGATCAAACAACAGGGCGGGAAGGCTGAAGGCCCGAAACATCGTCATCCCGCAATGGCTCCGGCTCGTCGTCCGCCTCGTCTTCCCGTCGAAAGACCGCCGGGGGACGCCGGAGAATCCGTTCCGCCACGCCTTCGGCCTGGGCCGGCATGTTTCCGCGCCGCTGGCGCTGAAACACAAGACGGCGGCGCCGCTCTCATCTCAGCTGCTCAATGTGTTGAAATCCAGCCCAGTACCCGGAATGCCAAAGGGTATAGGTTACTTTGCTTCACATTATCCGAGGATTGGACGCGATTAGATGAAGGGTCTAGATCTGCAATGTCTTTACTGGTAAAATACCGTGCGTAAGGGGGTCATGAGCTCTGAGCGCACGCGGACGCGGTCGGCATTTCTCGCTCGAAGGGCTGGAGCGGGAAGCGGGAGGGAGACAATGAATACGTGTGCGTATTGTGAAGGTCCGGCCGATATACGGCGGGGCATGGGCGTAGATGCTGAGGTCTACTTGTACGCCTGTCCGCTGTGTCTGAACGTGTCTCTGTTGCGCAGCCAGCCCAAGGGGCTGTTGTCCGAGCGCCTGGAAACGGAGCCCGATATCCGGGAGATACTTCCCGCCGGCTCGATACCGTCAGAGATCCTTAACCGGCTGCGGAAAGCCGCCGACGATCTGCCTCTCCTGCCCGACGTGTGCCAGCGCGTCGTTTCGCTCGCGCACGATCCGTTATCGACGATGACAGACATCGCCGAGGCGATCAACCAGGACCCGGTCATTGCCACCAAGTTGTTGCGATTGGCCAATAGCGTGGCGTTTGGGGGGCTCCATGAAGTAACGAGCCTTGACCAGGCATGCGCGCGGTTGGGGGTGAGGGAGATTGTGCGGACGGTTCAGGCCATCGCGTACAGCGGGCTTTACCGGGCCGCCAAGCCGTCTCAGCGCGAAACACTGCAAGCTCTATGGCGTCATACAGTCGCCGCGTCGCAAGCAGCGTACGAAATCGCCCGTCAAAAGTGCCCGGAAGAAGCCGATGAAATGTTTCTGGCGGGCTTGCTTCACGACCTGGGAGCGGTCGTATTGATTAACATCATCGCGCGGAGCCCGGTTACGCTTTCCAGCCGCCTGCGAGAGGAGCCCGCAATCGCTCATGAGTTCGAAGTGAAGTACCATGCGTTGGCTGGCATTCACGTCGTTCTGGAACGGAACTTGCCGAACACCTTCGCGTTCACCACCTACTTTCACCCCCGTCCGCAGCACGTGCCTGTCCCGCAATGGCGCACGCCGGTGCTGATCGTGCGCATGGCGGAACGCGTTGCCGAGGCGTGCGGCTATGCATTCGACGGCGGCGACGAGCCCTTGAGGGCGGACGATCCCGAGGCTGCGGAGCTTGGACTGTCGTCCGAAGAGCTCGAGCGCGTGCAAACACGCGTCCACGAAGCGGTGGAGACGCTGCTCGATATCGTGGCCGCGTAGCTCGCGCGTTTCGGGAAGAACGGGGCTTTTTATTCCAGAAAACGGGCGCTTACGTCTCCCAGGGTGTCGTTATCGACATAGACCGCTGCCGGTTTACCGGGTTCCTCTATCCAAACGCGCAGGAGCCCTTCGCCCTCGGGAAGGGCGCATACCGCCGAGTTTCCCCCCGCCGCAAGCACGCTGATCATTTCGTTGTCTTGAATGGCTACGTGCATGGTGCCCGGGGCGGTCGACTCGCCGCGCTCGAAGGTGACCTCGTATAACCCGCCGCGTTCGACGCACACGGGCCATCCACGGGGTCTCTTGCCGGTGTTCGCCTGGTCCTGGTAGCGGCACAGGTGAACCGGGTTCTCGTGAGGCGAACCCAGGTGAATCCGGCCTGGGGCGAACCCGCGCGACGCTTTCACATCGTCATACCACGCGTCGTACGCGGATCTGAGGGCTGATGCGATTTCCGGGTGCGCGCCCGCCACGTTGTCTTGTTCGCCAGGGTCTTCCTCGAGGTCGTACAGCTCGAAGACGGAGGCCTTGCCGGCATCAAGACTTTCCTGACCGAAGGTGCCTGGGTTACACACCAGCTTGTAGCGGTTCGTAACCACGGCGGCGTTGTGGTAGCGCTCGGGAGAGAGCCCCCGGTGGCACTGGAGAAACAGACGCCTGTCTGACGGCGCCTTTTCCTGGCCGCGCAGCAGAGCCAGAAGGCTTACACCGTCCAGGACCGTCTCCGCGGGGGGGGCGGTTTTGCAGGCTTCGAGGATGGTCGGCGTCAAATCGATGTGGGCGGCTATCGAATCCAGTCTGCGTTTGCCCTTGAGGAACGATGGCCATTGCATGAAACAGGGGACGCGAATCCCGCCTTCGTACACACAGGATTTCAGTCCGCGGAGATTCGCCGTGTACCGTTCCTGCTGAGGGCCGTTGTCGCCGAAGAAGATCACCAGGGTGTTGTCGCGCAGGCCTTCGCGGTCCAACCAGCCCAGCAACCGGCCCACGTTTTCATCGATGTTGGTGATCATGCCATAGACATGGGCGGTGGCGTCGTCCAATCCCGCGGCCGCATACGGTTCAACATATTCGCGGGCAACCTCGAGGGGCACATGCGGCGCATTGGTGGCTATGTAGGCGAAAAAAGGCCGGGCGCGGTTGGCGGCGATGAATTCGCGGGCCGCTTCGAAGAAGATGTCGGTGCAGTAACCCTGTGCCTGGACGGGCGCCGCCCCGCGCCAGAGCTTGGGGTTCAGATAGCTGTTTGGCTTGTCCGGGGGCTGTCCGATGCCGCCGGACTTGTGCCACAGGCACGTGTCGAAACCCTGGTCCTGAGGACGCATGGGATAGTTGTCGCCCAGGTGCCATTTGCCGAACAGGCCCGTGGCGTATCCCGCGGAACGGAGCATTTCGGCAAGGGTGATTTCGTCGCCGTGCATCTTGGCTGCGCCCCATGCCGTGTGGATGACGCCCGTACGGTAATAGTGGCGGCCCGTAATGAAACCGGCCCGCGTGGGCGCACACACCGGGCAGCAATAGAAGCGGGAGAGGTCGATGCCCTCATCCGCGAAACGATCCAGATGCGGCGTGCGGATTTGGGCATTGCCGTGAACGCCCACGTCGCCGTAACCCTGATCGTCGGTCAGAATGACGATGACGTTCGGGCGCTCCCACGGTGCGTGTCTGGGCGCCGGCGCCCCGGGTGCAGAAATCTCCTCGGGCTTGTGCGCACAGTTCGCGGCCAAGACCCCGGCCCCGAGGCCAAGCCCTTTCAGGAACGTCCGTCGTGTAGGTCTGGACATGTCGGCCCTCTATGTGTGCATCCTGCCGCGGCGCGGTTTCCGCCCGCTGTGGCGCGGTTTCCCGACCGCGCCACTCTTGCGGCCGCAGGTCTTCACTCAAAGAACTGCGTCAGCCGTTGCCTCCCGCAGGGTTGGCTGTGGCCGCGCCCACTTTGGCGCGGCGTTCGCTCAATTCGCGCCAGCTGGTCAGGACGATACCCTCTTCCTCGATGGTCTTCTTGACGTCCTCATCGAGCATTATCTCGAGGTCTGCCAGGCGGGTATCGCCGGACACCGAGATGAACTCAAACGTTTCGCTGGGCTTCGTGCAGTGGACGATGATCTGCGTTACGCCGGGCTGAAGGTTGCGCAGCAGCTCGATGGTATTCGCCTTTTTCTCTTCGAAGGTCCTCCACCCATAGGTAGCGCCGTAGAGGTCGTCAATCACCGGTAGACCCGAATCCCATACGGATTTCGCGACCTCGCGAATCGCTGGGAACTGGTCGGCGAGATCGGCGTAATCCTGCTGGGCCAGCGTGCAATGGCCGCCGGGGATCATGACGGGAATGTGCATTTCTTTGCCGACCTTCACGTACGCGGCGAAATACTCCATGGTGGCGTAGACCGTGCCCATGTGGGTGTCGAGATGCGTAATGGGCAGCCCCATGGTCTTTGCGCGGTCGATCTGCGCGCGAATCTCCGCCTCGATCTCCTTGGCGGTGGCATGCTTGACGACAAGCTCGACGTTATCCCACAGGCAACCCTGCTGGTCCGCCAGGCCGGGCACAATATACTTGCCAGCCAACGGTCCCCAGCGGTAATTCTCCCACTCCGACGTGAGCGTGAGATGTAAACCGTTGTCGACATCGGGATGCTCGGCGCAGTACTTTGCGAATTCCGGCACCCAGGGGCAGGGCATCATCGTGCTCGTGGACGTGAGAACGCCTTTTTCGAATGCTTCGATGACGCCCATGTTCGAGTCGTGCGACATGCCCGCGTCGTCGGCATGGAAAATGAGCGCCTTGGCGCCTTTTTCCCATCCCAGCATTTCGGCGTAGGTGGGCTGGGCTTCGTCGGCGGCCCAGGCGGCGCCCAGCAGGCAACACGTGAATAGGGTCACAATGATGATCGATCTCATGGTCTCGGTGCTCCTTGGTTATTGGTTCCGAACGGGCGCTCATCATACGAACGCTCCGGTCACTTCCTTGGCTCATTCGGACGGTTTCCGGCCGCTCGCGGCCGTGAACGCCTCGAGCACGGCGGCCTTCATCCTGGCCCCTGCCTTTTGTCCCGATACGGCGTCCAGGACCACGATGTCGATGGCGCCGGGCATGCGTTCATAATAGTACGTCCAAAAGGGGCAGTAAAAGAGTTGACAATCCTGCGTCTCGAGAGGCGTGGGCCTGTCGCGGTGCCCGCGGCGCCGCAGCAACGACAGGGTGAGCTGGACGCGCCCCTTCGCTTCCGCCTCCTTGGGGCTCATCAAAGGGGGAAACAGGGCCTCGGGCGGGTCGCCTTCGTCCAATTCTCCCGCGAGCTTGACGAGCATGAACACGCCGGCATATGCGTCGATGGACATCTGCAGCCGGCCTTCGCTGCCGTCCGGCGCCTTGGCCCGGATCGTGAAGAGGTAATGGGGCATCCAGATCAGTTCGAGACGGGGAAGAACGCCCTGCGCGAGGCGCCTTCGGGGAAACAGGGGGCGAAGGAGCCGCCCCACCGCGCCGAACCTCCGTTTGCGAAACCAGCGCTCGGCCTGGGTTTCTGAAACGCGCGGGGGCACGACGTACACTTGCCTACTTGCCTTTGTTGTTCGAGTGACGGAGGCCGAGGCGCCCCATGGGGGTTACGGGGTTCTCGCCAGGCACGGTAACCGTGATGGAGGTGAAAGTCTTGAGAAGGCCGCCGGAAAGCGTACCGCGTGGGGCGTGTTCTTCATACAAGGTCATCTTGCGCAGCGTGCTCGTGGGTCCCGATTGAGTACCGTCTCTTCTCCGTTTCACAGCCGGTGTGCGGCAGCAAGGCCTTCGGGATGGCCGCGCACGCCGCCAGAAATACCGAAATGAGTATGGCAAATGCGCGCAGACGGCGTCAACCTGCCCACAGTCGATGGCATGGCGGTCGTTCAAAAAAGTTCAGCGTGAGTCTCGAGATGTTTCATAAGACTCATACGACCGATAGGACCCGGCGCGGCCGTTGGCCGCAACGAAACCCACGGCGCCGACGCGTGGGGCGCTCCCACCTGCTCGCGGCGCGTCAGGCCTGTGCGCGGATTTCGTTGACGAGCTCGAGCGCCCGCTGTGAAAGGCTCTGGGTCTGGTTAAGCACGTGCTTGCCGCGGCCATGGCGCAATTCGAGGCGCATATGGGTCAATTCGCGGGCGATCGGCAGGAGTTTCAGCCCGAGTTCGTGGGCGCGTTCGGTCTTGCCCTGGCCATGAAGGCGGCACAGGGCGCCGTCGCATGCGCACAGCGCCGCGCTCACCTCGATGATCCGGCTGCGCGCATCGCTGATTTCAGGATTCTCGTAGAGAAGGTCGAGAAGACGGTCGCGAGCCCGATCCGTGTGGGATAGCGCCTCGAGCGTATCGCCGCCGAGCGGCCCTTGGAGAAGTTGTTCAACGGGGCTGACGTCGATGCTGTATTGGCGGGCCAGGCGCATGTTTATGGCAAGTTGCTGCCGGTCCTCTTCCATCAGGCGGGCGGCGATGACATCGCGGAAGTGGGCGCATGACTCCGGCTTCGCTATCAACAGGACGTGGGATTGACCGGGGAACATCTCCAGATGCCGTTCAAGGGGCATCCTTTCCCACTCGCGATTCTGTATGAAGTCTGAGATGTCGTATACTTCATACTCCTCGACGAATGACTTGTTGATGCTGAGATTGATGGAGGCCATGCCGCGAATATCGTGGCTTACGAGGAAGACCATGCTGTAACCATCGCCCCGCAGCCGCGACGCCCGGATAAGGGGCACGCCATTGGGCAATCGGGCCTTCTCCTCGGACCGCAGGGTCATGGTGTAGGCGCCCTCGGGAATCGGTTCGGGGTGCGCGCCCAGCAACAGCGGAGCGACCGCGTTGACACGCTGCATGCGCTGATCGAGCTCCTGCCAGAGGTCGCTGAAAGTCAGGAAAGGTCCCGTAAGCGTCCGCTGACATGAGCCGCCGATCCAGACGGGCACGTTGTGAAACGCGTACGTAAAGAAACCGCGGGCGCCCGTGGCAAACGCTGAATTCACCATCAGCCGCAACTCGGGGCAGGTGGACCACTCGGGCGCGCCGCTGCCCCATACAAAGCCCGGGGCCACCACCCAGAACTGCTGTCCGCGGCTGAGTTTGAGATGGGTCTCGAGGACTTCGTGCACGCCCCACGAGTTGCGCGAATGAAAGTGATTGATGCCCATCGCCGCAAAATAGGGGGCGAGGAGCGCGAACTTGCCCGGGTCGCGCGTCGTGATCACGAAGGGGTGCTGGGGGTCGGCTTCGTAAACCAAATCGCGCACGGTGAGGAGTTTCTGGAAATCCTGTTCGCGCGGTTCGGTGTTAAGCCCCCACGCGAGAACGCCGGGAACATTCGCATTCGCCCGCACCAGTTCGTCGACGGTTTCCCGGAGAACATCCGGGTCGTCGGCCAGCGGCAGGCCGTACATAGGCACGAATTTGACGCCGTACTCGAGCGCGGCCGCATGCATTTCCTTCCAGTCTTCCTGGGTGAACCGTTCGGCGTTCTCGATAGCCACGCAATTCTGATGGTGGCGCACGACGTCTTCGAACAGCAGTTGCCAGTATTCGCTGATCGATATGCCGAGCGTCTGGGCGAGCCGCTGCGCCATCTCCGCATCCACGTGCACCCCCAGCGGGAGGAATTCGTTCAGTACAGAGGCTTGGGGAGGCGGGGCGGCGCTGGCGAGTTTTTCGGCGTCCCGTTCGCACGCTTGGGCCTCTTCGGGGGTCATGGCGCGAAACCGCACTTCGCGGATCTCGATGGATTCCGTAGCGCGCGCCGTCGAATACAAGCGCAGCACGAGCGCGTCGAGCTGCTCGGGGAAACCCCCGTGCTGGATCTTTCGCGCGACGATGCGCCAGCGCTGCGTAGGCTGGAGGGCGTCGAAGGCGAGTCCGCCGGGGTAGGTCCAGACGCAGGCGAGCCGCGCGTTCTGGCTTGTGCACCGGTACGTGATCTCCAGGATGGGAAACCGGTTGAGATCGATAGGCCACCGCTCGTCCCGCGCACCGAGGGTTCCAAGGGGCACCCAGTAGGACGGCGTATCCGACGGCAAGTGGTCAATGCGGCGCACGTCTTCGAATTTGCCTTTGAGCTCGACGGCGTGGTCCGCTCGGCTGCGCGAGACGGGAATGCGCAGCCATTCCGTAAACGCAGGCAGATCGGTGGTGGTCCAGTGCGCGAGATCGTCGGGTCCGAAGGCGATATGGTCCGTCTCTTCCCGTTTGGTTTCATCGGGTACGTACAGGATGGTTTTGAGGTATCCGGAATACTCATAGACCATGTGCCCGGTTCCTTCCTTGCGCCGAAGACGCGTTACGCGGCGCTGACGCGGGTTTTGCGGCGGCTCGAAAGAAACTCGTCGACAAACACGCCTATGAGAATCGCGCCGCCGATGACCACGTATTCCAGTTCGCTTGGGATATCCAAAATCGTTACCAGGTTAATCAACACCCGTATGAGGGCTGCGCCGATGACCACTCCCAATATGTTACCCGATCCGCCCCGCAGGCTGCAGCCCCCGAGGACCACGCCGGCGACGGCGTAGAGCTCGTAGAAATTCCCGAACGTTGCGGGGCCGATGGAATTGATGTTGAATCCGAACAGGAGCGCGCCGATACCGCAAATGAACGAGCACATGGTGTAGGCGAAGATCTTGAGCTGCTGCGTGCGAATGCCGCTGAACCGGGCGCTTTCCTCGTTGGCGCCCAAGGCGAAAATGTGCCGTCCGTAAGGCATGAAATGAAAGAATGCCGCCGTAATGATCGCGAACACGATGAATATGATGAACGGTACCGGCAATACGGAATCTTCGGCCGGAACGAAACCGTTGGCCAGCCAGTTCCAGACCGGGTAGGTTGTGGCCGACCCGAACCCCTGGGTGGCATCCTGGGCAATGACCCGCGCGAAGCCGCGGTAGAAGAACAGCCCGCATAAGGTCACCACAAAGGGCTGGATCCGGGCTTTCGTGATCAACACGCCGTGCCACAGGCCGATGAGGGCCGACAAACCCAGTACCAGCGGCATGACCACCCACGGACTCCGCCCCTCGCCCTTGTCGAGCAGGTAGGCCGCAAGCGTCGCGATGAGGGCCACCACGCTGCCCGCTGACAGGTCGATGCCGCCCGTGATAACCACGAACGCCTGCCCCAGGCTGAGTATGCCGAACAGCCCGATCAGCGGCAGCAGGCTCCGGGCGTTCTGGTGGGATAGGAAGTTGACGGTCCCGTTCTGGAAGTATTCCCAGAAGCATGCGATGATGATGAGGCCGGTGAGCAGCCCGGCAAGGCCCAGAACCTTTCTCACGATTTGCCCGTCTGCTCCTTGAGTTGCGCCCAGAACTCGTCAACGCTCTCCTGGGTGATGGTCTTCACCGGCACGATGATCCGCTGGTCCGCGGGAACGCGCGAGCGGTCGCCTTTGGCGAGGTCCACGAGCAGTTTCACCGACTGGTAACCGAACTCGAAGGGCTGCTGGACGATGGTTCCCGAGATATGCCCGTCTTTGACGCCCTGAAGCGTCTCGGCCTCTTCGTCGAAACAAACAATCTTGACCACGTCCAGCTTGCCCGCGGCGCGCACGCCGCTGAGGATAGCCGGGCCGTTGTAACTCCACAACCCGACAAGGCAATCGAGCTCAGGATGGGTAGTGATGGCGTCCTGGGCGTTGGCCTTGGCCTTCATGCGATCGGTCTCGTCGGTCCGCGTGTCGAGAATGGTGATGTTGGAGCCTTGGAGGGTGTCTTCAATGCCCTTCTTGCGATCCTGGGCGTTCTGGGCATCGAGGGTGCCCACGAACAGCATGATCTCGCCCCCGTCCGGCAGGGTCTTCTTAATGAGTTCCCCCGCGGCAACGCCCGCCTGGTAATTGTCCGTGCCGATATAACAGATGCGGTTGCTGTTTGGCGCATCCGAATCCTGCGTGACCAGGTTCGCTTTGGAAGCGGCTTCATTGAGCATGGCCGTCTGGTTCTCGGGGTCTTTGGGGCTGATGGCGATGCCCGACACGCCGCGGGTGATCAGGTCCTGCACGATTTGTTTCTGTTCCTGCGCGGTTCCCTGGGGCGGGATCTTGAACAGCACTTCGCAGCCGAGCTCTTTGGCTGCCTTGTCGGTGCCTGCCTGGGCGATTTTCCAGAAGTCCGAGGCGTTGTTGGTCACGAAGGCGACGGCAATCTTGCCTTGGCGCGCTCCTGCGCCGGTTCCGCCCGCCTGCTGCTGTTGGCCGCCGCATCCGCCGAGAATCACGGCTGCTGTCAGAAGACCCATCCCAAGCGTACGCATCGCTCGTCCTCCCCCAAGTTAAGGTCGCACCACACCGGAGCGTAAGTGTAGCGCGAATCCCGCGCCGGTGCAAAGCGCCGGAAACCATTGGCTTCTCGGGCAGATAACCCAGCGCGGAGCATCCGCGGCTGGAATCCGCATTGCTTTATCCTGCGATGATTGGCTACCGCGCTCCCGCAACGGCGGTCTCTGCCCCTCGTCCTCGTCTTACTGAACGCGCCAGACGTGGACAACGGGTTTGGTGTCGTCGGCGAAGGGTTCGAGGACATACAGGAGGTCGTGGATGCGATCGTAAGCGACGGCGCTGATGCGGAAACGGCGCTGGGCCCCCGTCCCGAGCATGTCTTCCTCGACGCGGCCGGGGTTGAGCAAAAGGCGGTCGTCGATGGTCACGCGGGCATAGGGTTGGGGCTCCCACGGTTTGGCCTCGCCGGACGCCACGCGGGCGAGGTCGTCGGGGTTGTACAGGATGAATTGGGCTTCCATGCGCGACGACCACCAGCCGCGGAAATCGTTGTGGTTGGCGCAGCCTTCGAGGTCGGCCCCGGCGCATGGGGCGCCGTCGGCGGCGCGGCACACGTTGAACTGGCCAACGAATTCCGTCTCGACGCAGGGCGATTCGGATCCCGCGGGGTTCACCCACCCGTACCAGTACTTGGCGCCGACGCCTTTGGTGCCCGCGAAAAGGACAGCGGATTTGCCGGTCGAGGTGGTCAGCCACGCGCCGCCCTCCCATTCATCGGCGTGCTGGTAGCCGCGCATGGCCAGGTTGACCACGTCTTCGCTTTCGCGCGAGTTGCGGTACAACAGCAGTGTCGTCTCTTTGAGACGCGTACCCGGCGCGGCGGGGGACCCGTCGTCTCCTATCCAAGGCAGGTAAGCGAACAGGGCAGGTCCCTGGCCGGACCAGCCGCCGTCGCGGTAGCGTCCCGTGGCGATGCGGCGCCCGCCCGCGTGCGCATCGGCCCAGTCTTTCGGGATCTCGAAGAGATAGCCGTTGACGCTGTACAAGGATTGGTTGCCGATGTACCACGGGCCTTTGGGATTCGGATTGGACAGGTCGGGGTCGATCCACGCATGTGTGGGCGCCTGAGCCGATGCGTCTTCATGACAGTGTTGTCCCCATGCAAGGTGAATCTTGGGTCCCGTGGCGGGCTCCGTGATGAGTTCCATGCCGATGCGCGGGATCTCGCAGTACTCCGTGAAAAGTCCCCGGGCCGCGTCGCGGAACGGTTGCAGAAACTCCGCCCGGGGAAGCGCGCCTGGGGATTTTGAAGCTACGGGTCGTGGGATCGAGACCTCGGCAATCTGGTTACCGTTGGGGAGCTCGCCGTAGGGCAGGCGCTCGTGTCCCATGATGAAAAGCGAGCCCGGGAACCCGTCGCCGCCGCCGGAAGGGTCGCCGGCCGGGTTGAACGTCATGGCGTTGCCGCCGTAGCCGAAGGTTTCGGGCCGTTCGCCGTCTCCAGGCAGCCGAAACGCGCCGAGATACGTGAAATCTCCGGGTGCAACGGCCGCAGTGGCCGCGCAGGCGGTCCCAGACGCCACAAACATGAGAACCGCCGCGATCGCGACGCCTGTCAAGAAACCTGTGTGGTTCATGACCTCTCCCCCGTACCCCTATCCCGCTGTGGATATGTTTGATGCGCGTATTGATGGCGAAACCAGTGTAGCACGGACGCAAGAGGCGAGGGATCAGAGACAGGCCACAATGACAGCGCCATCCATGCTGTTTGGGCCCGCGAGTGCTTCTCTCGGAACAATCATGCCGGCTCGGGCACCCATTGCGGGTGGTCGGCGCCGCGGCCGTCCAATCCCCTGGTAAGCTCGCGGGGATTGGACCCGTCCGAATTCGCGACCCAGATGGCCGGGACGCCGCCCGTTTCGGCCCGGCAAAACACGATTTGCGCGCCGTCCGGCGATTCGCTCTGCCGGAAATCCCATACCGGAGGGTCGGACCGCGTGAGGCGGACCGTTTCGCCGGTTTGAGGCTCGATCCGGCGGATCTCGGCCCCGCCGCGCGCGAGTTCCGGTTTGAAATCCCGGTTGAAATGGTCTACGTCGGGCCGGTCCGCCTGGAATTCCCACGCCACTTTCGAGCCCGGCAAGCGGTACGAGCAGAGGATGGCCCCGTCGTGGGTCCAGACGGGCACGTTCGAGCCGCCTCCGCGATTATCAGGGTTTCCGTACGTCGCGGCAAACCACAGGGCCTGCCCCTCCGTCAGAGAGCGGCGTTCCGACCCGTCTGGACGGCTCACGCACAGGTCCGACCAGTCATGGCCGGGATCCTGCTGATAGAGGCAATCCTGGAACGCGAGCCACTCGCCATCGGGCGACCACTGCGGGCAGAAATAGAGATGGTCGGGAGTGCTGGCGGCCAGGGTCCGGTTCCCGCCCTCGGCATCGCTGGTCCAGATTTGGTAGCCGGAAGGGCTGGCGAGATGATAGGCCACGCGGCGGCCGTCGGGGCTGAGGTCGAATCCGTACGGGACGCCCTCGCCCAGCCGGGTGAACTCGCGGGCGTCCGTCCCGTCAAGCTTCATGTTGAAGACCTGGGCGCCCTCATCGCGAACGACCTGCATGAGGATGCGCTCGCCGTTCAACAAGAGTTGGGGGGTGTAAAAGACGGCCAGCCGGTCCCGGGTGGCGATCTCCGTCAGGGATTCGTTCTCGAAGTCGTAGCTCCAGAGGCGGGTGAGGGTCTTGTGGTAATACTCGGCGAACGGTTTGCCCGGCCCGTCACGGCGCGGCTCCATGCTGAGAAACAGCATCCTGCGGCCATCGGCGAAGAAACCGCCCGGCTGCCAGGTCGCCTGCCCGGGCACATCAAAGTTAAACAGACGCTGACCGGAGCCGTCCGCTTTGATCAAGACAGTCTTGCCCTGCGACGTAAACAGAATCCGGCCCGGCTGCCGCATCCGGGCGGCACTCTGCTGCGCCCGCGCGATTCCAGCCGTACCCAGAACAAGCGGTGACAGCGCCGCCGTAAGAAATCCCCGGCGATTGAAAGACATGCTCACAGGCGCACCTCCCGCGCGTTATCTGCCGGATGCCAAGAGTACCGGGTAAGACGGAAGATTTTCAAAGCGGTGTGCCGGTCATTTGGGAGAACCGCGTTTTTCCCCAGCGCCAACCGCGCGGAACGTACAACCCACGATACCGTTGTCACCTCTTCAGCGCCGAAGGCGCGGAACGTACAACCCGCGATACCGTTGTCACCTCTTCAGCGCCAAAGGCGCGTGACATACAACCCACGATACCGTTGTCATCTCCTCAGCGCCAAAGGCGCGGAACATACCAGCCTTGGCTGAAGGCCAAGGAAACCGGTTCCCCCAAGAAGACACCGGGCTGAAGGCCCGGAACATCGCGTCGCGCGG
>Ga0209606_1000883_pt1 | contig 41754 bp, 26 predicted proteins | sample AD_UKC057_MetaG_FD_184412 | JGI IMG/M metagenome (GOLD analysis project Ga0209606, IMG submission 184412) | Active sludge microbial communities of municipal wastewater-treating anaerobic digesters from USA - AD_UKC057_MetaG (SPAdes) (version 2) | ecosystem: Engineered > Bioreactor > Anaerobic >... | reverse complement strand
CGAGGTACAATGGTGTTGTCATTGTGTGCGCTCCTTTTGGCGTCGTGACCCCGGGAGCAATCACCCACGAGATTATATCTCGTGTCTCGGTGGCGCTAAAAGGAGCGCTCTTCTCATCACATCAAACCTGCGAACTTATAAATCTGCGAACCTGCAAACCTTCGAACTTTCGAACCTGTGAACCAGCGATCTGATGCAGCCTCGAATCTCTTCCTACTTCGGCCAGTGCTTGTCCTGCTGGTAGTCCCGGTAGGGCGGGTGTTCGTACTTTTTGGGCGGATTCTTTTCCAGCTCCTGCAGCAGGTACTCCACTCCCCGATCGAGCTGGGGGTCGCGGCCGGCGCGGACGGCGGCCGGATCCTGGTCCACCTCGACGTCGGGGGCGATGCCGGTGTTCTCGCCGATCCATTCGCCGGTCTCGCTCCAGAGCCCGGCGTCGGGAGCGGTGGCGTAGCCGCCGTCCATGAGCACGGGCATGCCGCCGGCCCGCACCAGGCCGCCCCAGGTGCGCTTGCCGATGAGGGGGCCGATCCCCAGCTTCTTGAAGTAGTACGGCATGGCGTCGCCGCCGGAGCCGGCGTATTCGTTGATGAGCATCGCCTTGGGTCCGAACACGGCGCCGTACGGCATGACGTCGTTGACGCCCTCGCGCCCCGCGATGTAGTTCAGGAGCGGCCGGCGCAGGTAGTCCACCACGTAGTCGGCCAGGGCGCCGCCGCCGTTGTAGCGCTCGTCGATGAGCACGGCCTGCTTGTCGAGCTGGGCGAAGAAGTAGCGGTTGAAGTAGGTGAAGCCGCCCATGAACGTGTCGGGCAGGTAGACGTAGGCGATCCGGCCGCCGGACATCTCGCCCACCTTGCGGCGGTTGTCCTCGATCCAGGCGAAGTGGCGCAGGGCCGACTCGTCGGCCACGGGCACCACGGTGACCTCGCGCGCCCCGGTCCCGTCGGGGTTGGCCCCCACCTTGAGAGTGACCGACTTGCCGGCGGTGGCCTCAAGCAGGGCATCCATGTCCTGGGGCGGCCGGAGGTCCACCCCGTTGATGGCCAACAGGTACTCGCCCGCCGTGACGCTCACACCCGGTTGGGCCAGCGGCGCCCGCAGTTGGGGATTCCAGCTCTCGCCGGTGAAGACGCGCGCGAAGCGGTAACGGTCGTTTTCGATTGAATAGTCGGCGCCGAGCAGACCGCCCGGCACGCGCTTGACGTCGGGCGTATCGCCGCCGCCCACGAACAGGTGGCTCACGGTGAGCTCGCCCAACATCTCGTTGAACAGATAGTTGAGGTCCCAGCGGCTGACCACGGCGTCAAGGAACGGCGCGTACCGCTTCTCGGCCCGGGCCAGGTCGAGGCCGTGATGCTGCGGGCTGTAGAAGAAGTCGCGCTCGCCGCGCCAGATCTCGCGGTACATCTGGCGCCACTCCACCGGCGGATCCACCCAGACCTCCAGCCGGTCCAGGTTCAGCCCGCCCTCGCCGGGCTTGCCCGGCATCATCGCCGGCAGGATGGACCAGCGCGGCCCCTGCCGCACCAGCGCCTTTTCGCCGTTGGCCGAGAGCACGAAGCCGTTGACGCCCTCGAACGCCCGTTCCTCTTTGCGCTTCTCCAGGTCGAAGCGGTGGACGGTGGCGGCGCCGGGGCCCGGCTGGTAGGGATTGAAGGCCGGCGCTTCCATCAAAAATAGGACGCCGGCCTTGCCGGCGGCCAGGCCCACGTAGTTGCGGGCCGGGACGGGCAGGGCCACGATCCGCAGGGTGATCCCCTCGATGTCGATCTCCACCGGCGGCGGCTCCGCTCCCGGTTTGCCGGGCGCGGCGCCGGGCTTGGCCGGTTCGGCCGGCTGTTCCGCCGGCTTGTCGGCGGCGCCGGCCTTGGTGTCATCTCCGGCCGCCGGTTTTCCCTCCGCGGCGGGCTGGCCTTCCGGCTTGGCGCCGTCACTCGTTGCCTCGGCCGGCTTTTCCTCGGCCACCTTCTCCTCGGCCACCTTCTCCTCGTCGCTCTCGGGCGCGAGCGGCGACGGCAAGTCCTTCTTCAGGACCACCGCGTAGGCGCTGCTCGTGGCCGCCCGGCCGAGCGAGGACAATCCCTCGCCCTGGGTAGGGCCCACGTTGGTGGAGGCGACAAAGAAGATGTACTTGCCGCTCTTGTCGAACACCGGGAACTGGGCGTAGCTCATGCCGTCGGTGATCTGGAAGTTCTTCCCGTCTTCGAGGCGGTGGACGAAGATGGCGGCCAGCCGGTTGTCCAGGAGGCGGGAGTATGTGATCCAGCGGCTGTCGGGGGACCAGGCGGGCGTCTGGTCGTTGCGGCGGTTGTAGATCTTGTCGGTGTCCACCTTGACCGGCGCCGGGGCTGCCTGGCCCAGGTCCACGTACCAGATGTTCAGCCGCTTGTCGGTGAAGAGGATCTTCTTGTTGTCGGGCGACCAGACGGGATCGTAAAAAAACGACGGCGGCTCGCCCAGGGCGACTTTCCGCACGGGCGCGGTGCCCCGCTGGTCGGCGATGTGCAGGGCGTACTCGCCCGACTCGTCGGAGAAGTAGGCGATGCGGGCGCCGTCGGGGGACCAGGCCGGCGCGCGCTCGTGCACGCCGGGAGTGCGGGTCAGGGTGCGGATGTCCCCCTTGTCGGCGGGGACGGTCACGATCTCGCCGCGGGCCTCGAACACGGCCCGCACACCCGTCGGCGACAGGCCGGCGTTGCGGATCGAGCTCGCGGCCTTCACCCAGCGGGGCCGCACCTCGGGGAAGTCGCCCCGCAGGGTGATGGCCACCCGCTGGCTGCGCTCCGTCTTCAAGTCGTACAGGTACAGGCCGCCGAACTGCTCGTAGGCGATGGCGCCGGGGCCGGCCGAGGCGCTCTTGAAGTCGAAGCCCTTGTTCTCGATGACCTGGCGGACCTTGCGGGTGGCGGTGTCGTAGGCGAACAGGGTGAACGGGCCGTTCCGGTCGGACAGGAAGTAGACCGTCTCGCCCACCCACATGGGGTAGTGGTCGTTGGAGTTGTCGCGCGGGATGTTTTCGCCGGCCAGGCTGTCCAGGCCCACGACCCGGATGTAGCTCGTGGTGCCGCCGCGGTAACGCTTCCAGGCGTTGAATGCCGGGGCCAGCGGCGTGTAGGCGATGCGCTGCCCGTCGGGCGAGTAGCTGCCCGCCTCGGCCTCGTACATCGGGAGCTGGGCGGGGAAGCCGCCTGCTTTCGGCACGGTGAACAGCTGGTTGGAGCGGGCGAAACCGGCGCGGCCGGAGTTGAACAGGACGGCGGCGCCGTCGGGAGTCCAGCCCACGACGGAGTCCGCGTCCGGGTGGTAGGTGAGCCGTTTGGGCACGCCTCCCTCGGCCGGGATGATGAAGACGTCCCAGTTGCCGTCGTACTGGCCGGAGAAGGCGATTGATTTGCCGTCCGGCGAAAACAGCGGGTCGGTCTCCATGCCGTCGCCGGTGGTGAGGCGGACCGCTTCGCCGCCGCCGCGCGGCGCCGACCACAGGTCGCCGGCATAGCTGAAGACGATGTGGGTGGCGTTGATGGTGGGTTTGCGGAAAAGTTGGGGCGCATCCGCCGCCGCCGCAGTCCAAAGCGCGGCCAGGCAGAGAACCGCGAGCAGCATCAGGCGTCGGGACATGGCAAGCTCCTTGTCGAAGGGATTAAATTACTCATACGTTCAGCTTCGCCGGCGGGTTCAGGCGAAATGCGCGCGGGCGACGGCCGTCCGGGATCGGGTCTAGCCAGCGGCGGCCGGATGGCATAGAATAACCGGGCATGCGCCCGTGATGCAACATCGCCGGTGGGCGGGCCCGGCCGTCGGCCGGATCCGCCGGATGCGACTTCCTGTGGGGGTGATCCGTGAACAGAGAGGCAGGCAGACTGAATGGCCGGATGGCGGCGGTGCTGGCCGCGGCGCTCGTGTTCGGATTCGCGGCCGCGGCGGCGGCCCAGGCCGCACCGCCGGACCGCCGGATCGCCCTGTTCCAGGCCGCCGGATTTCCCGCAACGGATGTCCCGGCGGTGCCGCCGGCGGTGCTGACCGAGGCGCTGGCCGGACTGTCCGCCGACACCTTCGCCGATCCGGCGGAACTGGCGGCGGGATTGAACGCGGGCGGCCACGCCGTGCTCCTGCTGCCGTACGGCAGCGCCTTCCCGCTGGAGGCCTGGGACGCCATCCGCGCATTTCTCGACGCCGGCGGCGGCCTGGTGGTGCTGGGCGGCGCGCCGTTCCACCAGCCGGTGTACCGCGCGGCGGACGGCAGCTGGGTGACGGGCGTCCGCCAGCCGACTTTTGCCCATGCGCTGCTCATCGGGCCCGCCGAGGCGATCGACCTCGGGGGCGCAGCCGGCGCCCTGACTGTCGCTCCCGCCACCGGCAGCTATTGGGATGGACCGGCATTCCCGCTCCCGGCGCGGACGTTCGCCCTGACGGTGCGGTTCGCCACGCGGCCCGACACGCCGGGCGAGGACGGCGCCGCGGGCATCCGCGAGGCGGTGCTGCGGCCGCTGGTGCACGTCACGGGCGCCGACGGCATGCCGGCGGCCTGTCCGCTGCTGGAGATCGACCGCCTCCACGGCCCCGGCGCCGGCGGGCGCTGGGTGCTGGCCCCGTGCGACGCGGCGCTGCCGGCTCCGCTGATCCGGGCGATGGTCCGCCGGGCGCTCGATGGTCCTGTGGATCTGACCGCTCGGCCGGTGCCGGCGTGCGTGGAGCCGGGCGAGGCGCCCCGGTTGCGCGTGACGCTGCGCCGTCCGGGCGCGGTGGCGGGAGTGGCCCCGGACGCTGCGGTGACGGTGTCCGACGCCGCGGGGCAGGCGATCTGGCGTGGTCGGCTCCCGCTAGCTGGAACCCCGGCCTTCCGGACGGGCGAACTCGCCGTCCGGACCGACCGGCCGCTGGCTCCCGGGCTCTACCGCGTGACGGTGGAACTGGCCGGCGCCGCCGTCAGCCCGGCGGCGGCCGGGACCGCGTTCTGGGTGCGGGACGGCGCGCTGCTCGCGGCCGGGCCGCGGCTCACCGCGTCGCGCGACTGGCTCCGGCGCGACGGCCGCGTCTTCCCGGTGGTGGGGACCACCTACATGGCGGGCGACGTCCATCGCAAGTTCCTGTTCGAGCCGAACCCGGCGGTGTGGGACCGCGACATGGCGGCCATGCGCCGCGCCGGTGTCAACTTCATCCGGACGGGGCTCTGGACCGGCTGGGGCCGCCTCATGTCCGACCCGGGCGCCGTGGACGAGAACGCCCTCTGTGCCCTCGATGCCTTCGTGCTCACCGCCGCCCGGCACGACCTGGCGGTCTGCTTCACCTTTTTCGCCTTCCGCCCGCCGCTCTTCGGTGGCGACAACCCGTACCTGGATCCCCGCGCCCTGGCCGGGCAGGAGGCGCTGCTCGCGCTCGTGGCGTCGCGCTATCGCGGGGTGGGCTGGATCCACTGGGACCTGATCAACGAGCCGTCCTACGCGCCCGCCGACGCGCTCTGGACCAACCGGCCCATGGGTGACGCCCTCGAGGCGGCCGCCTGGGCCGAGTGGGTACACCGGCGCCACGGCGACGCGGCGGTGCCGGCGGCTCGCGACCGCTGGCGCGACGCCGGCCCGGCGCCCCTGGCGGTGCCCGTTGCCGCGGCCCTGGCGCCGGCCATGGTGCGTGAGGAGAGGACGCCCGCCAAGGGCTTTGACTTCCGGCTCTTCACCCAGGAGGTGGTGTCCGGCTGGGCGGCGCGGCTCCGCGCCGTGCTCCGGGCCGCCGGCGGCGACGCCCTGGTCACCCTGGGCCAGGACGAGGCCGGCGCCGGCCTCAGCCCCTCGCCCCAGTTCCACGGGGAGGCGGTGGACTACACCGCCATCCACACCTGGTGGAGTAACGACGACCTGCTGTGGGACGCCGTGGTGTCCAAGGTTCCCGAGAAGCCGTGCCTGGTCCAGGAGACAGGGATGATGCGGCTGGAGGACGCCGACGGCTTCCCGTGGCGCACCCCCGAGGCGGCCGCCCGGCTGCTGGAGCGAAAGTACGCGCTGGCCTTCGCCGGCCGCGCCGCCGGCGCCGTTCAGTGGGCCTGGAACGTCAATCCGTACCAGCCGCTGGACAACGAGGCGGTGATCGGGCTCATCCGTCCCGACGGGACGGCCAAACCGGAGCTGCGGGTTTTGCGCGAGTTTGCCGCCTTCTTTGACGCAGCGGCACCGCGGCTCGACGACTGGGAGCCGGACCCCGTGGTGCTCGTGCTGCCCCACGCCCGGATGTTCTCGGGGCGGACCCAGCCGGCGGCGGCCACGCGCCGCACCGTGAGGGTGCTGGCGGACCGGTTCGGCCTGGTGCCCACCGCGCTGGCCGACCTGAAGCTCTCGCCGGCGCGGCTCGCGGGCGCCCGCCTGGTGCTGGCGCCCGTGCCCGAACTCATGGACGAGGCGGCGGCTGGAAGCCTGCAGGCCGCGGCCGACGCCGGCGCCCGGGTGCTGGTGACGGGGGCGGTGACAGGCGATCCGTATGGCCGGGTGGGTCCGGCGCTGGCGGCGCTGAAGCTGGCGGACCCGGGCCGGCCCGTGGCGCTGCGGGAGCCGGTGGGCACGGGGTGGGCCACCTTCGACGAGACGAAAGGGGAGTGGTTCCGGGCTGCTCTCTCACCCCGCCGCGAGGGCGGGGCCGCGGTCTGGCACGAGCCGCTGCCGCTGGAGCTGGCGCGCGAGGAGGCTCCGCTGACGGCGCTGTACGCGCGGGCCCTGGCGGCGGCCGGATTGCCGGCCGTGGCTTCCGAGGTACCCATGAGCGCCCGGGTGCTCCGCACGGGAACCGTGGCGCTGGTGATCTGCGTGAACGAGTCGTCCGCCGACGCTGTGCGCGCGGTGACCGTCGACGGCGTCCGCCTGGAAGTGCCCGTCCCGGCTGGCCGCTCCCGGCTCGTGCTCTGGGACCGCGCCGCGCGATCGGTCATCGCGCAGACTCCGGGCCCGCCGGTCGCACTTCCGTAACTCGCGTTCGCTGAACGCGCGCCATGGACAAGGTGGCACATGCGGGTGCAACCGGCGACTGTCTTGCGCTGATACAAACAGCCACTCGGTAAAATATTGAGCGGATGACCGGATCATGAGCGAAGAGAACGGATCAACTGCGGCGAAGGGCACGCCAGGGCCGCTGTTCTGGTCCGCCATCGCGCTGCGCCTGGTCCTGGTGATGGGCGCGCTGGCCGCGGTGCTGTTCCTCGTCTCCGGGCGGTGGGACTGGACCATGGCGTGGATCTATGTCGGGCTCATGATCGTCGGGGGCGCGACCAACGCCGGACTCACGTTCCGGCGGAATCCCTTGCTGCTGCGGGAGCGGGCCCGCCCGCCCGCCGACGCCAAGGCGTGGGACCGCTGGTTGGTCCGGGGCGTGGCGATCTACGGGCCGCTGGCCGTGTACGTCACCGCGGCCCTGGACCAGCGGTTCCGCTGGACGGTCCCCCTGCCGGCCGCCCTGCCGTGGTTCGGCCTCGGCCTATTGTTGGCCGGGTACGTCCTGTCGAGCTGGGCGCTGGCGGTGAACCCGTTCTTTTCGGCGGTGGTCCGCATCCAGCGCGATCGCGGGCACCGGGTGATCGCCGCCGGACCCTACCGGCTGGTCCGCCACCCGGGCTACCTGGGCGGCCTGCTGGCCCACCTGGCTGCGCCGCTGGTTCTCGAGTCGGCCTGGGCGTGGATCCCGTCTCTCATGACCGGCGCACTCTTCGTCGTCCGGACGGCGCTGGAGGACCGGACGCTGTGGGCGGAGTTGGAGGGCTACGCCGCCTACGCCGGGCGCGTCCGCCGGCGCCTGCTGCCGGGGATCTGGTAGGTCGTTGTGGTGCCGGCGTCCTGCCTGTAATAGTGAACGGTTAACGATGAACAGTAAACAGCAACAGCGCGAGTGGCGGGAGATGTTGATCAGAACCAATGACAGATTGCAGCTCATTTCATGCACTTCTGATATTACTATCGAATCAATTTGAAAGTGTTCGGCCCATTGGCTCATTTCCGCCGCTCCTGCGGAGCTGGCCGACCACCCGTAATCTCCACGCACCCGGACCTTTCGGTCCGGGCTACACGCCGTCGCCGCTCGCGCGGCGGGGTCCTGCTGCAGACTGCGGATGTTCACTGGAGGCGCGTTGCGACGAGGCGCGTAATGACGGCGAGACGTTCCGTTCAGTTGGTGAGCACTGTGTTTGCGCTTGTGGTCGGGCCGCGTCCGGCGGACGCGGCCTACGATATCCCGGAGCGGCGTCGTGCCGCCGCACCCCGGACCGGCTGTCCGCCCGGCTCACTCCTTGACGAAGCGGCTCGTCGTGGCGGCGGTGCCGCCACCCACCGCGTCCTCTACGGTGACACGCAGCTCGTACCGGCCGGGCGCCAGCTCGGCCAGCGGCAAGCCCCGCATGAACACGTACCGCTCGGGGCCGTCGAGCTTGATGGAGCGGCCGGCGGGGTCCTCCACCGTGAGCCGCACGGCCTCACCCTGCCGGATCTCGAAGCGGACGCTGAGCTGCGGCCGCTGTGAGTCGCCCGCGAGCGCCGGCCGGTAAATCTGCCCGTAGACGGCAAGCCGTTCGTCGGCGCGGTACGTGCTCGAGACGTTGGGGATCACCTTGAACGCGCCGATGAGGAAGGGGTTGGCGGGATCGTCCTTGGCGGTGGCCGGCAGGACGGTGCGGGCCAGGATCAGCCCCGACAGCGCCAGCTCCCCGGCGGGGAGGGCGGGAATGTGGAGGCTCTGCTCGCGCACCGTGACCTGGCCGCTCACCGTGTCCTTGACCGCCAGGCTCAGCTTGTACCGGCCGGCGGGCAGCAGGACGAACCGCTGGTAGACGGTCTTCTCGGTCAGCCGCTTGGCGAAGGTATCGGTCGTGTAGGCCGAGGCGGTGTCATCGTCGAACTCAGCCACGATGCGGCCGTCGAGGGCCTCGATCAGGATGTAGACGTTGAGCCGGGCCTGGTAGTTGTCGCCCTTCTGCTCGTAGCGCAGGTGCTTGTTTTCAACCTCGACGCTCAGCGGCACGACCGCCCGCTCCGGCACCATCCAGAGCGGGTAGCCCTGCACCGCCAGCGGGAATGACTGGGTGTAGGCGTGGGCCGTCACCCGTTGCTTCAGGTCATCGAAGCGGATCTTGGGCGCGTGCTGCAGCGCGGCGTACTGCTCGAAGCGCTCGAAGAGCTGGTCCTGGGGCCGGTTGGTGCCGATGGGCAGATACACCAGGTCGCTGGCGTCGTAGCGGGTCGACATCTCCTCCGACATCAGCGTCGTCATGGCGTTGAGCGTGTCGGCGCGGTCCAGCGGACCGCTGAGGAGCTTGAAGGCGCCGGATGAACTTTTATCCACAAACTCGATCCGGACATCGTCGCCGATCCACGGGATGCGGCGATAGCTCCAGACCTGCAGCGGGTAGGTCAGGGTGCTGCCGCCGTGGCTGGTGAGGCCGCCCTCGTAGTAGCTGCCGGCGGGATGGGTCTCGATGGAATCGGGCGGGCCCAGGGTGATGTAGACCCGGCCGCGGTCCGACTTCCAGCCGGGGATGCCGGAGGCGTAGCGGTCGTTGGCGTAGGCGATGCGGCGGTAGTACTCGATCTTGTATTCGTTCTCGGCGGTGCGCGGGTCGGGATCGCGCCGCCGCCAGAAGTCCTCGACGAACCGGTCCCGCTCCTCGTCGGTGGAGAGCTTATCGAAAAGCGCCTTCTCCTCGTCGGTGATGATGTAGGCGACCTCGTTCTCCATCCACTGGCGCCATCGTTCCTTCATGGCCCGTTCTTCCTTTTTCGCCGCTTCCGGGTCGTCCTTCTTCTGGGCGACGGCGGGGGCGGCGGCGCCGAGAAGCGCCAGCAGGACACCGGCGGCCAGCGCGGCGCGCCAGGTCACGCCCTGCGTCCGGCGCGGACTTGGCGACCGGCCGGGATCTGCGGATGGGATATCGTTCGGAATCATGCTGCCTCTCGGGCCGAGGATCGGCGGAGCGCCATTATCGCAGATTTGCCGCCGGGCGCCAAGCCGGGAAACGGCGGCGCCGCCGGTTATTAGGATGCCGCCGGGGCCGAAAGGTTGACCGGCGCTGCGGCGAACCGGCGAGTCGGCGCTGCGGCGAACCGGCGAATTAGTGAATTGGAAGACGGGCGACTAACCCCGAACCCCGAGACCGGAACCCGATCCCCGAACCCGATTTCCAATGTCCGATGTCCGTCGGTTGGGAACTAGCCTCGAGTCTCGAGCCTCGAGCCTCAACGACGATCACGATTACGAATCACGATTACGAATTACGATTACGAATTACGAGCACGAGAAGCAGCTCCCAACTCCTATCTCCTATCTCCTATTTCCTGTCTCTTCACTGTTTACTGTTCACCGTTCACTGTTGACTTCTCACCGCCTGGGCGGCGACGGCGGAGAGGAAATTCAGGGGTGTATCGCCGAACAGGGCGAACACCTGAAGCTCGGCGTCCGGATCGGTGAGATCCTCGATGCGCAGGTAACCACCGAAGCGGCTGGCCAGAAAGGGCAGGCGCTGGTCCAGGAGAAAGATGTCGCGGCCGTTGGGGGGCACCACGCAGACGGTTGAGTCGATGGGGAGTCCGCTGGTGTCGAAGGCGGTCACGCGGACGTCGTGGGAGGCATCGTGGGGATTGACGACGGCCAGGCCGGTGAAGAAGGTGAACGCATCGAGGGTGCCGTTGGCGATGTGGCCGACGAGGTAGTCGGCGGCGCCGCCGGTCGCGAGCGGCAGGCTGGCGAGGAACCGGCCGGCGCCGGCTTCGCCGAAGGTGACCCAGCCGGTGACGGCGCCCGCGCTCAGGTAATCCACCGTCAGGTGGCCGGTCATGGCGCCGGCAAGGTTGATTACCTCGTGGATCTCGCGGTGCAGCTGGCCGCGGGCCGGCACCGTCACCAGGGGACTTTGGCCCAGAAGTCCGCCGTCGTCCCCGTACAGCCGGCAGACCATGTCGACGGGCGCGTCGCCCGGGTTGACCAGGGTGAGGTAGGTTTCGTACGCCACCCCCAAGGAGCCTGAGGCGATATGCGGTGCGCGGAGCGTGGCCGGAGCGGCGGGCAGCGGTAGCGCCTCGACCGCCGCCAGCTTGTTGTCGTCGCCGAAAAGCTCGCAGCCGACGATGGGACGGTCGGCGGTGACCTGCAGGAAGTCCTCGGCGGCCAGATCCGGCAGGTCGCGGTCCAGGTCCAGCACCCAGCGGCCCCGGCCCGGCAGCGTCCGGCGCACGGTCTCCTTGACGGTGCCGGCGCCCACCCGCTGGATGTTCACCAGGGCCTGCTCCCCGCCGGGGTTGAGGAACAGCGCCTGACGGACGGGATCGGTCCCGCCGGGCAGGACGAAGGCCGAAGCCGCGGCGCGGGCATCCGGCAGCGGCAGGCCGTCGAGGTAGTCCAGACGGCCCGGCGGATTGGCCAGCCAGAAGCCGTAGGTGTCGGGCTGGGTGATGAAGGCGCGCACCCAGCGGTCGGGCGCGTTGGCGGCGGCGCCGAACAGCGAGGGGTCATTCAGGTAGCGGGCGAACTGCCGGTACGGCTCGATGGATTGGGTGATGCCGGCCAGGCAGCCGCCGGTGTCGGAGTAAAGCTCAAGATTGAGCAGTGCCGCCGCGGCGCCGAGGTTGACCACGGAGAACGCCAGGTCGGCGCTGCGGGGAAAGTGGACCAGGTTGAAGGACTGGTTCGCCACGGCGGCGACGCCGGCGCGGGAGCAGATGCCGCCGAGCGCGGTGCCGCCGGCGATGCTGAGCACGGCGTCCTCGGTCAGGGTGACGTGGTTGACTGGATCGAGCTCGGTGTCGGCCAGGGTGTTGATGTTGTACGCATAGCCGAGCGTGCCGGCGGCGTCGGAGACGCACAGGGCCAGCTTGTAGAAGTCGGCGAAGCCCACGAGGAGATCGGGACCGTTCTGCCCGTCGAAGTTGTCGGCGGCCAGGGCGGAGGGGATGTTGAGGAAGTAGATCCGTTGCCCCTGGCCGGTGTCGAACTCCCCGCCGGCGCCGGCGCGCCATACCGCCACTGCCTTGGGATCCGCCAGGACCACGGCCAGGTCGGCGCGGCCGTCGCGGTTGAAGTCGGTGGCGGCCAGCGCCGCCGGCGCGCCGGCGGCGTCGTACTCGGTGCCGCTGAACGCGCCGCCGGCGTTGAGGAACACGGTGACGGAGCGGCCGTCCCGGTTGGCCACGGCGATGTCGGAGTCGGCGTCGCCGTCGAAGTCGCCCGCGGTCAGGGCCAGCGGGTGCGCCCCCGCCGGATAGATGGCGGGGACGGCGAAGGCCGTTCCGGGCAGGACGGTCAGGGTGCCGGCCGCGGCATCGGTGTAGAGGTAGTCCTTGAGGCCGTCGCCGGTGACGTCGTGCACCAGCGAGGCGCTGGCCACGCCGGGCAGGACGGTCCGCTGGCGGGGCGCCAGCGCCTGCTCCGGCGCCGCCGCCTTGTCGGCCACGTCGGCCCAGGCGTAGACGGTGAGGTGTCCGCCGGCGTCGGCCACCAGGATCTCGGGCCGGCCGTCGCCGGTGGCGTCGGCCGCCTCCACCGTCACCGGCGCGTCGCCGGCGAGCGCCCGCCACTGCGGCGGGGCGAACGTCCCGTCGGGCCGCCCCAGCGACCAGTACAGCCGCCCGAGCGCCACGTCGACGCTCACCACGTCCTCGCGGCCGTCGCCGTCCAGGTCGGCGGCGGCCCAGTCGGTGATCACCGCGCCGAGCAGCGACGCTGTCCAGTAGGTGTCGGGCCAGTCGAGGTCCAGCCGGAACAGATCCACCGCGGCTGGCCTGAACACGGCGCCGGCGGCGGCGCCGCTCTTCTGGTAGAACGCCCGCAGGGTCAGGGTGAGCGTCCCGTCGTGCGCGGCGAAGTCGTAGCCGCGGATGTCGCCGAAGAACTGGGTGTTCTCCTGACGGAACACGCCGGCGGCGCCCCAGTTGCTGCCGTCGGTGGGCGGCCAGACGCCCGCCCCCGTGCCGATGGTCACGCCCAGGGCGCACTCCGGGTCCGACGGCTCCCAGTAGTTCGTGGAGCGCAGCAGCCGCAGCCAGATCCGGTCCTCCCCCTTGACGCAGCGGAAGAGCTGGACGGCGGGATTGGGAATCGCGCCGGCGGACCCGCCGATGCGGGGCATGTGCACGGCCGGTGACGGGTCCCAGGCGTACTCAGACACCGCCAGCGGCAGCACCGTGCGCCCGGCCGGCTGGATGGTGAGATCCGTCAACTGGCCCGTGGCCAGGGTTTGGCCCAGTGTCGCCCCGGCGGGGAGCTGCAGCTCGAGCATCACCGGGTTGGCCGTGCTGGCGGCGGGGAACGGGTTGTTGGCGAACAGCAACGTCACCGCCGCCGCCGGCAGCACCTGGTTCGTCAGCGTCGGGTTCACGATCCCCGTCTGCGTCGAGCGCGCCTCCACCACCACCATCGGCTCCTCCGTGCCGATATAGCTGAACACCCCCTTGTTCGTGGTCACGTACACCCGGTGCGCCCCCCGGCTGTCCGTGACGATGTCGCTCATTTCCGGGGTCGTCGCCAGGAAGGGGGAAGCCAGCTCCCAGGTGTCGCCGCCGTCGGCCGATTGATGCAGGCCTCCATAGCGCGTGCCTGCGTACAGCATGCGGGTCACCGGGTCGAAGGCCAGGGAGATGACCTCCTCGAAGAGGAGGCCGCAGTAGGTCCAGCTGTCGGCAGCGTCTGTGCTCCGGTAGACGCCGGTACCCGCCATTTGGCCGTCCTCGTCGCAGCGGATGCCGGCATAGAGCACCGCGGGCGGCCCGACGTCGATAGCCAGGGCCCGGACGTGGTCGTTGACCAGTCCGCCCATCGCCGGTTCCCAACTTGCCCCGTAATCGGCGGACTTGTAGAGGCCGCCGTTCCCCGCGGCGTAAATCGTGTGCGGCGCGGTCGGATCGATGAGCAGCTCGGAGATGTTGATGCCCGCCAGCCGGCCGGTGGCGGTCCAGGTCTGACCGCCGTCCGTCGTGGCGTAGATGCCCTTGAAGCGGTCTGCTTCACCCACGAGGGTGTTTGTATAGCCGGACGAGGCGTAAAACCGTAACGGATCGGTGGGATCGCCCTTGATGTCGTAAATGGATTGGGCATAACCCGTCTGGGCACTCCAGGAGGCCCCGTCATCGGTGCTTTTGAAGAGTCTGGCGGAATCGGAGGCGAAGATGGTGGCGGGGTGGGTGGACGCATTGATCGCCAATCCCACCACCCAGCCCCAGCTGAGCCGGCCGAGACTGGTCCAGCTGTTCCCGTCGTCCACGCTCCGGTGAACCAGGCCCTTCATGTCTCCCGCATAGACGACGCCTGGCTCCACGGGAGAAACGGCGAGCGACCACATGTAGTCCAGGATGCCGAAGGTCGCGGGCTTGAACGTGCCCCCGCCGTCCCAGGACCGGACGATCCCATCGCTGGTGCCGAAGTAGAGGGCGCCGTCGGGACTGGACCGGTCCAAGGCCGCGCTGCGTCCGCTCACGGGATAGATTTCCGTGTACGTCTGGCCGCCATCGGCGCTGCGGAAGCAGCGGGGGCCGGCGAAGTAGATCAGATCGGGATCGGTGGGATGGAACACCATGCCCCAGAAACTGATGTTGGGGAGCAGGAGATCCCAGGAATCTCCGCCATCGGTGCTGCGGTAAATATGCGAGACGTTGTCGATGCTCAGCGATGCATAGATCCACCCGGGCCGATCCGGATGGCACACCAGCCGGTAGGCCGAGCCGATTGGGGGAAAGGACTGATGCCAGGTGAATCCGCCGTCGGTGCTCCGGATGATGCCGAACTCGGTCGTTTCGCCAGTGTCGGGATTGTATTGTCTGCGCGGGGCGTAAAAGAAGGAATAGGGAGGAGCCGGCAGCATCGCGAAGTCCGCGAAGGTATAACCCGGGATCGGGGCGACCAGGGACCAGGTTTTGCCCCAATCAGCGCTTGCCAGGATGCCGTGAGATCCCTTGGAAGCGGCATAGATGACGTTCGGCTGCTCCGGATGGATGGCAAAGGCGCAAATAGATGGAGTCATGTAATCGGTGAAGTGTAAATTTTCCCAGGTCACGCCGCCATCCGTGCTGCGATAGATGCCTTCGCCGACTACGGATCCGCCGCCGGCCAGCACCAGCTGGTGGTCCTGGGGATGTATGAGGCACGCGTCCACATTCCGGGGCCACTCGTACCCCTCGATGAACTCCCAGCTCTGCCCCCAGTTCCGGCTCACGAAGAATCCGCCGCCGTTCACCGCCGTGAACAGGACGTTCGGGGTTTGCGGGTCCACGGTGATGAACAGCGTCTCGCCGCCGTACGGCCCGCTCGTGGACCAGCAGTTGATGCCCGCGCCCGCCCCCGCGGTGACCAGCAGTACCGCCACGAGAATCGCGGATACCCGTGTCATGGGAACCTCCGGATCGCCGAAATCTCGACAGTACCAGTCGGATCTGCAGAAGGAGGGCGGAATCGCGTGATCGCATCCCGGCTTGGGGGATGGATCGAATACCCAGATCAACTGTTCAAGAGAGGACCAGTTGACTCCATGCTAGCACCGGGCTCATGGGGTGTCAACGGCGGGTACCTCGCGGCCTCCGGCCGCGAGGTCCGGAGTAGCTCGCGTTCGATGAACGCGCGTCGCAAGTTCCATCGGCATGATGGTGAGGATGTGGTGTCGGTCTGGAGTGCGCAGCCATGTCGGCGCTTTGGATTGGCGCGGGTCGCCGCCGCCGCTCGCGTGGCGGGGCCGCGGGAGCGAGCGATACGATCCCATGGATCGTGCGGATTCAGCGGGCCGCGTCCAGCGGACGCGGCCTACTGCAGAATCCAGAGCGGCGTCATGCCGCCGCACTCCAGACCGTCGAGCCGCCGTGTTCCAGTCACCGGCTCACTGCAGTTTCTTCGCCTCGAACGTTCCGGTGAAGGTTTGGACTCCATTTTCCTTGACGCTGAACGTGCCGTTTAGGGTGTCGCCCGTGACCTTGCCGCTGGCCGTCCACTCCCAGCTGTTGTTCAGTCCGTGTTCCCGGAGGGTCTCCTTCCGGCTGATGGAGAACGAGTCCGCCCCCACCACCACCTGGACCTCGCCCTCGCGTTTGTCCTTGTATGGGTGGAAGAACTGGGGCAGCAGCCGCAGGTCGAAGTAGGAACACTGGACGTAGTACTTCCCCTCCATGAGTTTGGCCTCGGCGGGATTGCGGTCGGTGCGCTCGAACATGAAGTTCAGTTTGTGCGGTTCCTTGACCTTGAAATAGTCGAATCCGTACAGCCGGTTTTTGTTGGCGTGGCGGATGATGGAGGCGCGGGCGGCGGACACTTCGTCCGTCGCCGCCTCCAGGTTCTTGTTCAGGATGAAGTCGCGGTTCATCTCGGTAACCAGCGCCGTGCCCACCCAAAGGCCAAGGAGCCCCGAGTCCCCCGCGAGCGCGACGGGTTCCGACTCCAGCGCGGTGCCGTCCCCGAAGAAAAGGCGCACGCAAGCCGCCAGGCTCCCCTTGGGTTCCAGGCCGGCGTCGCGCAAGTCCTTCACGAAAAGCTCCGCCTCGAACTCGCCGCCGGAGCGGACGGTGAGCCCGCGCGCCTCCACCGGCTCGCGGGACTGCGCGCCCGAGAGGAAGGCGAACGCCTCCACCTTTTTCGGATCGATCCGCCGGTGGGCCGCCGGGTCGCCGGGCCACTCGAGGCGGCCGCGCACGGCCAGCCAACCGTCGCGATCCCCGCGCAGGACTTCCGCGAGGTCTTCCGCCCGGGCGACCTCGAGGCGGGCGACGGGCGGGTCGCAGCGCGGGTCCGAGCCGAAGCCCAGCTCGGCAAGCGTCCGCCGCGCCGTCGCGGTGGCTTTGCCGCCCAACTGGAAATGCCCCGGGGTGTCGGGGGCGCCGAAGTATTCCTCGTGGTCCGCTTCGCCCAGGTTCACCACCTGCCCGGCCAGGTCGTGGCCGGTCATGCTGAGCACCGTCGAGGCGCCGTCCCCGTCACCCAGGTCGGCGCCCCGGTACTGTTGGCCCGGATTGTCCACGAGCACCCAGAGGGCGGTGGCGCCGAAGCCGATCTCGGTCTGCTTCGGCAGGGTGGTCACCTGGTAGTAGAGGTCGCCCCAGTCGGCCGACAGGTTCAGCTTCACGCCCTTGGCGGTGACGCCGTAGAGGAAGATGTACCGGTCGGAGCCGGCGTACTTGTCGCGCTCGTTGAGCTGCCGGAGGTTCTGGCTGTACAGGTGAGAGCCGGAGCGAAGGTTCACGTACGGGGCGGCTTTTTCCATCGACTCAAACTGCTTCTCGATGTACGCCTGGTCGTATGTGAAGCCGATGCGGTCCAGCGCCAGCTCCGAGGTGTAGCCGGGCATGCCCAGGGTCCAGCGCAGGTCCATGGTGCCCGGGTTGTCGGTGATGAGCACCCCGCCGAACAGGGTGCGCCGCCAATCGGCCCCCACGCTGATTTTGGTAGGGGGCAGGGTGTTGGGGAGCGGTGTGGGTGCGTTCACCTGCTGGGCGGGATCGATGTCCTTGCCCAGCTCGAGGACGTAGTACGGCAGGGTCAGAGCGTAGTTGAGCGAGACCAGCGGGCTGCCCAGGTGCGGCGTGCCCCAGGTGGCCAGGTGGCGAAAGTTGCCGTCGAGGTCGCCGTCGAACCGCTGCACGCCGGCGCGGGAGACGATGCCGCCCATGGAGTGGGCGACGATGAACAGGTTGAAGGGGTATTTCAGATCGAGTTGCCGCTTGAGCTGCTGTCGCACCAGCCGGTCGAAGTACTCGGCGGTGGGGCCGTCGCCCTGGAAGACGGGCCGGAAGGACGGGTAGATGAACTCGAAGAAGACGGTGCTATTCAGGCGCTCCTTGTGGTCCTTGAGATAGATCTCGTACAGGTGGGTCCAGACGTCGCGCTTGTAGCCGTACCACCAAGGCGCGCCGATCTGGGGCGCCGTGCCCAGTCCCGACTTCTCCATCTCGTTACGGCCGTGCACCAGGACGAAGACGTTGTGCACCGGCTTGGCCAGCTCAATCTCCCGCTGGAGATTGGATAGCTGAGACAGCGGTTGGCGCCGTTCCGGCTTGCCCCAGGTGGGGGCCATCCGCACGAGCTGGGGCTCCCGCCGCCAGTTGATGCTCCCCTGGTAGGTGACGACGGCGTACTGGATGGCGTTGGCCCGGGCAGTGGGCGACGCCGCCGGCGCGGCCAGCAGGTCGGGCATGAAGAAACCAAGCGCCAGGACGCGCCCCGATCCGCCGGGCGGCCGCAGCATGGCCCGCAGCGGCGATGGGGCCGGGGCGGGTGTTCGAGCCGCAGGCGGCGACTGGAACACCGGCAGCAGCGGGAAGAACGGATCGCGGGCGGCGTAGCGTCCGTCGAGCTGCTGGCGCAGCGGGAGGAAATCCAGGCGCCCGGACTGGACCTCGTCGCCGAGCCGGACGTCGCCCAGCCGGGCCAGCAGCAGGCTGCCCGGGGCGATGGCGCCCGCCTCCTTCGCCGGGATGGTGATCACGGGAGCACACGCGGCGGCCGCGTCCGGCGACGCCAGACTGGCCGCGTCGACGGTGACCACGCGCAGGCTCCCCGTGGTCTGGAGCCCCTCCACGTCGAGAGTGATATCGTTGGTGCGTCGCTCGAGGGTGAGGCGGAGGCTGTCCCCGTCGGGCAGGGCAGGAAAGTCGACGCCGGTGCCGTCGCCCAGCGCCACGCCGGTGCGGCCGGAGCCGAGTTCCACGGAACCGGAGCTCTCCGGCTCGGTCTCGCCCGGCACGACAGGCGTCGTCGGGAATTCGGCGGCCGCCGGCTCCGTCCAGGTGTCGCCGCCGCCGGTTCCGCCGGCGCCTCCGGAAGCATCCTGCCACGGCGCCCACCAGAGGAGGGCCGCGACGCCGCCGGCCAGGAGCACCAGTGCCAGCAGGATAATGCCGATGACCAGGCAGGAGCGGCCGGAGCGCTTGGGCGCCGCCGGCGAGGGCGCAAAGCCGGCCGCGGGGGGTGCCGGCGCCGGCGCAACCGGAGGCGGTGTCCGTGGCGGCACGGGCGCGGGTGGAGGAGCCGGAGGCGGGTATGCAGGCGCCGCCGGTGGCGGAACCGGAGCCCCTACCGCCGGACGCGGCGACGGGGGTGCGGCCGGCGGCGGCAGTGCCAGCCCCTGGATCCGCCCCGCCGGCGTCCACTGCGACAGCGACGGCCCCCACAGCAGATCGCCGGGCTGGATATGCCCCTCGCGGGCCATGAGTTGAATCTGCGGCCAGGTGTAAGGGCCGAACTGCTGCCCCTGTCGCGCCAGGTGCCAAACGGGTTCCGTCATGCCGGCCTCCGCGTCGTGAAGACGTCAACGATGGAGTCGATTCAGGTCGATGCATTATAGCCTGAGATGGGGCGCGGGGATTGTGATTCCAGACACACGACCGTCGGGCGCCTGCGCCGGATCACCGGAAGGCGGGATCCAGCCGGCGGATGCCGGACGGGGCATGGCGGCGGCGGACCGGCCGTCGGTCTCAGGAAACGGACGGATCGTCGCCGCCGAAGGTGACATTGGCCCGCGGTCGGGTGTCCACGTGGAGGCGGAATACGTCGGGGCGGCTGTAGTGACCGTCGGTGTCCAGGAGCAAGTGCCCGCGGACGATCCGCGCCGCGTCGAGGTCGGCGTACAGGATGCCCGGCTCGTCGACCAGCGGACCGGCGAGGTACGACGCATCCGGGGCGATCACCGTGCTCCCGCCCGGCTGCAGCACCGTGGCGGCGTCCCCTTCGATGGATTCGAGCAGGGCCAGGGCGCCGGGGTCCGTGGTGCCGAGCGACCGGTAACCCTCAATCACGTCACCGCGCGTGAGCACCGTGCCGGCGGCCAGGACGAAGCACTGCCCCTCGAAGGCGTAGTGGCGGCTGGCGAGCTGGTGCAGTTCCCGCACCGACGGCCACTGGGCCACGTGGATCGTCTCGCCCAGGGCGTGCATGGCGGCGCGTGCCAGCGGCAGCCAGTGCTCCCAGCAGATGAGTCCGCCCAGCGGCCCGATGGGCCCCGGGCCCACCGCCAGGGTGCTGCCGTCGCCCTGGCCCCACAGCAAACGCTCGGTGTAGGTGGGGGTCAGCTTCCGGTGCACCCGGCAACCGCCGGCCGGGTCGATGAACAGGATGGTGTTGTACAGGGTGCCGCCGCGGCGCTCGTGGGCGCCCATGACCACGTGGACGCCGCGGGCGCGAGCCGCCTCCTGCAACCGGGCCATATGCGGGCCGGGCACGGTGACGGCATTCTCCGCCAGGGTGTGGTAAAGGGCATGGGCCGCCGGCTGGCCCCAGATGGCGGCGCCGGGCGCCGAGTCGATCCAGACGGGATAGCCGGGGAGCCATGTTTCGGGGAACACGATGAGGGCGGCGCCGCCGGCGGCGGCCTCGCCGATGAGTTCCAGGGCCCGCCCAAGGCTGGCCTCCAGGTTCAGGAATACCGGCGGGTGCTGGACGACAGCCGCTCGGCAACATCCGGCAACCGGGGGCGGGGAAAATTCGGTCATTGGTCTCCTCCGGACCGGTCAGCGTTCACGATCCGGCCGGTGAAAGTACGGGTCGGCCTGTCGCCGTGAGTCCGCCGGACCGCATTATAGCAAAGCGTCGGCAGGCGGCGCGACGGTCTCAGCGGCGGCGATCCCCACGGATGGAGTCAGCCGGGTGCGGGAGCTCACTCGGCCAGCCGCTCCCAGGCGACGAAATCTTCCAGCGCTTTCTTGGGTGGCGCGGCGGGCCATTCCACGGGCACGCCCAGCGGGGTGGTACAGACCACCTCGTAGCGGTCCGGAATGTCGAAGACGCGTTTGACGACGTCGAACGGGAACGAATCGGTGCAGAACACGGTTCCGTAGCCCAGTGCCCGCGCGGCGACCATGAGATAGCCGGCGGCCATGGGGCCGTCCCACTTGTTGTAATCCGGGTATTTCGACTTCGAGTCGGTCAGTACGACAATGAAGACGGGCGCCGAGAGGTAGCGGGCGCATACCTGCCGATACTTGTCCCGGAATGCGGCGAGTTCCGGTTCGGTGGGTTTCTTGGACTCCTGGTAGAGGGCGGCGTAGGCCTCGACCGTGGCCGCCGCCAGGGCGTCGAGGCGGGACCGGTCCTGGATGACCAGGAACTTCCACGGCTGCTGGTTGCCCGATGTGGGGGCCGTGCGGGCGATGTCCAGGATCTGGAGGAGGTGCTCCCGGGGGACGGCGTCCGGTCGGAAGTTGCGGACGGATCGGCGCTCCTTGAACACCTGGAGGAACGCCGCCGGTCCCGGGACGGGGGCGGCCGGAGCCGGCGGCGGCGCGGACTGGGCGGAGGGGACGGCGGCGAGCGCCGTCAGCAAAACGAACAGGGCGGTCAGGCGCATGCGAGTACCTCGTGTTGGGAGAGTCTTCCGGTGACCGACAGGATGTCGAGTCTCCGGCAGTATACGGAGCGGGCGCCGGCCGGGTTCGACCGCACCCCGGAAACGCCCGCTGGACAGCCGTTTCGACGAGCGCCGATTCATGGCGGCCAAAGGCATCCAAAAATATGTACCGGGGCGCAGAATTTTGGATCGGCCGGTGGCTGCCCGTTTACAACTCCGTCAGATGGTGGATTGTAGTGATTCTTGAATCAATAAGTTAAAGGCGAGAGTTCGTTCTGGCACCCCGATTGCGAGAATTGATGGTAGTTATTTGCCTCGACGAATTTCTGCCGGCGACAGTCTCCAACCGCTGCGGACCCGCCGGGCGGTTCGCCGCCGAATCGGTCCCGCTCATCACCGGCGCGCGACTTCCGATCCCAAACAGCTTTCAGAAAGGTTGCCTCCCACGTCATAGTGGGGGTAGCATCCCGGACTTTGCTCAAGATCCGATGGATGCGCCTGTTGCTGGGGGAAGCATGCTGTGGCCGTTCATTAAATTGAATGTCCGCGGTCGGGAAAAGGCGCTGCAGTCTGGGGAAAGACCCTTTTCTTCGATCCTTGGCGGTGCCCGGTATGCCGCCGGGTTCGCCGCGCAATCACCCAGCTTCATATCTATTCAAACTTTCACATGGAGGTTGCCAATGCGTCTCAACCTGTCCCGAGTGTTTCTCTGCCTCCTGCTCGGGGTGGTGCTCGCCGCCGTGGCCGTCGGCCAGGCGGTGCAGACCACCGGCCGGATCGAAGGCACCATCAAGGACTCCACCGGCGGCGTCATTCCCGGTGTCACCGTGAGTCTGGCTTCGGCCACCGGCACCAAGACCGCCGTCTCGGGAGACAGCGGCGACTACTCGTTCCCCTTCCTGACCCCGGGCCTCTACACCCTGAAGGCGGAACTCGAGAGCTTCAAGACCTTCGAGCAGAAGGACATCACCGTCCGCCTCGGCCAGACCACCACGATCCACGTGGTCATGGTGCCGGGCGAGATCAACCAGGTCATCACCGTCACCGGTGAAGCCCCGCTGGTGGACACCACCACCACCACCATCGGCGCCAACCTCTCCGAAAACCTCTACCTGAACATTCCGATGCAGCGTAACTTCACCGCCCTGTTCAGCATGGCCCCCGGTGTGAGCGACAGCGGGTCGCTCGGCTCCTACAACCCGTCCATCGGCGGTTCCTCCGGCCTGGAGAACAACTACATCGTGGACGGCGTGAACATCACCAACACCGGCTACGGCTCGGTGGGCTCCTATTCCAGCGTGTACGGGTCGCTCGGCTCCGGCGTGACCTTCGATTTTGTGAAGGAAGTCCAGGTCAAGCAGGGCGGCTTCGAGGCCGAATACGGCCAGAGTACCGGCGGCGTAATCAACGTCGTCACCAAGAGCGGCACCAACGAGTTCCACGGCGGTGTCTATTTCTACGGCCAGCCCGCCGGCTGGGAGGCCCGCCGGAAAGAACCCAACATCTACCGCCAGGAAAAGAGCACCGAGTTCATCCGCACCGAGAGCTTCGACATGAGCGCCGACCTGAGCGGTTACCTGTGGAAGGACAAATTCTTCTTCTATGCCGGCTTCAATCCCCAGTGGAACAGCCATCTGAGCATGGCCCCGGCGGGCACGGGCCAGTGGCTGAATCCCGGCGAGGGCTTCTTCGAACGGAAGGACACCATCTACAGCTGGTCGACCAAGGCCAACTTCGTCCCCTCCAGCAACCACAACATCGAGTTCTCGATGTTCGCCGACCCGTCGCGGCGTGACGGCGGCCCCAACCGGAACATGACCGCCGAAGGGGACGACAACTACAGCGAGCTGGACTACGGTTCGTTCAATTTCATCGGCCGCTACAACGGCGTGCTCACCAACCGCTGGTTCCTGACCGCCTCGTTGGGCCGCGCCTACAACCGGTTCGAGGAACAGATCACCCACGTGGACCGGATCGGGTACTGGGACTACGTCCACTTCCCGAGCCGGCAGCTCATGGGCGGCATCGGCTTCTTCGAGAACAACAACGGCGAGAACTGGCAGTTCAACCTGAAGACCACCTTCAACTTCAGCGCCGGCGGCGACCACACCTTGGACTTCGGCTACATGTACGAGGACGTGACCTACACGGCCGTCCGCCGCTACACCGGGCCCATGCTGACCAATCCGTTCGGTGAGACGTACGGCGGCTTCTTCCGCTACCGCTACTATCCCGACCCGGACACCGGTGAGAATTACGACTGGAACGGCGACGGGGTCATCACCGACGCCGATGCGCTGCTCCAGCAGTACCGCGGCAACTTCAACGATCCGAACCTGGCCACCGACACCACCTACCACTCCTTCTACTTCCAGGATGCCTGGAAGGTCACCGACCGGATCACCCTCAAGGCGGGCCTCCGCTACGACTACCAGCAGATGGGCGGCGGCGGTGACGATGCCATCGTCTACGAGTTCACCGGCAACTGGGCGCCGCGCATCGGCCTGATCTACGACGTGTTCGGCGACGGCAAGACCAAGGTGTACGGTAACTGGGGCCGCTTCTATCAGAAGATCCCCAACGACATGGCCGTGCGTGCCTTGAGTTCCGAGATCGGCGTGACCAACGCCTGGTGGAGCATCGCCTACGACGCCGACGGCCGGCCCATGGCGGACGAGGTCGTCAACGACCAGCTCCCGGGTGACCCGGCCATCACCCGCACCGGCGCCAACCCGACCTACATCGTGCCCGACACGAAGACCATGTATCAGAACGAATTCGTGCTGGGCTTCGACCACCAGCTCGACCCGACCCTGAGCCTCGGCATGCGCTACATCTGGCGCGAGGTGGGCCGGATGCTCGAGGACACCGGCACCCTGACCATCGGCCAGTACCTCGAGGATGACACCAACTACACCTACGTCATTGCCAATCCCAGCTACACCAGCGACTACGTGATCAACGACACCGGCGAGGTGGGCTCCGACGGCATCGGCGACGGCTTCGCCGACCCGAAGCGGTCCTACACCGCTCTGGAGCTGACCCTGGAGAAGCGCTTCTCGCAGGGCTTCCAGTTCCTGGCTAACTACCGTCTTTCCAAGCTGTGGGGCAACTACGAGGGCCTGTTCCGGAACGACAACGGGCAGGACGACGCCAACATCACCTCGCTCTACGACTTCCGGAGCGACGAGTACGATGGCTACCTCTACGTGCCCGGCTACCTGAACACCGATCGGCGCCACATCCTGAACTTCAACGGCTCGTACACCTTCTCCAACCAGCTCACCATGGGCTTGGGGTTCCGCTCCACCAGCGGCGCGCCCATCAACCGGCTCAACGCCCACCCGGCCTACGAGAACGCCGGCGAAATCCCCATCACGCCCCGCGGCTCCGAAGGGCGCACCGAATGGATCAACGCCATCGATGTTCACGTCGGCTATCCCATCAGCTTCGGCGACAACTACAAGCTGCGCCTGTCCCTCGACATGTTCAACGTGGCCAACTTCAAGCGGGTGATCGCTGTGAACGAGGACAATGAGGACGCCCCGGGCGTGCTGAATCCCGACTACCTGTCGCCCGGCTCGGCCAACAATCCGAACACCCCGCTCACCGCCTTCCAGCGGCCGTTCAACATGCGCTTCTCGCTCCGGTTCGAGTTCTAGCGGGTTGTGAGCAACTGATTCTCTGGTCTGACGTTCGCGTCTCGTCTGTCGCAGGGCCCCTTCGGGGGCCCTGTTTTTGTTTGGGTGAATCGGTGAATGGGTGAATCGGTGAATCGGTGAATAGCCTGATCTCTGTTCGTAATTCGTAATCGTGCTCGTGCTCGTAATCGTGCTCGCAATCGTGATCGTGATCGTAATCCCAACCCGGCGGAGCCGGAACCAAAGGGGCATGATCGTTCGCTCCAGTTCCGTGCCGTGATGCCGGGTCTCGGGCAAGTCCTTCCAGTTGCAAAGAGAATAGCCAGGCGCAGCCCCGCGAACGCGGGGCAGCGCCTGGACAGCGGAATTTTAAAACACGGCGCGCCCCTGACAGGGGCGCGGAGAAATTCGGATCGAATCATCGAAAAAAATCCATCCCGCCCGTTTGTATAGATGAATCCATCATTCGGGAGGGAGCCATGCCCAACACCTATTTCAGTCTCTAGGCTCATCTGGTGTTTTCCACCCGCGGCCGGCAGCCGTGGATCGCCGACGATTGGCGCGAGGCCATGTGGGCGTACATGGGCGGCATCTGCCGCAACCACGGGGCGGTTGCCTTGGCGATCGGGGGAATCGCCGACCATGCCCATACGCTGCTCGGTTTCAAACCCACCCATCGATTGTGCGACCTGGTTCGTGAAATCAAAGGGGGCGCTTCGGAATGGGTTCACACGGTGCAGAACGCGCCCTGGTTCGATTGGCAGGACGGATATTCGGCGTTCTCGGTGAGTGCCTCTCAGGTCCCAGCCGTCCGGCGGTACATTGAGAACCAGGCGGAACACCACCGGCGGGTATCGGCGCGAGAGGAGTTGGTTCAGTTGCTCCGCCTGCACCACATCGCGGTCGACGAACGATATCTGCGATGATCTTCTCCGCGCCCCTCAGCCGGGGCGCGCGACGTCAAATAAAACGACTTTCCAGGCGCTGCCCCGCGTGCGCGGGGCTGCGCCTGGCTATTTTCGTCGTGAATGGGTGGACGGTGCCGGTCGAGGGTGGGATGGGCGATCCCGTCGATGGCATTGCGAAAATCCTGCCAAAAATTGGCAAATAATCGGGAGTAACTGAGTAATCGTGATCGGGACTCGAGGCTCGAGACTCGAGGCTCGTTCCCGTAATGCGGACATGGGTTCTGGGAAATCGGACCTGGGACCTGGGTGCTGAACCCTGGTTGTCGGACTTTGGACCTGGGACCTGGGTGCTAGGTCCTTGCTGACAGATCCCGGATCCCGGGTACCAGGCCCTAGGCCCCAGACCCCAGGCCCCAGACCCCAGGTCCCAGGTCCCACATCTCGGCAACGCCCGACTCGTTTCCAAATAGGCAATAAAATATAAGCAATCACCGATAGCCAATAACTCCATGTCGTCCGTTTTCTGTTACCCGCCGGGGGGCGTTTGGGCAATAATGATCATCGCGCGACAATTTATGGAGGTGTTCCATGATCCGTTATCTGGCCTCGATCGGGATTCTGGCGGCGTTGGCGATGGCGGTCACGGCCTTGACGATCTTTTCGCTTGGCGGGCCGGCGGCGGGCGCCGAACCCGCCGGCTTTCTCTTTGCCGAGGCATCCGCGCCCCAGAGCGTGACCGGGGACCCGGTGGTGGCGGGCGGGCGGCGGCGAGAAGGTCTCGCTGGGCGCCAAAACCGCCATTATCCCCGCGCCGGTGTGGGTGATCGGATCCTATGACAAGCAGGGGAAGCCCAACCTGATGACGGCCGCATGGGTGGGAATCTGCGCCTCGACTCCGCCATCCGTCACGGTCTGTCTGCGGAAAGCCACCTACACGCATGGCAACATCATGGAGCGGAAAGCCTTCACGGTGAACATCGCCTCGGAGTCGCTGGCCCGGAACGCCGCGTACGTCGGCCGCGTCTCCGGAAGGACCCAGGACAAATTCCTGACGACGGGCCTGACGCCGGTGAAAAGCGCGCAGGTGGATGCTCCGTTCGTCAAGGAGTTCCCCCTGGTCGCGGAATGCGAGGTCCGGCAGACGGTGGAGGTGGGCTCGCACACCATGTTCATCGGAGAAATCATGGACGTGAAGGCGGCCCGGTCCATCGTCGGCGAGGATGGTGTTCCGGATATGGGTAAACTGAAGCCGTTTGTTTTCTCTCCCGGCAGTTCCCAATTCTATGGCATCGGACCGAGTCTGGGCAAAGTGTCCGAATTGGCCAAGAGAGCAGACGAAAATAGCCCGTGAGGGTTCCTTGATCAATACGCCTCGAAGGATCCCTCGGCCACTTTCTGACCGGCCACGTGGAGTTCCACCCGATAGACGCCGGGCGCCCAGGTGCCGGGCTCGTGGCCGCCGAAGCCCATGAAGTGGGACGAGCTGGTCCACGGCGATTGGATGAAATAATTCTGCGTCTGCCGGTTGAGGAGCGAGCCGTCCGGTCCGAAGCAGAAGGATTCAATCGAAAAATCGATCCGCCGGCCCGGGTCCGGATAGGCAAGATTGGTCTCCCACCAGACGAGCCGGGTGGTGGACCGGGGGAACCGCGTGGTGTAGACCCGTTGCTCCGCGGGGACCGCGTCGATCCCGCTCTCGAAGAATTTCACGCTGGTCACCGTGGCCTGCAGCGACGGGATGCCGGCCGCCGGCTCGCGCGTCAGCCCCTCCATGATCCGGGCGGCCAGGTCGAGGTCGATGGGCTCCGCGGGACGATCGGCGCCGAAGATACCCGCCGTGTCCGTGGCATCCGCCGTGCCCGTGGCATTCGCCGTCCTCGTGGTATCCGCCACGCGTTGCGGCTCCCCACGGTCTGCATTTTCCCAGGACACGTACCGGATGTTCTCCCAGACCCGCTCCAGTTGGGCGGGATCGAAGGCCGCCGTGACGGCCGGCTGGGCGGGCGCGCAGGTGGCCACCTGGCCGGACCGGAGGTCCACCCGGGCGTCCCCCCGGCCGGCGTGCAGCACCGGCTTCCCCTCGAGCACGAAGAATTTCAACCGGGCGTCCGCCTCCGGCTGGACGTACACCTCCGACTCCAGCTCCAGGTACTGGATGTCGCTCAGCACCGTGTCGCCGGCGTGCCAGGAGAACACGCCGTACTTCTTGGCGTTGGCCATGGCCGGGCCCACGCCCGGGATCCGGCGCAGCACCCACTCCACCGGGTTGGGAAATTTGTGGACTTTGTTGAATGCATCTCTCGACGAGCCGTCGAAGGTCTCGTTGGGTACCTGGGTGAAGAGGATCCCGTAATCACGCAGCGTCCGGCCCCAGCGGTTGGTGATCTCGCCCGAGAGACCCCGCGTGACTCCCACCGTGAACTGCCCCCCGCCCACCGTGTACAGACCCGGCCGGTAGAATGCCCGGCCCCGCACCCCGCCCTCCCACTCCAGGTCGACGCTGGAAAGGATCGGCCACCGGGTGTCACCGCCCGCCGTCCGGGTGACCCGCTGGCCGGTGTCGGCCAGCACCACCCGGTCGCCGTCATACAGCCAGGCCGAGTGGATGGTTTCGGCGGCGGCGCTCCGGTCCGCCGGCGGGGCGGCGCTGTCCCGCACGAACAGGGCGCCGTCTTTCCGGGCGATGTCCTGTTTTCGGATGACGAAGACTTTTCCCGACACGCCCTTGATTTCGGCCGCCGGCTTCGGCACGTCCACCTCGATCCGGAAGCGGTCTTCGTAGGCCAGCGCGCGGTTGGAAGGCATGTGGTACCGGCGGTCCAGCAGGTCCACCCGGAGGGTGATGGGGCCGGTGCGTTCGGTGGTCAGCACGCGCTCCACCCGGATTTCGCGCTCGGACACCGCAAAGGAAGCGTCGCCGGGCTCTGAATTGAGGACCTGGTCGCCCAGGCGCACGGCGACCAGCACGTCGCCGGGCCGAGGATTTCCCGTGGCCTGCGGATACCGGACGTAGGCGATGACGGTGAGCGCGGCGCGGGTTCGGGAGAGATGCTGCAGCCGGACCCGGGCGCTGTGGATCCGGGGCGGGTCGGGGCTGGCCGCCGGCTGGATCAGCCCGAAGATGGTTTCGGCGACGCTCCGGGCCGTCCGGCCGGCGGTGCCGTCGTCCACCACGGATTCGTCCAGGCGGTTGTACACGCTCACCCAGAGAAACCATCCGTCCCCGACTGCCTCCACCTTGTAGGCGGGGCGGCCCACGGGCGTCCCGTCCCGCTTGACGCTCTCGAAGTACTTGTACAGGGTGCTCCGGCTGCCGATCCCGAAGTTTTCGGCGAGGACCTCCCACCGCTTCCGCTGGATTTCGTCGATGGCCCAGTTGAAGTGTTCCTCCGCCTCGTCGGCGGCGTTGAATTTTTTCAAGTCGATGTACACGTGGGGGATGTTGGTGCCGCCGTATCGGGCCAGCGCCTGGCTGGCATAGGCATAGCCTTTGGTCGCACTCGAAGCCGGCGTGACGCCCACATGAGGATCCTTGGGAGTCCAGCCGGCCAGGTGGCGGTCGGTCTGAATCGCCCGCTGGACGATCTCGGCCGGGTCGCCCTGGCCGGCGACGAAGAACGCGCAGACGACCAGCCCGACGAGCACAACGGTCGTCCGTCCCGCGCACGCTGCCAGGCCGTTTCCCCGTCTCCGGCTTCTGCCCGTGGTCAACATGGCGCCTCCTGGGATCCGTGTTCGGTCATCCCCGCCGGTCATTCCGTCGGTCGCATCCATGCAGGCTGATCCCGACCGAGATTCCGTCAGCGTGTTCTCAACCACTCGAAGGTTAAGCTGTCCCGGCGACCGTAGAGGATCCGTTCCGTATGATGAAAATAATTCGATTGTATTTTTCAGGTCTGGATTGTCAAGGATTGCCGCCGTTCATGGCCAAAATATCCAGTGGACAGCAGGCCGCATCGACCGTCCGTGGTCCGACCCGTGGTGGACTCCGCCGCCTGTTTCCCGCTATACTGCTACAGCCGTGGAAACGGAGGAGCCGCCGTGCTGACGCCCGAACTGCGCCGCATCTTCGCCGCCTGGGGCCACCCCGTGGACGAGGCGGCGGTGGCGCGCTTCCTCACCGGTTGCGCCGATCCTGCGGCGGTGGCCCGGGAGATGGTGGCCTTTGCCCGCGCCGGCGCCGCCGGGGAGCTGGGCATCCCGTTCGATCCGGCCGAATTCCTGTCCGACACCTTCCAGGCGCGCCACCTGCCGCTCCTCACTGACCGGGCGGGCGCCGCGCTGTTGCGCTTCCCGCCCGGCTCGCCCATCTTCGCCGTGGCGGTCCGCACGGCGCCCACCCTCGTCGCTGTTCAACTGGAGGCCGCTTTCCCCGGCCTGGCCGAGGTCCTGCCACGGCTTTGCCCGTCGCGGTCGGCGCCGGTGAACCTCGCCGAGGCAGTGGCCAACGTGACCTGGGAGGACGTCAAGACCGGCGTCATGGGCGCCACCACCGGCGCGTTCCACGTCCGGCTGGCACCGGCGGCCGGTGGCGGCCGGCTGGTGCTCAAGCAGATGGACATGGCGGTGGAACGGGTACTGGCGGCGATGGTGACCGGCGTGTTTGGCCTGGCGGCCGTGGAGATTCTCTGGACCGGCCCCGCCTGGTCGGCCATGCTCCCTGTGGCGGGCCGCTCGCTGCGGGACGTCTCGGGAAACCCTCTCACCGAGCCGCGGCGCAAGCGCTGGGGTCCGGCGGCGCTGACCCGCGTGGCCGAGGAACTGGGCCGGGAGGCGGCGCTGGCCTGGACGTGCCGCCTCTTCGGCCGGCACAGCGGCAACCTCATCGCCACCCACCCGGCTGAACTTGCGGATAGCGGGTATGTCCGGATCGACTTCGGCCAGTCGCTGCTCCCGTCGCGCAACCGCTATCTCGAGGCGGTGATGCCGCTCTGGCACCTGCGCCGCTTCTTCCCCGCCGAGGGAACCGGCGGTTATGAGGAACCCTCGGTTTACGCCGCCGTGGCGCGCGGCTTCACCGGCATCGCCGCCGCGGCGCGGCGTGCCCGCGCCGCCGTTGCGCGGCATCTGGCGGCGGCAGTGGGCCTGCCGCTTCCCGAGATGGACGGCGAAGCGCCGGATCCCCGGGTGACGTCCGCTCACGTGGCAACGGTTGTGGCGGAACTTGAGGCAGGGCCGGAGCCGGCGGCGGCGTTCAACGAACTGTACACCCGCTTCTACCAGGGCTTCTGGCAGGTGCACGGCTGGCAGGAGCACCTCCCGCCCGCCGACCACCGCCAGGAGCTGAGCGCCGACGAGTTCCACGGCCTGCTGCCGGAGCGCACCTGGATCGAGGAGCAAGGGGAATAGGGGAATGGTGAATAGGTGATTGGGTGAATCGGTGAATCGATCCTTCCATGCTCGTAATCGTGCTCGTAATCGTGATCGAGGCTCGAGGCTCGTTCCCGGTCACCGGGTCTCGCGGTTCGGGGTTCGGGGCTCGGCATTCGCCACCAAGGATCAACCATAAACTATCAACCTTCAACAATAGTCGGACCTGGGTTCTGGGCCCTGGATCTCGGAACCCGGAGCCTGGTACCCCTTCACCACAGATTCCGGCTGATGGACGCAGATGGTTGTTGTTTTACTCATCAATCGGCGGAATAATTTGTGCATGATGGCTGAAGGATCGGATCTCATCCAGGCCGCCCGGTTCTCGCCGGACGGGCGGCGCGTGCTCACCGGCAGCGTGGACGGCGTGCTGGCGGAGTGGGACGCGAAAAGCGCCCGGCGCCTCCGCCTCCTGCTGGATCCGACGGGAAACGAGGATCACCCGGCAGCACCGCACGCCGGCGCCTTTGGGGAAGGGGCCCCGCCTCCCGGAGCGGACCCACTGGAGGCCGTCCGCGGCGGCTCCATCATGGCGGTCGCTTGGTTCCCCGACGGCCGGCGCTTTGCCGCGGCCGCCGCCAACGGCTGGGCCGCGGTCTGGGACGCCGGGTCCGGCCGGGCGCTCTGCGCCTGGGCGGCGGACGCCACGACCGTCGTTGTGATCGAGGTTTCTCCCGACGGCCGGTGGCTGGCCACCGGCAGCTGCGAAACCGGCACCACCACGCTGCGCGTCTGGCGGATCGGGGAATCGTGGGCGGAGCCCCCCGTCGAAGCGTTTTCGAGCGACCGCATGATCGGCGGCGTCTTTTCGCTGTCGTTCTCCCCCGATAGCCGCTTGCTGGCTTCGGGCGGCTGGGGTTTCTCCGGTTACAGCGCGCCCATGATCTACGACGTGAACACCGGGGAGCGGGTCAACACCCTGCCCTGGGATGCCAGCCGAGCCATCAGTTTTTCCCCGGACGGCCAACGGCTGGCCACCGGGGACGAGTTCGGCAAGGTCAGTGTCTGGGACCTCGAGCAGCGGGCCCGGCTGGTCGAGCAGGAAGCGCACGGCGGAATAGTCAGCCTCGTCCTGTTTTCGCCCGACGGGCGGTCGCTCCTGTCCGGCAGCTGCGACGGCGGCCTGAAGCTGTGGGATGCCGCCAGCGGCGAACTCCGGATCGAACAGACGTTCGACGGCCTGGTCCTGGACGGCCGGTTCGAGGGGGACGGCCGCAGCGCGACCGTCGTCACCGGCGTCCGGGGCGAGGAGCGTCCGCAGATCCATCACGTGAGATTCTGATCCGTCAAGTCCCGTCAGGTGGGATCGGAAGCGGACCACCCGTCCCGTCACCGTAGCACCAGGGGATGAGTGCCCGGATCGCCGCGGGATCGGCGATGACCGGCTCCATCTCGAACATGCCGAACTGGCCGGCAGCCGCCACCTCCGGCGCCCGCGCCGGGTCGCCCAGGGCGACGATGGTCGCGCCGGTGCATTCGATGGGGAGGGCGGTGTACTTTTCGGCCGAGGCGCGATCCAGGTGGCAGACGCAATCCGGATCGGCGGCGTTCGGCAACCGCAAGTCCACCGCCGGCAGACGGTATTTCCGGATCAAGGCGGTGATCTCGGGCGGCCATTGGGTGCGCCGGCCGCGCGGGGCGCCGCACGCCGTCAGCCGGTCGGCGATCGCCGGGACCGCCGGCCACGGATCGTCCGGCGGCAGCACCAGGGGATCCGCGGCCGCGAGCGTCCGGGCGGTCTCGTCCGCCTGGCGGCTCAGCCCGCCGGCGGTCAGCCGGTCCAGAAGGGGCAGCAGCGGTTTCCCGGTTCCCCGGATCGCCTGGATGTCGCCGTGGAACCAGTGCGTGGTCCACTTTCCCCAGACGGCGGGCGTGACGACCGCCAGCACCGCCGCGCACTCCGCCAGCCGCCGCTCGTTCTGGCCCGCCAGCGACGGACCGTGACAGCCGTCGCGCCAGCGGTACCAGGTGTGGAACCCCTGGATATCCAGCCCGCGGGCCAGGATCCGGGCCAGCGGCTCGTCGGCCGGGACATAGGTGATGAAGACGAAGCTCATGGGCATCCTTCGGCGAGGACCGCGGCTGGAGGCTCGCGTCTCGCTCCCGATCGATCCAACGTTCGCAGGTTTACAGGTTCACATGTCACAGGTTGATGGTTGATAGTTGATGGTTGATGGTTCGTGCTCGTCATTCGTAATCGTAATCGCACTCGTAATCGCACTCGTAATCGCACTCGCAATCGCATTCGTAGGAGCACTCCAGGTCCTACTCCCGTACCCGGAACACCGGCAGCCGCAGGTCCCAGACGATGGCCAGCAGCCGGAGCAGCACCACCACGGCCAGTCCGATCAGCGCGGCGGGGTCCCGGCCGACACCCGCCGCCTGGAGCGTCACGTAGACCGTCGAGCCGGCGATAGCCGCGGTGGCGTAAATGTCGCGGCGCAGGATCAGCGGGATCTCGGCGCTCAGCACGTCGCGCACCATGCCGCCGGCCACGCCGGTCATGGTGCCCATGGCCACGGCGATGAGCGGCGCCACGTGGGCGGCTTCGGCGATGCGGGTGCCCGTGATGGTGAACAGGGCCAGCCCCAGGGCGTCGGCGATCGCCAGCGCCCGGCCGGGCGGCTGGCGGTGGCGGACGTAGAGGAGTGTGACCAGCGCGGCGATGGCGATCACCACCAGGTACACCGGGTCGGCGATCCAAAAGATGGGGTGGCGGTCCAGGAGAATGTCACGCAGCGTCCCCCCGCCGATGGCGGTGACCACGGCGATCACCAGCACGCCGAGCAGGTCCAGCCCCTTGCGGCCGGCGGAGAGGGCGCCGCTGGCGGCGAACACGGCCACGCCCACGAGGTCGAGCACATGGAGCAGGGTTGCAGGTTGCTGGAACATCGGCTGAGATGATAATACAGGGAGGCAGCCGCCGTCCACCGGGGAACGCGGGCGCGGCGGCCGGCCGCCGCGTCAGCGGCCGCGCACGGCGAAACGGCGGACGTCGTCGGTCCAGGGCGGCGCGGCGGCGATGGCGTCGGGCACCGCCTCGGGCTCGGCGACCACCTGCCACATGGCCCGGTGGCGCTCGTCCATGAAGCGCTCGGCGATTGATTGCTCCAGGAGTCGGACCAGCGGGTCGAAGAAATTCCGCGTGTTCACGAGGATGATCGGTTTCAGGTACAGCCCCAGCCGCTTGAGGGTGATGGCCTCCAGCAGCTCCTCCAGCGTGCCGCAGCCGCCGGGCAGCGCCACGGCGGCGGCGCTTTCGGCCAGCATCAGGTGCTTCCGGACGCGCATGTCCTCCACCAGGCGGAGTTCGGTGAGGCCGGGGTGGCCCCACTCCAAGTCGGCCATGAACCGCGGCAGCACGCCGGTGATGCGGCCGCCGCGGGCGAGCGCGCCGTCGGCCAGCGCGCCCATGGAGCCCATCCCGCCGCCGCCGTAAATGATGGGGATGCCGCGGTCGGCCAGCACCGCGCCCAGGCGGAACGCGGCGTCGCGGTAGGCGGCGTCGGCGGCCGGGCTCGAGGCGCAATAGACGCAGACGGGCGCTCGGTTTTCCGTTTGAACCATGATTCAGCCCCGTTCGCCGGCCGCCTTCTCGGGCCGGACCGGCTCACTATATGACTCCGGAGAGGCGGATACAAGCCCCAAGATGCCGGCGACCGCGGACGGCGTGATGACGGCCCCCGGGAATCTAAGCGGGCGATTCCGAAGACGGCTTCGGACGGGTCGCCCACCAGGCCGCGAGGAAGAGGATGGCGAGAACCAGGTCCACGCCGGCGGCCGACACCATGCCGAAATCTGTCCGCCCGGCGGTGAACAGCCAGGTGATGCTGACGAAGCTCAGGGCTTTGACCAAGATGGCCGGGAGCATGATGGGGCGGTAGCGGGCCGGGTCGGTGGCGAGGACGAGGTAGAGAATCTGCCAGACGAGATTGATGCCGACAAAACCGTAAAAAAAGACGGGATGCTCCAGACCGGGGGCCATCCGGTGTTCCATGAAGTACATCGGCGCCACGGCGAGAATCCCGAAAATTCCGGCGATCCGGAACACCCATCTGGCGAATGTCATGGCTATGTTCCTCCGCGTGAGTTGGATTCCACCGAGTCCGGAACCAGCCACGGTTCGGATCCGGCCGGAGGGCCGGTGCGGTCCTGTCATCTGGCGGACAGGCGAAGACCTGCACCCCGCACACGGATGTACGCCGACCAGGGATCGGATGTTCCCGGAGCAGCAAGCGGGAAGATCAGCGCCGCCGGTGTCGGATCGGGTTCACCGTGGCTGTGGAGCCGGTCGGTCTTGGGGTGGAAGACGAAGAGGAACAAGATGAACAATCCCAGCTTGCATGTCTAGTCGATCATTCCCCTCCGCCATTAGCACGACGCAGTCCCCGTTGCCATGCGGCGGGTCGGGCGATGCGCTATCCGCCGATGACCACGGTCCAGGGGCGGACGCGCCATTCGGCAATCAATCCGTTCTGCACGTACGGGTCGCTCTCGGCGAACGCCTCGGCCACACGGGGCGAGTCGCCGCGGAACACCAGCACCGCGCCGTCGGCGGGTTCGGCGAAGGCGCCGGCCATCACGAGTTCGCCCCGGGCATGGGCCGCTTGGGCCATGGCCAGGTGGGCGTCCCGGAACGGCGCGCGGCGCTCCACATAGTTCTCGACGGTGGTGTAGAACAGCAGATGGTAGCGCCCGGCGGATTCCGGCCGGCGCTGCTCCGTGGCCCGCTGAGCGCGGTAGGCCTGCAAGGCGGCGGTCAGTGACGCGCCGGCGCCGAACGCCCCGGCGATGAGGGTGATCAGACCGGCCATGCTGGTCGTTCCGGCCAGCGTCTGCAGTGCCACGGCGGCCGACGCCAGGAAGCAGACCAGAACGATCAGGTTCAACATCAGATGGCGGCGGGACTGAGTCATGGTGTGCCTCCTGATTCGGATGGGCCGGCGGCGCCGAGCTGGAGCAGCAGGTCAAGGCCGTCCCACTCGCCCCAGCGCTCGGTGATCCGCCCGCCGGCGATGCGGATGATCTCGATGCCGCGGAAGGCGATCCGGCGCCCCGTGGGCGCCGCGCCGAGGAACGCGCCGCGATGGGTGCCGGTCGCGGTCCAGCGGATGGCCACCGTGGCGGTGGCGGTGTCCACCACCAGGTCATCGGTGATCGTTTCGAAGTCGGGGAACGCGGCGAAGAGCTCCGCCACGCCCGCCGCGAAGGCAACCAGCCCCGGATCGCGGCCGGCGGGCGAGCGGTCCCGGAAGTCGGGCGCGTGCAGCTCACCGATGGCCGCCAGATCGCGCCGCCGCCAGACGCGCTCCATCCAGGCGGTGGCGACGCCGGCCAGGGCGGCGTACTCGGGATCGGGTGCTGTGAGATGTGCCGTCATGTCGACTATTCTCCCGAGGATGCGATAACGGCTGGCGGCGGCGGAAGGGTGCCGGAATCCCGCGCCGCCTCTTCCGGGACGTTAGTTGTCCCGCGGCGTGTAGCCGTCCAGATATTCGAGCTTCGGACGAACAAGCACGTCCCATGCCTTGGAATCGTCGAAGTATATGCCCACGATCGCCACCAGGAATGTTTTCTTGCCCCGACGGGTGAGAAAGACGTTGCCGGCGGGTCCCGCCCGGCCCGGGACGACGGCGCAGTAGGACTCGTCGCCCCAGCGGTAGAAATCGGGGACCTCCCGGAGAGAGCCGCCGCCAACCTGGGTGCCGACGCCGATGCCGCCCTTGAGCAGGCGGTAGCTGTCGACGGCGTCGGCTACGGAGTTCTCGAAGCCGACGACGGTGTTGATGTAGAACACCTCGGCGGCGCCATCCGGAGTCTCGAATGCGTATTCGACTTCCAGCGAACCGTCGAAATATTGGTTTCGTCGGAAGATTTCCTGGCCCTGGAGCGTGTCGGGATCGATGCCGAATCCGGCCAGGTCCTGTTTTGTGACGAGGAGGGGCCGGTCCGCCACGTGGACGCGGCTCTCGGTGCAGCCGGCCAGAAGCGCCGCCGCCAGGATCAGGCCGAGCGCGGCGGCGGTGCCCCGGTAAAACGGAGCAACCGGCCGCTCACGGACTTGTTTGAGGCGCTCGAAATCAGGCATGGCCCGCCTCCGGCGTCGGCGCGTTGTCCCGGTCCATGCATCTGCCGTGCGCGGAGACTGTCAGGTCGAACGGGTGACGGAATCCCCGCATGAAGCCGGCCTGGCCCAGCACATCCAGCCGCCAGCGGATGTGGCCGTCGGAATGGGTGGGGCCGGAGGGCCGGGCGTCGGCGGGGATGGTGAAGTCGCGCTCGCGCTCCAGCGCCTTGCCCTCGCGGACGCGGGTGTCGCGGATCTCGAGGACGAGGCTTTCGCAGAGCTGTTCCTGGTCCTCGACGGTGGATTGCGACTTGACGCTCACCCGGCGGCGGTACACCCGCTCGCCGACCAGGGTGACCGTGAGCTTTGTGAGCGCTACCGGCCCGGGCTGGCGCAGCCGCAGCCGGGCGGTCTGGCCGGGGCGCAGGGTCGCCCCGGGCGAGATGCTGAGTTCGGTCCACGGGATCTTCCGGCTCCGCCAGCCCTTGAGGCCGGCGATCAGGAGCAACAGACCCACGCCGCCGAACATGCCGCCCACCACTGCCATGACCCAGAGATTGTCGTCACCCTGCGGCATGAAGAAAAAGAGGCTGATGATGGCGGCGCCGAACAGGAAGAGGGGGACGCCGAGCAGGAAGACGCAGGTCAACTGCTGGCTGGGCTTGGCGCCGGCGCGCGGCAGGCGCCCGTAGGCCGAGGCGGGCATCGGGTCCGAACCGGCGCCGGCGTTGTCATCATTCGCTCGGGTCATGGTCGTCTCGCACCTGAGCCGTTAATCGTGGGCCTAGTATACACCGGGGAATTTCAAAGTGAAGAGTGAGGAGTGAGGAGTAAGGAGTGCGGATCCGTGCTCGTAAATCGTAATCGTGATCGTAATCGTAATCGTAATCGTGATCGTAATCGTAATCGTGATCGAGGCTCGAGACTCGAGGCTCGTTCCCGATCATCGGACCTCGGAATTCGGACCTGGGTCCAGGGTTCTAGGTCCTAGGTCCTAAGTCCTAAGTCCTAAGTCCTAAGTCCCAGCCCCCAGGTCCCAGAACCCAGGACCTAGGTCCCAGATCCCATCAACTGCAACAACGCTCGGGACTCCAAATAGCCAATAAAATATAGCAATAAGCAATAACCATTAAATGGAAAATGACAAATGAACGATGATCGCTGAAAAATGATTGATCCCTTCGTGTCTTTGTAGTGGATCGGTCCGAATCCGGCAGGAAATCGTTGCCCGGCGTGGCCCAGGGCGGCTACAATGAAACCGTCATCCGTTCCAACAACCGCCGGAGGTGAGGCGCCATGGTCCGAATCGGCCTGGATGTGGGAGCCACCAAGACGGTGGGGCTGCTGTGCACGGAGTCCGGCCGGGTGCTGCACCGTGTCCGGCAGAAGAGCGCGGTGAAGGATCCCGACAAACTCTATGCGGATATCCGGAACCTGATCCAGAAACTGACCGGGGAGAGCCCGGAGCGGCCCGCCGCCGCCTGCATCGGCATCGCCGCGTTCGTGGACCACGCCACGGGGCATATCCACTACGCACCCAACCTGCAGGTGGAGAACTTCCCGCTGGGCGAGCGGCTGCAGCGGGACCTGGGCATGCCCATCCACATCGACAACGACGTGAACTGCGGCGTGCTGGGCGAGGCGCGGTTCGGCGCCGCCAGGGGCGTGCAACACGTCGTGGGATTGTTCATCGGCACGGGGATCGGGGCCGGAATCGTCACCCACGGCCACCTGCTGCGCGGCGCGCGGGGCATCGCCGCCGAGGCCGGCCACACGCTCTTCATCCCGGGCGGCCGGATGTGCGGGTGCGGCCGGCGGGGCTGCTTCGAGGCGTACGCCGGCGGCCGGTTCATCAGAGAGTCGGTCGTCCGGGCCTGCCGCGCGCACCCGAAGTCGCGGCTCTGCGCCGAGGAGGCCAAGAACCTCACCGGCGTGTGGCGAGCCATGAGCGACGGCGACCCGGTGGCCCGCGCGATCTGGGACAAGGCGATCCTCGCCCTGCGGGTGCTGGTCACCAATCTGGTCACGCTGTTCGATCCGGAGATGGTGCTGCTGGGCGGCACCATCATCCACGAGCTGCCCCAGGTGGCCGACGCGGTCCGGGAGTTCCTGGTGGCACAGCGGCTGCGGGGAATCCTCCACACCATCCCCTTGACTCAGGCGGTGCTGGGCGGCGACGCGGTGGCGCTGGGCGCCGCCTGCCTGCCCGACCAGCCCTGACGGAGGCGGCTCCATGACCCGCGCGAGCGACCCGGATTTCGCGTGCCGCCTGGAGCTGCCCGGCTGGCGGCTCGTGTTCGCCGACCTGGCCCTCGGGGCCGCCTTCGACGCGGCCGTCCTTGACGACCGCCTCGCCGCGGCCGAGACGGCGCTGCGGCGGCGCTTCGCCGGCGGCGACGCGGCCGCCGACCCGGTGCTGGCGGCGCTCCGCGAGTTGTTCAAGGCGGCGGGCACGAGCCCGTCGCGTTACCGGCCCTCGTCCGAGGCGCTGGTGCGGCGCGTGCTCAAGGGCGACCCGTTGCCGCGGATCCAGCCGCTGGTAGACCTCAACAACCTGGTCTCCATCGACACGCTCTGCCCGGCCTGCGTCATGCGCCCCGACACGGTGCATCCGCCGCTCCTGCTGCGGCGCGGCGCCGCCGGCGAGACGGTGACCGGCTTCAAGGGCGAGCTGGACCTGGACGGCAAGCCGGTGCTGGCCGACCGTGAAGGTCCCTTCGGCACGCCCATCACCGACGACCACCGCGTGGTCCTTCACGCCGAGCACCGCGAGGCGCTCCTTGTGGTGTACGAGCCGCGCGCGGCGGGCGCAGACTCGGCGCGGCGCCTGGCCGCGCTGGCGGGCGAAATCCCGGGCCTGACCGTCGGCCCGGCGCGCGTCTTCGAGTGAAGGCCAGGTGCGGACCGATCCACCACAAAGGCGCAGAGGACACGAAGGGATCGATCAAATTTTTCATCGTTCATTGATCATTTGTCGTTGGTCAATTCGGAGGGGGAATAGAAGAATTGGTGAATAGTTGAATGGGTGAATTGGGAGAATTGTGACGGGAACATTTAGCCGCAAAGGCAAATCCGAACCCCGAGCCCCGAGCCTCGAGCTTCGAGCCTCGATTACGATCACGATTACGATCACGATTACGAGCACGAACGATCAACCATCAACTATCAACTATCAACCATCCACCTGTAACATGTGAACCTGAGAACATGAGAACATGAGAACATGAGAACAAGTGATGGACCTGGATAAAATTTTCATCCCGATTTCAAAGATGGATGGGGCCGCGTTCGATGCCGTGGGCATCGGCCTGAACGCCGTGGACCGGATCGTCACCGTGGACTGCTACCCGGCCCTCGGTGGTAAGGTGGCGTTCCGCGACGAGCGCGTGCTCCCCGGCGGGCAGGTGGCCACGGCCATGCTGGCGGCGCGCACCCTCGGCCTGCCGCGGGTCCGCTACATCGGCAAGGTGGGTGATGACGCCTTCGGACGCATCCAGCTCGAGAGCCTCGCCGCCGGCGGGCTGGATACGGCCTGCGTGCGCGTGGAGCCGGACACGCCGAACCAGTCCGCCTTCATCGTGGTGGATGCCGCCACCGGCGAGCGCACCATCTTCTGGCAACGCTCGGAACGCCTCGATTTCCGTCCCGGCGAGCTCCCGCCCGAGGCGTACTGCGCCGCACCGGTGCTCCACCTCGACGGGCACGACGAGGGGATGGCGGTGGAGTGCGCCCGCGCGGCGCGAGCCAGGGGCATCCTCACCGTGCTCGACATTGACAAGGTGCGGCCCCGCTCCCGCGAGATCCTGCCCCGCATCGACTGCTGCATCTCCTCGGAAAGCTTCCCCCACGCGCTCACCGGCGAGGCAGACCTGGAACGGGCGCTCCGCGGTGTGGCGGCCCTCTGCCCCGGTCTCGTGGCCGCGACGCGGGGTCCCCGCGGGGTGGCCGGCGTCTGGCGCGGCGAGTACTTCGAGGTGCCCGGCTACGCGGTCCGGTGCGTCGACAGCACCGGCGCCGGCGACGTCTTCCACGGCGCCTTCGTCTACGCCCTGCTCCAGGGCTGGCCCCTGGGGCGGATGCTCCGCTTCGCCAACGCCGCCGCCGCGCTCAACTGCACGGCACCGGGCGCCCGCGGCGGCCTCCGCCCCGCCGCGGACGTGATCGCGTTCATGGAGGGCAAGGCGTTTAAAGATAGGAGATAGGAGATAGGAGATAGGAGATCAGGCCCTCGTGCTCGTAATTCGTAATCGTGATCGTACTCGTAATCGTGCTCGTGATCGAATCCTTTGTCTGTTCCAGGCGCTGTTTGAAGGTTGGAAAGTTGGAAGGTTTGAAAGTTGCGGGTCGGGTGATGTTTCAACCTTTAAACCTTCATCTATGAGAAGAGCGCTCCCGTCAAGACAAAAAACACCCTTCCCCTGGAGAGGGGCGCGTTCTGTCTGGACGTGGTGATTGCTTCCGGAGTCACAGACCATATTGCTCCTGTCTACCAATCTG
>Ga0209606_1000881_pt1 | contig 41783 bp, 38 predicted proteins | sample AD_UKC057_MetaG_FD_184412 | JGI IMG/M metagenome (GOLD analysis project Ga0209606, IMG submission 184412) | Active sludge microbial communities of municipal wastewater-treating anaerobic digesters from USA - AD_UKC057_MetaG (SPAdes) (version 2) | ecosystem: Engineered > Bioreactor > Anaerobic >... | reverse complement strand
GTGACATACTCACGGGGTTAAAACCCCATGCATCTTAACGTGAGCTTCCTGCTTCACAGATGCGGGCTTACCCTTCCTTTTGAAAGAAAGAATAGAGGCCCGCTTCTCCACAGGCTTGATATCGGGCATGTCCTGCCCTACTTTTTTAATAACAATTGCAGCATTGATACCCCTGTCATGAACGGTTTTGCATGAAGGGCAGGTCCATATCCCGGAGGGCCTTTTCTGTGTTTCCCACGAGAATAGGTTTGCGATATTTGGTGGACCACACGATATGGTAGTTGACATTATAAACGACTGTTCTGCCATGTACGAGATTGTCCATACAGATAGTGTAACATATATGCTTATTAATAGCATTATCAAGTAGTATATTGTTAACAACATATAGTACAAAGATTGCCTTTCATCCCGGCAATAAATTACCGGGGATTCCCGGCGTTGTTCCTAAATTGTTCTATAGCTTCCTGGGCCTTCTTCACTGCGTCATGAAATAAAGGGACCTGTGGAGATTCCAGGATGTTTTGCAGTACCCGCAAGACGGAGATCCCTTTAAAGCGAGGACAAACACGTGTCTCTTTTATTTTTTTTGGTACCAGAATTCGCAATGCCTCGGCAGCGAGAATCCTTAAGTTGATATATATTTCATCATTGGTCACAATGCAACATATGGCCTCTAAAAACTCATTGGTGGGTTCTTGAATATCCATAGAATATTCAAGAACCCTTTCCTTGACTCTCCAGTTCCCTCCATGTATAAGGATTTTTGATAGTAGCTGCTGGTGTTCATCAAGACTATATGTTTCCTTAAGCTCCTCAAGCATGTTCATTACAGTATGCAAGTTTTTAAAGTCATCTATATTTAGCGCCTTCATCCTATTTATCCTCCCTTTCCTCTCTAAGATTGCGTTGTTCTGATTTATTGAAAAGCAAAAACCATACCGAAAGGGCTGTCGGTATGCCATGTTGTTAACATTGGTGAATTTATAGAGTAAACCTATCAGAACCGCAAATACTGGAAACGCTTGAGGTTGTATTACTTTATGCGAATATCAGTTGCTTTATGCAACGCAACAAACAGTTTCCAATGTAAAAGATGGCGGATTACTCAGAAATCTTGAACCTCTGTATCATCCTCCAGAGGGAAGTGCGATTGATGCCCAGGATTTCCGAGGCCCTTACCTTGTTGCCGTTTACCTTTCCAAGGACCTTAATGATATAGGCCCGTCCCATTTCCTCTAATGTCTGCAGGTCTTCATCATTGGCCAAGAGGCCTTTGTCGGTAGCTGTTCGTATATGCTCAGGCAAGCTTTCCCGTGTGATCTCGCTTGTCGTTTCGAGAAGTGTAGCCCGTTCTATCAAGTTTTCGAGCTCCCTCACGTTCCCCGGCCAGGCATATTGCTCGAGCAGGCGGAGCACCTCTTTTGATAATCCCGTTATTGCCTTCTCGTTATTTGCGCAATACTTCCGGAGAAAATGGCCTGCCAAAGTCGCGATATCCTCTCTTCTCTCTCTGAGCGGGGGCAATCTCAGGGTTATTACATTCAGGCGGTAATACAGGTCCTCTCGGTATGAACCTGTTTTTATCATTTCTTCAAGGTTTTTGTTTGTTGCTGCAACAATCCTGACATCAACCTTTTTTCTGGTTGTTGCACCTACCGGCTGTATCTCGCCATTTTCGAGCACTCGGAGCAAAACTTGTTGGAGACGAGCGCTTATGTCCCCGATCTCATCAAGAAATACTGTGCCTCCATCAGCCACTTCAAAGACGCCTTGCTTATCCCTTGCGGCACCGGTAAAAGCGCCTTTCACGTAGCCAAAAAGCTCGCTTTCCAGAAGAGATTCAGCCAAGGCCCCGCAATTGACAGGGAGAAAAGGTTTCTCTGAGCGAATACTATTATAGTGAATGGCCCTTGCCACAAGCTCCTTGCCGGTACCGGTCTCTCCTAAGATAAGAACGGTTGCCTTTGAATCTTTGACTCTATCTATAGTCTTATAAACATCGATCATACCTTCGCTGTTACCTACCACGTTTTCATAGCTGTATTTTTTCTTTAGTTGACTTCGCAGGAGCTTGTTATCATCGACAAGGGCTTTTCTTTCGAGCACTTTTTTTACGATTATCCTTATTTCGTCGAGATTGAATGGCTTTGCAATATAGTCTTCGGCTCCTTCCTTCATGGCTTCAACCGCAGTATCAACTGTCGCATAAGCAGTTATCATGACAGTGCTGATTTCAGGCCTTGACTTTCTAATTGCTTTTAGTATATCCATTCCATCGATGCCAGGAAGCTTGAGGTCGGTAATCACAAGATCATAATTTGTTGTACCAATTTTTGCGAGAGCCGCCTCCCCCGTCCCCACTGTCTCCACAGAGTACCCTTCTTTGAACATGATTTCCCTCAAGGCTGTTCTCATCTTCACATCATCTTCCACTATGAGGATTTGTGTTTGCTTCACTTGCCTTATCCTCCTTTATTCTCAATTATTTTCATAACCATTTTTTTGTACAAGAAGTTCAATGGTAAAGGTTGTACCTGTGGGCAATGATGGGCTATCGTTATTTTTCTGACAAAAACTTGTTACCCTTATATTCCCGCCCATCTTTCTCACCATCGAATAACTGATCGCCAGCCCCAATCCTGTGCCTTCAGCCAATGATTTTGTGGTAAAAAAAGGATCGAATATATCGCCAAGGTACTCTTCGGGTATACCCGGCCCGGTATCCTGGATTTCGACAGTGACTTTTTGCAGGGCCTGTATGTATCGTGTGACAACTGTTAAGGTCCCGCCGTTATCCATGGCCTCTACCGCGTTTGTAATAATATTCATAAACACCTGATAGAGAATGCTGGCATTGCCTTTAACCAGAGGGATGCCTTCTTCTAAAGACTGTTTGACCTTGATTTTCCTGTCAAAACAGAATCTTTCAGAGATGTTTAAAAGCTTATAGAGAACCTCGTTAACATCGGTTATGAAAGAATCGGTCTGGGATTGTTTAGAGAAATCAAGGAGGCTTCGTATTATTCTGCTGCCCCTCTTTATTTCTTCTTCTATAAAGCTTAGTTTCTCTGTATAAGAAGGTGAAGAGTTCTTCATGTCCTCTTTCAGCATCTGGGTGTAAAGTAGGGCGCTGGCAAAAGGCGTATTCAGTTCGTGAGCGATTCCGGCGGTTAAAAGTCCCATAGAGGCAAGCTTGTCTTTTTGTATTAATTGTATTTCTAGTTCCTTATTTTGATGGTAGGCAGACTTTAGGAGGTTGGCGATTCTTTTTGATATGATGTACCCAGTCAGAATGATAAGCGCGATGAGGAGGAGCACGAAGCCGATAAATATTTTACGAAGAGTCTCGATATCGCTGAAGATTTCTTCGGAATCCTGTTCCCCAATAATAAACCAGTCTAGACCGGGGATCTTTTTGTAAACCCGCACAACCTTTTTACCCCTGTAATCAACATGTTCATCGGAACCGGCAGGCGTGAAATAGTGCGTGAATATTTCAGGGGCCATGCTATCTCCGGCACGGCCTTCACCTGCTCTGGTAGTGGTAAGGAAAACACCGTCTTTGTTGATAAGGTAGACTTCACCCGTACTGCCAATGCTTGTGTCTTTCATGACATGCTCGATGCCTTGAAAATCAATCGTTGCACCGAGCAACGCCATGCCCCTCCCGTTGAGGGATGCTAACGGTACCGTTACAAGGAGGTCATGTTTTTTGAGTTCAGACAGATTTATGACACCCATAAAGGGTATTCCTTTTTTTGAAGACTTGAACCATTCCTGATCGAGCAAATTTTTCCTCAAAATCTTAAGGTTGCCTGTTTCAACAAGGACAGATCCCTCTGCGCTGATCACGAAGAAATGCTTATAGAGTTTGTACTCTCTCTGCATAAGCCTAAAATGATTTAACGCGGTTTCACTGCCGAGGTCTCGCATAGTGGCAGCCAAAAGATTGAGGTCACGTATGCGTTCGGACCTGAAGCCTTCTATCATCAAAACATTCTGCGCGATAATGGTGTCGAGATGAGACAATGCCTTATTTCGTACCAATTGAGATTCCTTCCTGTATATTACGGCAGCGAAAATAATAAGAGGGATTGACGATATAAGGACGAATATGGCGATGAGCTTTGTCCTGAACCTATCAAAATTAAAATTCATAATGGATCCCGCCGACCCAGCTTTGTGAATTCTGAGGAAATACCTGATTCTATCAAAAATAAATCCTGACATTCTTGGGTCGAAATGTGCAACATTAACTTTTTCCTATTAATTATAGCAAAATATGTGCCAAAAAAGTTGAAAAGAGCACATGATAAGATCATGCATAGTTCAGTTGCAAGGCATTGATACGTCTGCTGTAAATCACTGTTTATAACTATATACCAAGAAATAACCTGACAGTAGTGAAATAGATCAGCAGTCCGGTTATATCCACGATTGTTGTAAGGGCAGGGCTTGCCACCACCGCAGGATCCCATTTCATTTTTGCCGCACTCAAGGGTAACAAAGCGCCGATCACGGTTGCACTCACCACTTGCAGGCCAAGTGCGACGGCTATGGCCAAGCTGATCTTGGCGAGCGAAAAACCCGTAGGTATCTCCGACCCCCGAGACAGGAAAAATATCTTGCCCCAGGAGAGCATACTCAAAACTATGGCTAACAGGGTGGCGATCTTGATTTCCTTGGACAGAACCCTTAATAGGTCCGCTGAAGTAATCTCGCGCAGGATCAAGGCCCTGACTACGACCGTGGCCGTCTGGCTGCCTGTGTTGCCGCCAGCGTCAGTAATCATGGGCATGTAGAGGGCTAAAATAAGTATTTGCATAAGCGTGGCCTCAAAACTATGAATGATCATGCCTGACAACGAACCGAAAGCAGCGAGGCTGATGATCCAATATACCCTGTTCTTGAAATGTACCCATGATGAGGTCTTCAGGTATGCGCCCGGCTCGTGACTGCCTGATATGGCCATAAATTTTTCCATGTCTTCAGTGTGTTCCTGGGTTATAATGTCGATAGCATCATCGTAAGTGATGATTCCTACCAAAGCATCATCATCGTTGAGCACCGGTAAGGCAATCAGGTCGTACTTCTGAATTTTCTGTGCCGCATTTTCCTGATCATCTTCAACTTTGACCGAGATGATCTCATGGTGCATAATGTCTCTGACCTGATCCTCACGGGAAGCCACAATGAGGTCTTTAAGCGACACGAATCCGAGGAGCTTTCGGTCATCGTCCAACACATAGGCGTAATAGATGGTTTCTCTGTTCGGCGCTATTTGTCGAAGGCGTTCCAATGCCTGCGATGCGGTCATATGCGGCGAAAGCGTGGCGTAGTCCGAGGTCATGGCGGCGCCGACCGTACCCTCTTTGTAGGAGGCAAGGCGCGTGACATACTCACGGGGTTGCAACCCCGTGCATCTTAACGTGAGCTTCCTGCTTCACAGATGCGGGCTTACCCTTCCTTTTGAAAGAAAGAATAGAGGCCCGCTTCTCCACAGGCTTGATATCGGGCATGACCTGCCCTACTTTTTTAATAACAATTGCAGCATTGATATCCCTGTCATGAACGGTTTTGCATGAAGGGCATGTCCATACCCCTGAGGGCCTTTTCTGTATTGCCCACGAGAATAGGTTTGCGATATTTGGTGGACCACACGATATGGTAGTTGACATTATAAACGACTGTTCTGCCATGTACGAGATTGTCCATACAGGTAGTATACATATATGCTTATTAATAGCATTATTAAGTAGTATATTGTTAACAACATATAGTACAAAGATTGCCTTTCATCCCGGCAATAAATTACCGGGGATTCCCAGCGTTGTTCCTAAAATTGCTTCCCGTAACGTTAGACAACAAAGCGCGGTTCTGACTATCTTTTTGCATCGCCATGTTTATGGATTTCAGCGTATCTTTAACAGTGTCATAAAATACCGTTTTTTCAGGAGAATTGATAATGCCCTCCATGGCCCGCACAATAGACTCTCTTATGTGTTTGGTATTAGGCATTATTATTGGTAAAAGTACACGCAGGGCATTTACCGCAAGAATTCTAGAGTTGTTATTTATAGAGTTGTTAAGCATGATCGCAGCAAGGGCTTCTAAAAGCACATCCTTTGGATTTGTTATATCTTTGACATATGCAAGCAGTTTTTCTTCCTGCTCATGATTTGGTCCCAGACGAAGAATTTTTGCTATACTATACTGATACTTTTCGAAATCGGCAATTCCTTGTCGCTCATAAATACGGATAAACGCTGTTGCCCATTTATCAATGGCTTCCGACAAATAGTATCTTTTCATGGTGTTCTTTTTCATGGTGTTCTCCTTTCGTTCTTAACAGACCGGCGAGATTGACCTGGAAAAACATCACGATTCGGAAGGCAAGGATTTCTCATGCTTTAAGGAATCACTTCCAGAAGGTCTTATTTTTTTATTAAGCAAAGACCGTGCCAAAGGGAAGGAACGGAAATATTACCATAATTTCCCTTACGATCAGAGGCAAACTTGGCGAAGAAGGTCCTGGGATTCATCGGGCAGTCAAAAGGCATGTTGCATTATTCAACGCGCCGTTACATTATGCAACGCCGTTCTTGTCATAATTCCGTCGAGACCCGCAGTGAACATCCCAAATTGTCAAAAAAAGGAGGTATTGTTCCATATCGAGGAGAAATCATACCTGATCCCCTCCCTTTTTAATTTCGGCGCGTGGACCTTGTTTTGCATATATCTAAACGGCCCGCAATTGATAGCAGCACCCGTAAAGGAGGGGAAATGGTGAAGGTACATTTACAACAAAAGGACACATGGTCTCTTCGTCCTACCGACATTCTTTTTCAAACGGTATACTGGAGTGAGGTAAAATCAAGATTAGGGTGGAAAACATTCGCCTTCGACTTTGCTTCGTTAGATACAGAAGCAGACATCCTTGTTTTATTAAGAGACTTCGGTCACGGCATTACGGGGGCGTATATCCAACAAGGTCCGGAATACGGCCCTCCTCCGGAACATTACGGCTTGTTTCTGGAGAAACTTTCGGAGGAAATGGTTAAACACCTCGACATGCCGATATCTTTCATCCGGTACGATCTTCCATGGGAATCGCAATACATAACCTGCGCCGATGATATTACGAAGTATCAAGGTGGGGCAATCCGCCCCGAACCGAGGCTGCAGGAACTGCGCATGAATTTTGGCACAAAGTCTTGGAACCTTCGGAAAGCCGCCATAGACATAACCGTTGCAGATGCGGTAATGATTGATCTTGCGCAAACAGAAGCAGAGATTTTGTCGGATATGAAATCGAAAACCCGATACAATATACGTCTTGCCAAGCGAAGAGGGGTAGAAATAGTGTCCCCTTCTATCGACATGCTGCCGGTGTTTTATGACCTTTACCGACAGACAGCAGAACGCAACAAGTTCTTCCCGTGTAGTTACAGATATTTTTCCGCCTTATTCTCTGCGCTTCAGTCCAGTCCGGATTCTTCAGAAATTTACTTCCTTATTGCGAAACACAACCAAGAGGCGCTCGCTGGGGCGATCATAGGGATCTCCGGCAAAGTGGCGACGTATCTGTTCGGGGCGTCTTCAAACCAACGTCGTAATCTTATGGGACCCTACGCGGTACAATGGGCCGGCATACTGCTTGCGCGGGAGAAAGGATGCCTCACCTATGACATGGGGGCTGTGTCGCCCACAAAAGACAAACACCACCCATTCTACGGAATGTATCGATTCAAAACCGGTTTTGGAGGAAAGATAATTCACAGAAGCGGGACGTGGGATTACCCCTTTGATCCGGATAAGTATTTGGTGTTACGCAATGCCGAGGCGCTAGATAGGGGAACGTTCAGGTTTCCCTTTTGATCAAAAAGGTTCTAATCAGTCAAATAGGCATTGAGCACATATTGCATCATCATCCTTTGGGTATTAAAGAAAGAGCCGTTGATTGCGATAGAGAAGAGCATTGTCTCGATGAACCGTTTCCTCTCGCGGTAAAAGAGAGGGATAATAACGTGTTCAAGCTTGTCATAGAGTGACGCTGCATCTCCGTTCCGGTCGTTCCCTCCTTCTTTCTCTACGCTTATGTCTCCGACAGACCAACCCGTCAACCCTTCGATATGGCCTTCTATCCACCATCCGTCAAGTATGCTTAGACTGGGGACACCGTTAAGTGAAGCCTTCATCCCGCTTGTCCCGGATGCCTCCATTGGTGATTCAGGCGTATTCAGCCAAATATCCACGCCGGCCGTTATCATTGCCCCCAAGGCCATGTCATAATCTTCGAGGTACACGACATCGATATCATCCTTGAGGTTTTGTTTGGCCTGAAAGATCCTCTTGATAAGATTTTTCCCCTCTTGGTCACGGGGGTGGGCCTTGCCGGCATAAATTATCTGGATCTTTCCTGCTTCAGCGGATACCCTTTTCAACCTATCAATATCCTCAAACAGAAGGTCTCCCCTTTTATAGGCGGCGGCGCGCCGGGCAAATCCGATGGTAAATATATTCTCATCAAGCCTGGCTCCGGTCTTCATGTTGACAAAGTCGAGCAATCGTTTTTTAGCCTTCATGTGTGCGTCCCATATTTCCTGCTTCGGTATGCTCAGGGCATGGCGAAGGCTGAAGTTGTCTTGCTTCCACAAAGGGATGTACCGGTTTAAAAGTTTCTGGAAGGGCTCGGACATCCAGGTGGCCGCATGGACCCCGTTCGTGATGGCTTCGATTGAATACCCTGCAAACATCATCCGGGATACCTCTCCGTGTTTCCTTGCAACTCCGTTGATATACCGGCTTAGATTAAGTGCCAGATAGGTCATATTGAGGACATTTCCCTCATAAAGCACCCCATTCAGGGCAAAAAAATCTTTTCGATCTCCTATCACTCTTCGTACCAGATCTAAAGGAAATTTGTCATGCCCGGCAGGGACAGGAGTGTGGGTCGTAAATACGCATCGTTTCTGTACAGTCTCAAGATCCTCTTCGATCAGAATCCATCTGCCCGCTCTTTCTGCAGACTCATCAAGAAGAGCTAACGTTAAAAGCGCCGCGTGTCCCTCGTTCATATGAAACGTCCTGATTTTGCCGTATCCCATTTTGCGCAGCATTCTGACACCACCAATGCCGAGGATAACCTCCTGGCAGAGCCGGTAATGATTGTCGCCGCCGTACAGGTAATGGGTCAATGTGCGGTCCCATTCTGAATTGTCCGGGAGGTCGGAGTCGAGAAAGTATACTGGTACGGTAAAACCGCCAATCCCTTTTAATTTATATCTCCATGGCCTGAGATAAATGGTACGTCCTTCAATAACCACAAATGATCTATCCGGCATCTCTTCCAGAAGGTCTTCAACGGGCCACTCGACAGGTTCTTCCCGCTGCGACCCATCCGCTCCGAGAATTTGGCGGAAGTATCCCTGGCGATGGAGTAAGGTTACTGCGACCATCGGTACCCTGAGGTCGGCAGCAGAGCGAATCGTGTCTCCCGCAAGAACGCCCAGGCCACCGCTATATGTACGGATTTTTTCACTTAATCCTATTTCCATAGAAAAATACGCTATTGATCTTTGGGCGTTTATCGTGTGGAGCATACCATTCCCCCTTTATTTCTGCACCAATGACTTCTGATCCCAGGATAACATGGCCTCCAAGGCGACTCAGCAAGCTAACAGTGCAGGTTCTATCTTTCGTTGCGGCAAATCTTTTATTCGAAGCGCAATCGCATTGCGTTTATTCCTTGAAGCTTTCAAGCCTCTTACGCCTTGATGGGTGTTGAAGTCTTTTCAGGGCCTTGCGTTCAATCTGACGGATACGTTCCCGGGTAAGCCCAAAGACATCACCCACTTCTTCCAGGGTAAAAACGTTCTGGTTACCGATGCCGTAGCGCATTCTGATAATTTTCTCTTCCCTCGGAGTTAAGGTAGACAAAATTTTTTCTATCTCTTCCCTGAGGGAGGAACTTACAAGCTCTGCAAAAGGCGAAGATGCCTCTGAATCCGCGATAAAATCATTGAGCGTGGACGTGTCATTCCCGATTGGGGTTTCTATTGACACGGCATCACTGGAAATCGTCATAATCTTTTTGACTTTCCCCGATGATATTCCGGAAAAACGAGAAATCTCTTCGGGGCTTGGCTCTTCTCCCAACTCCTGGAAGAGGGCTACGGTAGCCTTGTTGATCTTATTCCTCACTTCAAGCACATGAACCGGTATCCTGATGGTCCGGGCGCAATCCGCTATTGCCCGTGATATACCTTGCTTCACCCACCACGTTGCAAATGTGGAGAACTTGTACCCTTTCCGATAATCATATTTTTCAACAGCCCTTAGGAGTCCCAAATTGCCTTCCTGGACAAGGTCAAGAAATGAAAGTCCCCGGTTACGATATCTTTTGGCGATGCTGATCACGAGCCTCAGATTGGCCTGGACAAGCCTGTTTTTGATGAACTTCAGTCTATTTTGAATTTCAATAACTTCCGCCAATTTTTTTTTCACGATACGCGCCTCTTCATCATCGATAAAATCAAATTGCTGCTCAATTTTTTTGATGATAGCAGCTATGATCTTCTTGCTAAGTTTGAGATCGCACAAGATTTTTTCTTTCCTGTTCTCGATCCTCTTAAGCCTCTTCGCAAGTTTGTTCCTGCTTATTTTGTCGATTCCCGGCAGCATTTTATTTATATCTTCCTTTTTCTCATGAAGATGCTTTACGGCATTGATGAGGGATAAGGTTTTTTTTCTGTATTTCCTCCCATCTTTTTTCGTATAGTTCACTTCATTAATGCCGCTGAGTACATCTAGTATATTTTTGGTTCCTTTCTCCAATTGTTGGCCTATTGCTGAAAGCTCGTTCAATGCCTGTGGCAGCTCAAACAAAGCGTTCCACGCCTTTCTTTCGGTATCTTCAATCTCTTCTTTAATCTGGCGTTCTTCGTAGGATGTGAAGACTGGTATATGTCCTATATCTCTTAAATATGACCATATTATATTATCAGTTGCATCTGAAGGCAATTCTTCAGATTCTTCCCCATCCGCGCTTTTTTTATTGTGTGGCGCAATTGCCTCTTCCATCTTTTTGAAAAGGTCGATACCAGGTTCTGAAAGAAAGTCGAGTACATCTCCGAAATCTTTAATTGTAATAGAATCATTTACTGCCATTTTTTAACTCCGAAAGTATATATGCGTTCATGCTGTACAACATCATTCCGCTATGAATACCGCACACAGCAATATTGCCCAGCGCGCCATCGCAATCATGCTTGGTTAAACGAAAGGGTTATCTTTTCAGCCGAGTCTAAAAATAATATTTTTCGAGTCTGTAACATGTTACAAAAATATACCGCTTTATTAGTGTATTCTTTAAAAGCGGATCGTATAATGTTTATAAAGCGGATCCAGATGCAAAATAAATGACTTGCTGTTTTACAGAAAATGCAAAAAATAAGCATAGTAGCAACCGTTCGTAAAAGCTCAAGGTTATAGTTCAAAACAACGCATTTCGCGTACAAAAGTAGATTATGCATACGTATCGATACTGTATAGATCAGGAAGCACTGGCGCGGATACTTGACTGAAACTGAAAGAACATCAAAGCGTATTCACGTCAGCGCAGGACCGCACAAAACGAGCTTCCCGGACTATTGAATCGATAAATGCACAACCAACAGAACTATTAAGAATATCACTTCAATGGTTTTCTTTATTTCTGTTTTTTCTTCTTTTTCTGTTTTTCGTTTTTTTGCTTCAGACTCTTTTCCTTGTCCTTCTTGCCTTTATCGCCCATTATATGCCTCCTTCCTTTCTTTATACAATAAACAACAACCGCGCGGCGACTTACCCATTTTCAAAAGTATCTTTTAAACGTTTTGTGCTTGTTCTCGTTGCCTCTTATTAAATCTTATTAAAGCGTTCACACATAACGAATCTTTAACTCACCACTACAAGTTGCTTAAACAGATTAACCATTTTTTACACTTTTTTAAATTTTTAAAGCAAAGACCATGCCAATGGGGGGCGTGAAGCGTCACCATCATTTATCTTGCGGTAAGAGGCAAAACTGGCTAAATGGGGCAGCAAATGCAATGCGCAATCAAGAAGCGCGTTGCATTATTCAACACAGCGTTACATTTTGCAACATTAGTCTTGATGTGAGCATGCTGCGATCCGCGATGAACGCGCCATGACAAGACTTATCGACCTGCGGCATTGTGAAAACTGTTAAAGCCGGCTCTTTTTACGGTGTATGTTTTTCGGGTAGTTCTAATAAAATCAGCGGCGCCATTCCTTCTGGATAGGGCAATATTGCTCAATCCTTTTTATCAGTGTCTCCGGTTTGACCGGCTTGGCAATAAAATCCCTTCCGCCGATCTTTCCCCCGCGTCCCGAAAGCTCATCTTTTTTTACCACCGCGGTAACAAAAACAATGGGGATTGTGCTGGTCGGCTCATCATCAAGAAGGATCTCCGCGACCTGTCCACCATCAATATTCGGCATAACGATATCGAGGAAGATAAGGTCGGGTTTAATCTGCCTCGCAAGCCTGATGCCTTCCATGCCGTCTGTCGCGGTAAAGACCTGGTATTTCCTTGTTTTTTCCAGGTTCAGCTTTACAAAGAAGCAAAAGTCCTCTTCATCGTCAATGAGCAGAATCTTCTTTTTATCCATTGAGGCACCCTCCTTGCTAAAAATACTGGCATGAGATAGAAAGCGGCCAGGAGTAGACCCCGGGTTTTGCGTCTTCGGATAGGAGGAACCGGTAGCTTAATGCGGCGGTAACGGCGCCGCGTCTATACGGCTGGTGTACAAAGGCGCTCCCCGAAGTTATCCAGATTTCGCCGGCAAACCCCTGTAACCGAACTTCCCTGAAAGGCCATCGAAGGCCCTGAACGGTAAGCATGTAGCCGGCCGGATCGTTGTTTTTGACCTGGATGCGCGAGGCGCTCTCCATATCTATATAGCCTTTACGTATAGCCTCTTCTGTAATGATTATCTCACGCTCCTGATGGAGTATTTTCAGGCTTGTCAGTGCCGGAATCCTTGCGGATACCATAACTTTTGTTCTCGTTGAACCGGCATATGCCGTGTTTCGGGTAGAAATTGATGCAAAAAAGAGCATTGCTGCGAAGAATGTCATGATGAGCATGTGTTGCGCAGGGGTTAAATGCTCTAACATGAATGGAACTGCGATGAGAGAGTAGTGACTATTTACCAGCACCTGCTCGATCTTTTCAATGAGGTTTTCCGATTTGAACGGTTTGGCGATCAAATCTTTTCCGCCCACCTTGCAATCTGCTGCAAGCTCGTCTTTTTTTACCACCGCACTGGCGAAAACAACGGGGATCATTTTCGTTGATTCGTCCTCCAGGAGGATTTCTGCAACCCTCCTGCCGTCCATCTTCGGCATAACGATATCGAGGAAAATGATATCGGGTTTAATCTGCCTCGCAAGCCTGATGCCTTCCATGCCGTCTGTCGCGGTAAATACCTGGTATCTCCCTGTTTTTTCCAGGTTCAGCTTTACAAAGAAGCAAAAGTCCTCTTCATCGTCAATGAGGAGGATCTTCTTCCTATCCATTGTAATGGCTCTCCTTTTCGAATGGATTGCAGGGGAGGGTGATCGTCACCGTTGTCCCTTTTCCCTCTTCGCTGCTGATGGCAATGCTGCCGTGATGGCGTTCAACGATCCCTTTTGTGACGGACAGCCCGAGCCCGGTGCCTCCGGAGTCCGTTTTTGTCGTGAAGAAGGGATCGAAAACTTTTTTAAGGATCTCTCCGGGTATACCTGTTCCGGTATCCGTTATTACGGCCCTGACGCATGGTTCTCCATCCCTGTCTGTTCCCTCTGTGGTGGTGAGCGTGATGGTGCCTCCGTCCTTCATTGCATCGGCAGCATTGATGAGTGTATTGATGAAGACCTCTCTGATCTGGTTGCTGTCTACCCGTACCTTGGGGATGTGAAGGAAATAGTTCCGTATTACCTCTATGTTTCGCAGGTTCATCTGGTGCTCGACCATCGTGAGTGCCTCTTCGATGAGGGCGTTTATATCATCTTCGGTGAAGGAAGGGGGCGCCTGCCGTGAAAAACTGAGGAGGCTCTGGATCACTATATCAGCCCTTATGGCCGATTTTTTTATCCTGTCGCAGGCATCGATGAGCGTGCCGTCCTTAACCGATGACTGGATATATGAGATCCCCTGGAGGATGATGCTGAGAGGGTTTTTCAGCTCATGGGCGATCCCGGCGGAGAGCTGCCCGAGGGATGCCATCTTCTCTGACTGGATAAGCATTGACTCTGACATCTTGAGTTCTTCATACGCCTTGCAAAGTTCTTTGTTCTTGCCCTCAAGCTCGTAGAGGAGCATGTGGAGCCTCTCCTCTGCATGCTTGCGCTCGGTAATGTCCTGCATACTGACCAGCGCCATAGGTTGTCCCTTGATTTCCAATCTTGTTGTAGAGAGGAGGAAAATTGTATTCAGTGCCTGCCTCTTATTCGAGAAGGACATGGTTATTTCTACCTCTTTGCAATCGCGGCCAGTTTCGATTGTGTTCAATGCCGTAAGGCGGAGCATGCATTCCCTGCAGAAAAGACCGAAGCCGCAACCTTTCGGGCTATCAAGGGCATGGATACAATTCAGGGCTTCCCCGCAGCGCATGTTTATCGTCTCATCCTCGGTCTTGCCCACAAAGTGGGACGTAAAGGCGTTTGTTTTTTGAATCTTCCACTCTTTATCCACAAGCATCATGATGAGCGGAGCATGATCGTAGATTGACCTCAACTCTTTTTCCTGGTTTCTGATGGCTTTTTCTGCCAGTTTGTTAGCTGTGATATCTGTAACCATGGCAAAGAATCCCTGAACATCTCCCTCCGCATCAATATCAGGAATATATTCGCCATGTACCCATCGTTCTCCGCCGAGTGCATAGTCAAGAAGAGTTTCATAAGAGGCCTGGTTTCCCGATAATGCCGCTTCCACATAAGGCTTGATCTTCACATAGGCGCGTATGCCAAGGAGTTCTTGATAATGTTTTCCCATAATTTCAGTTACCGGGATTCCAAACCATTCTTCGTAGCGCTTATTGGCAAAGCGGTAAAAGCAGTTCTTGTCGATATATGAAACCAGTGCGGGAACATTATCAGCGATTATGCGGATTGTTTCTTCGCTTTTTCTCAGGGCATCTTCAATTATTTTGCGCCCGGTGATGTCCCGGATGGATGCGAGGTGCGACTTCCGCCCCTTCCACACCAGATGGGTGGCGGTGATCTCAACGGGGAAGACGGTGCCGTCCTTTTTCCTGTGATAGCGGAGAGGGACCACGGTCATCTCTTTCAGCGTTGCTTCCCGCGTCCTTTCCGGCTCAGCGGATACATCTCTGTGGTTCATCGAAAGGAGTTCTTTCCTGCTGTAGCCGTAGAGAGACGATGCGGCTTCGTTGACCTCGAGGATCTGTCCTGTTTCGTTGTCGATGAGAAAAATAGCGTCAGACACGAGGTTAAAGATCGTTCTGTATTGTTCCTCGCTATCCTGAATTGCAGACTGGTTTTTTTCTGTGTCTCCCGGTGTGGATTTTGATGATCTTTTTTCCATGCTTCCCCTTTTTACCATGCCCCAGGGTTATTGATTTTTTGTACATTACATCATTTATTTTCAACAACAAATATTGTTTCATCATTATTCTTTTGAGAAATAGAGATGAAACCAGATACTTCTTGTAAGTATATACATGTAAGTATTCAAAATAAATTAAAAAATACATATTTTAAATATGACAAAGCATTACCCATTTTCGTTTAAGAAGCACTGTGGCCGTTATCCTGTTATACCTTTTTTATATCGGTAATTCATAATGTATTTAATTTAGTACAATAAGCTTCCTTCGTGATCGTTATTATCTCTACCTTAAGCATGGTCGTAAGGGCGTCCTGGAGGATTATGGAGCAGGGACAATTGGTTTGCACATTGACAACCTCTGGAGCAGGATCAGGGCAAAGATGGCGGAAAGGAGAGTCCCCCCGCATCATCGACGCAACTATAAAGAAGGACAGTGCGGCAAGGTAACAGGTGCCGCCGGCGCTCCCTGAAAGGTCTTGACGTTCATCACCTTCTTGTTGTAAGTATAATGGTGCCGCTGCAATTTCCGAAAACACAGACAAAGATAGTTTGGGGGTAACTATTGGGGTAACTTAGAAAACAATAATTTGTAACTAATCAATATAATTATATTAATATAGGTCATTTAAACTCCCTCTCTCTCCGCCACTTACCCTTAGAATAAGCTATCGTTGATCACCGGCCTTCAACTGATATCGTAGAAAGCGGCCCGGCGTCAACGGCAAGGCTATTGACAAATTCATTTTAGTTGCTACATTAATACACATACATTAACGTTTTATAAACTAAGGAGAATCCCTATGCTAACAATCGAAGATTTACGGGTGGAGCTGGCGGGAAAAACCGTTCTCCAGCACATTGACCTCGAGATCAAGCCCGGGGAGACGCATATACTCTTCGGTCCGAACGGCTCGGGCAAGACCTCGCTGCTTATGACGATAATGGGTTATCAGCAATACAGGGTGACGCACGGCAAGATCGTTTTTAAGGGAGTTGACATTACCCATGCCCCTATAGATGAAAGGGCAAAGCTTGGGATAGGCATGTCATACCAGCGCCCCCCGACTATCAACGGCCTCAAGACGCGCCAGATGATCGAGATCTGCGCAGGCGGAAAGGTGGACGTCGAGGGCCTTGCAAAAAGTCTGAACTTTGAGTCATTTCTTGACCGCGACGTGAATGCAGGGTTTTCGGGCGGAGAGATAAAACGTTCTGAATTGCTTCAGCTAAAGGCGCAGAACCCTGACCTTATGCTGTTTGACGAGCCGGAATCGGGCGTTGATATCGAGAATATGGCGCTCATCGGCAAAACGATAGCAGCTCTCCTGCAGAAGAACGTTCCCGTCGAGGGCGCAGGGCCGATGGTTGAATACAAGAAGCATCGTAACAAGATGGGCCTCATCATTACCCATACCGGTTATATCCTGGAGTATGTGTCTCCTGACAAGGGGCAGGTCCTGTTTAACGGTGTTATGGCATGTACGGGGAATCCGAACGAAATATTCAAGTGCATCAAAGACGAAGGCTATGAGGAGTGTGTAAAATGCGCGATATAGATGAAATGAAAGAAAAGGCGCTTAAGGCGGTCGACAAAAAGGCCATGTTCGGCGAGGATATTGATCTTGACGAATACGACAGGGCATATGTTCCTCATCAATATATGGCGGAAGAGGAGATATGCACGCTCCCCGACGACGTTCAGCAGCGGCTCGTAATGTCCGGGCTCGACCTTTCTGAAAAAGAGAGGGGAGGCACATATTTCCAGAAGGATACCACAGTTGTCCACTGCCACAGCATGGAGCAGGGCATTGAGGTTATCCCCATGAAGGAGGCCCTGGAAAAATATGACTGGGTCAAGGATTATTTCTGGAAGCTTGTATCCGTAGACCAGGATAAATATACCGCCTCCGCATATCTGGAGCTGCATGACGGATATGTCATAAGGGCGCTGCCGGGGAGCAAGAGCGTATATCCGATCCAGGCGTGCCTTTATCTTGACAAGGAAGGCCTCCAGCAGAACGTTCACAATCTGATCATCGCGGAAGAGGGCTCAGAGCTTCATATAATTACCGGCTGTGCCACGGCCCCGCATATGAAAAGAGGCGTGCACGTGGGGATATCCGAGTTTTTTGTCAAAAAGAACGCGAAATTAAGCTTTACGATGATACATAACTGGGCGGAGGACATGATGGTACGCCCCAGATCAGTGGGGAGGGTCGAGGAGGGCGCCGTTTTTATCAACAACTATATCTGCATGAAACCGGTGCGTTCGATACAGATGTACCCGACGACGTATCTTGACGGCGACAACGCAACCGCCATGTTCTACAGCGTCATCGTAGGCTCGCCCGGGTCTGACTTCGATGTGGGCGGAAGGATCTGGCTGAATAAGACCGGCTGCCGCGCCGAGATAATACAAAGGGCCATCAGCAACGGCGGACGGATCATGAACAGGGGCCACCTGATCGGGAAGGCCCCCGACATCAAGGCCCACCTCGAATGCAGGGGGCTGATCTTAAAAGGAGGCATCATAGATTCGATCCCGCAGCTTGAAGGGCACGTAGAGGGCGTGGATATGTCTCACGAAGCGGCCGTAGGCAAGATCGCCCAGGAAGAGATAACATACCTCATGTCGAGAGGGCTGAGCGCCGACGAGGCAACATCGACAATAGTAAGAGGATTTTTGAATATCGACATCAAGGGGCTGCCTGAGCAGTTAAGGGCAGAGATAGACAGGGCGATTGAGGCAAGCAAGGAAGCGATGTAAAGAAGTCGGGCCTTGTAGTATTAAGGCACTGAGAGGGCCCGAACCCTCGGATCATCCTGGGGGATATTGACGGGAATCTTTCTTCCGGTATTTTCGCCGAAGTGGTCAAAGATCCCTACGATCAGGTAATTGATAATATCCCTGAGGTCCCCGTTTTCCCCGGTAACGTAGGCCTCACCGATCCAGATATCCGTCATCTTGCCTGAGTCCCTGTAGTCCTTTCCGTCAATGATCTTCAAAGAGAGCCATTTATCAGATACCGAGGTCGTATAGGGGACATAGGTCGTTGTGCCGGGAAGCTGGACCGTCGAGTAGGAGGTTCCCTTTGGCCCGGTCTTTGTTACCGTTGCGGTTCCTCCGGGCTGGTACAGAGGCATGGTTCTGGTAATCGTCCTTTCGTGCCCTATGCCGTATCCGTGGAGGACGTAATAAACGGGGTTGTCGAACTGTGATATTGTATAGCCCTTCGCCTTGAACATGCTTTCAAGCTTTCCCGTAACTTCCTTGTCGAGGAGGGGATTTTTTGCCTCCTTATCTTCAACCACATGGATGGTCGTGCCCGGAGAGATTGTCAGAGGCTTGTCCGGATTGCGAAAACCGTCGACCCTGACCGTATAGGACGCGCATCCCTGCAGGAGAATGAGGAGGAGAAGCAGCGCGCCCTTTATAAAAGCTATTGTGATGCGGGAACTCATGGCAATCGCCTACTATAAAAATAATATCAAACAAGAAAGGGTAAAACAATCAAAAAAGAAGAAAGGAAGAGATCGGGATAGGTCTTAAATTGCTGATCCATGATTATATTTATGATAAAATGATAATGATCAGGAAAGAAAACGCTTCTCTTATGCGAAAAAAGATAACAATAATAGCGCTGATTGCAGCAATGTTGGTCTCTGCCTTATTCGTCGTTTTTGTGGTCAATCAGAGCGTTCAGCTGGTCGCATTGGGAGATCGAGTTCATCCATTGGTGGGCGATATCATCCTATGGGGCCTGGCAGTGTTTTATGCCTTGTGCGTGGCAGTGCCGCTCTATCTATTTGCTACGATGCCCGCCCCGCTTGTGCCGCCGGAAAGCGAAGCTTCCGCAGAGTTCCCCGGATACCTGAACAAAATGGCGAAAAGGCTTAGCGAAAACCCGCTTGTCGGAAGGCACATTGCCGGGTCAAAAGAGGACGTGGAGTCCGCCCTTCAAATACTGGACAAAAAGGCTGACGATGCCATGAAAAAGGCCGCAAGCTACGTATTTGTTACGACGGCAATTTCGCAAAACGGAAAGCTGGACGCCTTTTTTGTTCTTTCCGTTCAGTCCAGGTTGGTGTTGGAGGTTGCCCGCATCTACTATCAGCGGCCGACAATAAGGAACCTGTTTTACCTCTACACAAATGTTGCCGCCATGGTGCTCTTTGCAAGCGAGCTTGAAGATATGGACCTGACGGAGATCGTCCAGCCTGTTTTGACGGGCATGGTGGGTTCTGCTGCGGGAGCGATCCCCGGGTTCCAGGTGGCAAGCATGATCTTTGTCAGCTCGGTGTTATCGGGATCATCGAATGCATTTCTCGCTCTCAGGGTGGGGGCGATAGCAAAGCAATATTGCCGGTCGATAACCGCGCCGTCTAAACAGGCGGTCCGCCGCTTCGCGACCTTTGAGGCTACCAGAATGCTGGGCACGATCGTGGCGGATGGCGCGAAGAAGGTTTCAACCGCAATATGGAGCTTATCCAAGGGCAAGATGGGGGCCACGGTAGGGGGTGTGAAGGATTATGTCAGGAACGCCGGGACAACCATCTCCAGGAAGATCCGAATGAAGCGTGACGACCGCTCATAGAGTATATTACAGCGAAACGTTGGGATCGTTCTCCCTTATATAGGCAAGGATCTCTTTTGCGTTTTCGGAATATGTGATGACCTTGTCATAATTGAAAGAGATATTATTGAGAAACTGCAGGATGATCGCATCGCCCACCCTTGTTTTCGGCATTATCCCGGAAAAGAAAAAGCCTGATTCCTCAAAAACAGGGGACGCAAAATGGGTGAGCGGGTCCTCCATGCCGAGATAGAGGTTGATCGCGGCTATCTGTTCGACGCACAGGAGGTTCTTCAATATTCTTTTAATTTCACGCACCACGTTCGATCCGTATTGTTTAATAAAGATCTCGGCATTTCCTTCAGATGCATACACCTTCGTATAAATGACCGAATGATCATCCGTGAACCGGGGTTCAGCGAAAGAAGGAATGGCATAATCGTGTCCGGCGCCCAGATTTTTGTAAAGCTTCTCTATCATCGCCCTGTGCCGGGCAGGAGGGTAGAGGGTAAGCGGCTTTGGTTTCTGAAGATATTTAAAACTCAGCACCACGCTTATTCTCTGGGACTCACCCTTTGAAATACCTTTGAAAACCCAAGTGGCAGGGCTTGTCGCGCACTCTATGCCGCATTCGGCCAGGCCGTGTCCGACCATTGTTTTTTGCGAATAGATATGGTTCGCGACGGCAAAGGCATAGACGCCTTCAAGATCGTATTTCTTCGGTGTCTCAAAGAGGAAGTCGAGCATCCTCTTCATGCACCCCTGGCCCCTGTATTCCGGGCTGACAAAGATAAATGTCAGTTCCGCGATCCTTGCGCCGGAATCAGGGTAGTGCAGGGCGGCATGCCCCATAAAGACATCGTCCTTCGTTGCTGCGACAGCGGAGATCATTTCGCCCGAGTTGTTCAGGGCAACTATCTGTTCGGGATAGTAGATGACCTCATCAAAGAATGTGTAGCCGTGTGATTTGTAGGCGCCCTTTGAGATCTCGATTGCCTCAGAGTCCTTCATCCTCCTTACATCATATTCGATCCTTTGATCAATGACCGCAGGCCCCGGTCCTTTTTCTTCAACGCGTTCCAGTTCCGATTGATCGAAGAGCCCTTCTATATTCTTGCCCGGGAGGTATTTGACCAGGTGCATCTCTTTACCTTCAGACCCGAGATTATGGAAGGAGACCTCATCAACGATCTCTTTCATGAGAAATGTGCCGAGCCCTGTGGAGCCTACCTCAAGAATATCTTTCGAAGGGTCATAGAGGGTGATCTTGCCGGGGTCGAAAGGCATCCCCTTCTCTTTTATGATGATCTTTATGCCCATGGAGGTTTGTCTGCAGATGATGTCGAAAGTGCTGTCCTCTCCGGCCTCAAAGGCATGTTTGATGACATTCATGAACGCTTCTTCGAGGGCAAGCTCGATATGATATATAGTCTCGGCGGTAAACCCGAACATCTTTGCCGCCTCCCTGATGGCGGCTTGTGCAACGGGGAGATATGATTTGTGGTTGGGGATAGTTAATTTAAAGAAACCTTGATCTTTCATCGGTTATTTTCATCATTTATGGTTGTGGGCAGACAAGCCCGGCGAGCTTCTCCATCGGGGAGCCGGACGGGGCGTGGCCCCATTCCCTGTCTTTGCCGGTATTCCCGTAGTCAAGCGTCCTGCCGTCTTTTCCTACCTCGAAGATCTCAACAACGGCGTAGGCCGTTTTATCCTTGCCGCAACTGAACTCATAAAGGATGGTCCTCTGGTGGAGGTTGTCAAGACCTTCGGTAAAAAGGCCGCTCTGCCTCCGTATATCAATATAGGAATTCCTGCCTTTTTCCGAATAGACAAGCCTGCCCCAGATCATTTTATTTTCAGGAGAGGTCTTTTTGGTGGAACTGCCCGGCGCGTAATAATAATATCCATCGCTGTCGGATGCGTACTGCCGGAGGTCCCCTATCTCCGGCATTTTCGGGAACAATCCTTTTCTCGATGCCTCCAGCGACCTTTTATGCTGGAAGGAGATGACAAAATACCCGATGACAACTACCGCGATACCAACGCTTAGCCCGAACATTAATATATGAAAAACGGACGGTTTTTTTCTCAACATGCTATCCTTATTCCGCCTCCTTTTTATTGTCAGTATAGCATTGCGCCATGACATGTCAAGGCTGCATTTTTTTGTTCGCCCGCTCTTGCGTATTTCCGGAAGACCTGCTATACAGAATAGAACGAGATTCCCGGCTTGAGGCCGCCGGCCGCAAAGTGTCCCGAATTCCATAAGGAGGTTTGCGTGTACCATCTTCAAATGTCAATCGTAAAAAAAGTGATGATTATGCTTTCAATTTTATTGTTTTTGGTTTTAAATACTCTCATGGCAGCTACAGAATACCCACCGATCACGGCTACGATCAAAACGAACAAAGGGGATATACGGCTCACGCTCTTTCCCGACAAGGCGCCGCTCACGGTGTTGAACTTTGTGAACCTATCGAAAAAGGGGTTTTACGACAACCTCAAATTCCACAGGGTGATCCCGGATTTTATGATCCAGGGAGGGTGCCCGCTGGGCATCGGCACAGGCGGCCCCGGATACCAGTTCCAGGATGAGTTCTCGCCGGGGTTAAAGCACGATAAGCCCGGGATGCTCTCGATGGCGAACGCGGGGCCGAACACGAACGGAAGCCAGTTCTTTATCACCCATGTTCCTACCCCGTGGCTTGACAACAGGCACAGCATCTTCGGTAAGGTCGCCGGCGCAGAGGACCAGAAGATAGTGAACAGTATTGTGATGGGAGACAGAATCGTCGCTATTGTCATTGAAGGAGACGATGCTCCGTTAGCAGCGGACTACAAAACCCAGCTCGATCAATGGAACAAGGCGCTGGATAAAAAATAATCCTAAACCATTACGCTCCTGAACTTTGTTAAGCATCACCAGAGAAGGTGGTGCCCCTAATGTAAAACTTTGCTTGCCCATATGTATTAATATGTATAAAATACATAGCATATTGGTAAACACGGAGGAGTGTCAAAATTAATTCAAGGAGGTTGTGATGGCTGATTTTTTTTCAAGTTTTGATAAGTTCATGACCGTTTATCTTATCCCTGTCGGATGGAAGGTCCTCGGCGCAGTTATTTTATGGATCATCGGCAGCTGGGCAATCAAGATCATCGGCAATCTCTCGGGGAAGGGGATGAAGGCCCAGAAGCTGGACCCAACCCTGATCAAGTATTTTGAAGCGACGATCCGCGTCGTTTTGAAAATAGTGCTTGTCATCGCTATCCTCGCCATCTTCGGCATCCAGACCACCTCTTTTGTTGCGCTCCTTGCGGCGGCTGGCGTTGCGATTGGTGCTGCCTGGGGAGGGCTGCTGGCAAATTTTGCGGCGGGGGCTTTCCTTATCATCCTCCGGCCGTTCCACGTCGGCAACATGATCAGCGCCGCAGGGGTAACAGGGGACGTGAGGGAAATAGGGCTGTTTGCCACCACCATCGATACGGTGGACAACCTGAGGGTTGTGGTGGGCAACAATAAGATCCTTTCCGACAATGTGATCAACTATACGACAAACCCGTACCGGCGCGTTGACCTGAAGGCGCAGCTTGCGCAGGGGGTGAACCCCTATGAGGCAGCGCAAAAAATCCTGGAAAAGGTGAAGCAGATACCAAATGTCCTCGGAGACCCCGTGCCCTTTGTCGAGATCCTTGAGTTCAACCTCGCGGGGCCGGTCCTTGCGGTGCGCCCGTTCTGCCACAACAACGACTACTGGCAGGTCTATTTCGATACCAACAGGGCGATCCAGGACGCCTGTTCCGAAGCAGGATATCCCGCGCCGTGGACGAACCAGGTTATTCACCATAAGCCGCTCAGCTGAAGAGATACGACATGTCTGAGGAGAATAGCTCCCTTGTGGTATTGGGTGCCTAAGAGAGATTACTCGGGAAAATGACAGGCACGGTCAGGATACTGAAGAAGCAAGGCAGTGAGATACGCGTAGGATTGCCTGTTGATCGAAAAGGTGTTACCATAGCATAGAGGGGGCGGCAGTGAAAAAGGGAAAAAAGGAAAAGGGCCTTCAGGGCCATTTTCAGGACATCCTTGAGGCTGTCAGGCTTCTGGGCTCAAGCGCGGTACCCGGGAAGGTTATTGAGATGGTGCTCAACGATCTCCGCGAGCGGCTCGGGAAGAGGGCCAGATGCGCATTCCTTGAAGGAGACGAACTGAAGCTCAGGTTCTGGGCCGGCGAACATGTTTGCCCAATAGAAGGACTACAGATACATAAAGACAGTATTGTATGGGATGCCGTGAAGAAGGGTGTTGCCGTCAACCTCACGGATCCCCATCAAACGAATGGATACAAACACACGTTGAGCGCGCCGATCAAGGTGAAGGCCATCGTGCCCCTGAGTTATGTTGACCCGATGACGCAGCAGGAGAGCAAGCTCGGCGTTTTGATCGTTGATTCGGGACAAGAAGGGGCCCCGGTCTCGGCGGAAGATTTCCAGTACCTGCAGGTGATCGGACAGCTTATCAGCGCTATAATCGGGAGGGCAAAGCTTATCGAGCAGCTCATGACCTCTTGCAACAGGCAGGAATCGATCCTGATGGAGACAACGCATAACTTCCGGAACCGCATAGTTGTCATAGGCGGCTTCTCACGCCAGATAGCACAGATGGCGCAGGGAACAGAGCTGGCGGAAAAGGCCATGCGCCTTCAAAAGGAAGTAAAAGCTCTCGAATCCAACCTCGCCGCGTTCGAACGGTACATGTCAACGGTTGAACCTTGAACGTTGAGTCGTTCCTCTGATACAATTAGTGATCAGTTATTTTTCATACGAGGTGAAGAGGTGGCGAAGGAAATAAAAGAGGTGCTTACCGATTGTACGCTGTGCTACCATAGTTGCGGGACTGTAGTAACCGTGGAAGACGGAAAGGCGGTAAAGATAAAGGGGCTTGAGTCTCACCCGTTGAACAGGGGCATGCTGTGCCCGAAGGGAAGAGCGGCCCTCGATAACGTCTATAGCCCCGACCGGCTGAAGTACCCGTTAAAAAGGGTGAACAACACTTTCCAGCGAATAACCTGGGACCAGGCCATTGCCGAGATAGGAGAGAGGCTTTTAAAGCTCAGGGATGAGTACGGCCCTGCAGTGCTTGGCGTGTTCAGCGGCTCCATAGGCGTTGAAAATCTTGAGATGGCAGGCCTGACCCACAGGTTTGAGGCAGCCTTCGGCTCGCCTAATTTTTTCTCGGTGGAAAGCATCTGCTACAGGATGAGGATCAGGACAAGGCAGATAACCTTCGGAAAATACCCAACAGAGGAGCTTGACTCAAACCTCTACATACTGTGGGGGCATAATCCGCAGGAATCAGATTTCCCGTTGCTTCTTGCAATCAAAAAAAATATGAAAAAGGGAGCGAAGGTCGTTGTTATCGATCCCAAGAGGATCTCCCTTGCCGACAGCGCTGAGATGTACATAAGAATAAGGCCCGGGACAGATGGAGCCCTGGCGCTTGCCATGATACATGTGATCGTTGCCGAGAAGCTTTACGACAATGAATTTATTGATAAATATACCTACGGATTTGACAGGCTTGTTCCCCACGTCATGGAATATACCCCGGAATGGGCAGAGAAGATAACATCGGTGCCGGCTTCCGATATACTCAGGCTCGCGCGGCTGTTCGCGGGGACGAAAGGCGCAGGCATCTACCAGGGGACATGCACGCAGGACCAGACGGCGAACGGGACGCAGAACAGCCGGGCGTTCGCGGTGCTCCAGACCATCACCGGCAATATCAATAATCCTGGCGGATGGGTGATCAACCCGGGATTGCCGCTGGGGAACAGCGGAATTGATGTACAGGAAAAGCCGCTGGGCGCGGACCAATACCCGCTTTTCTATGAGATACAAGGCAAGAAGAGCCATTTCGGCGTGGTCACCTGCGTTCCGGAGAGCATACCGGAGAAGATCAAGGCATTTATGGTAATAGGAGGAAACCCCGTTTTATCCATGGCCGACTCCAATGCCTTCAGGGACGCATTCAAGAGGTTGGAGCTTCTGATCGTCCATGACCTTTTCATGACAGAGACCGGAAAGCTCGCGCATTATGTTCTCCCGGGATGCTCCCATCTCGAAAAGTGGGGCCTCGCATACACCTACAACGTCTGTCATGGCCTGCCTTATCTTATGCTCAGAAAAAAGGCGATAGACCCGCTCTATGAAAGCTGGCCGGAATGGAGGTTGTTCACGGAGCTTGCGAAGAAGACCGGCATCGGGGACCAATTCCCCTGGCAGACAGAGGAAGAGCTTGTGGCACACGAACTGGCCAGGACGGGATTGACATTCGGGCAGCTCCTTGAAGAAAAACCTGAAGGCGCTTTTTTTAAAGAGAAGAGCTATGGAATGAAGGGAGGAGGTTTTCTGACCCCTTCCGGTAAGATCGAGATATACAGCAACGTGCTGGAGGAGGCGGGCTTTGACCCTCTCCCAACTTACCGTGAGCCGCAGAGAAGCCCTGCGGGCTCCCCCGAGTTATTGGAGCAATATCCTTTGATCCTTTCTACGGGCAACAGGAACCGCTATTACACGCATGGACAATTCAGGGGCATCGGTTCGTTGAAAGAAAAGAACCCCGGGCCGAAAGCAGAGATAGGGCCTGAAACTGCAAAGGCCTATGGCGTCGGCGATGGGGACGATGCCGTCATCGAGACGAACAGGGGATTGGTCCGGATGAAGGTTCATGTGAGCGAAAGGGTTTCCGAAGGAGTGGTCCTTGTCCCCCATGGATGGTCAGGAGAGGCGAATGCGAACCTCCTGACGGATACCGGTTGCAGGGAGCCTATTATGGGTTATCCCGAGGTCAAAGCGCTTCTGTGCTCAATAAAAAAGGCGGACCCCCTTTAACAAAATTTTACCCATTTCTTGCATAGCACAAAATGGGTAAAATTTTAGGGCGGGTAATTGTTTTGCTTTGCGGTCTTTTGTTTTGTATAATATCCATACAACCAGGCCCTGCGCAACGTGAATGTTATAAACCCCGTCAGGTCCGGAAGGAAGCAGCGGTAATAACTGTTCCGTGTGCCGCAGGTAGCCTGGTCTAAAATATAGGCATATAGCATTCAGCCATCAGCTATAAACGATAAAACACGTTTATAGAGTTTGTTAAACTAATCTGGTGATCTGATTGATCCAGTTTTAACCTTGAACGTTGAGCATAGAACATTGAACAGGTTTTAAGGTATGAGCTATACGGTTATTGCAAGGGCCTGGAGACCCAGGAAATTTGAGGACGTCGTAGGACAGCCCCACATTACCACTACGCTGAAGAACTCTATCCAGTCGGGAAGAATATCACATGCCTATCTATTCACGGGCCCGAGAGGCGTCGGCAAGACCTCCATGGCGAGAATACTCGCAAAGGCAGTTAATTGCCTGAAGGGGCTTTCAGCGGAGCCATGCGATGTCTGTGAGAACTGTATAGCGATTAATAGTGGAAATTTCGTCGATGTCATAGAGATCGATGCTGCCTCAAAAACCGGTGTTGATGAAATGCGGGAGCTCACGGAGAGCGTGCATTATATGCCTATGCGAGGGATCTACAAGGTCTATATCCTCGACGAATCGCACATGCTTTCCAGATCCGCAGTAAGCGCCCTGCTGAAAACCCTTGAAGAGCCGCCAGGCCACAACATCTTCATCCTTGCCACTACGGAGGCGCAGAAGATCCCCTATACGATCATGTCGCGATGCCAACGTTTCGATTTCAGGAGGATACCGGAAAAGGATATCATCGAACAGCTGAAGAAGATCTGCAGCCAGGAGGGGATAGGCTATGACGAGGGGGTCTTCCAGTACATCGCCGTTGAGGCAGACGGGAGTCTCCGCGATGCCGAATCGATGCTGGACCAGATTATCGGATTCAGCGGAAAATATATTGCGGAAAAGGATGTCATTAATATCATAGGGGTCGTCGAAAGGGACATACTGTACAAGATCATCAGATCGATATTTGACTGCAATCTGAAGGAGGGGCTTGAACTGATCGAGAAGACGCTCGGCGAAGGATATGACATACACCAGATCTACCGGGGCCTCGTATCATTTTTGAGGAACATGATGCTCATCAAGGTCTGTGGAGGTGTACCATCCTTTTTGTATATCGGAGAAGAAGAGCTCAAGAGGGTTTCCGGCCTGCTGGAGGGTGTTGAATATTACGAGATCCAGAATATGCTCCATTATATGTTAAAGGCGGAAGACCTGTTGAAGGGGCTTTTCCCGAAGGTTTCTCTGGAGATCCTTTACATCAACCTCTACAACCTGTCAAGGCTGAGGGATGTCGAAAGGGTCATCGACGACCTCGGACAGAGGGGCCATTCCGGGGTACAGGAGGCCGCCGGCTCCTACGGAGAGCCCGTGGTACGAGAGACGGCCGAACCGCAGACGGCTAAACCGCAGACAGCCGAACCGCCCTGTGAGCTGAGCGCGCAAGGTTTTGTTGAATACGTGAAGAAAAAGAAGCCCTTTATCGGTGGTGTTTTTGAAAACCTCCAGGTACAGGTTGAGCAGGATAGCTTTATTGTCTTTCTGGACAAAAGATACAGCGGCATTCTGAAGACGGAAGGCGACGAGGTAAAGCGCCTTCTCAGAGAATTTTTTGGCAGGGACATGACGATACAAATCAGAGACGCCGGCCAGATAAAGAAAAACATCCTCGATGATTTTGTGAAAGAGGCTGAGTCGTTATTTAACGTTTAAGAGGAGGTTTTATGTCAAAGCAATTCGGACAGATCATGCAGCAGGCAAAAAAGATGCAGGAAAAATTGGTGAAGATGCAGGAAGAGGTTGCGAACAAGACCGTCGAGGCCCAGTCCGGGGGAGGGATGGTTTCCTGTGTGGTAAACGGAAAACAAGAGGTGCTCTCCCTGAAGATCTCCGAAGAGATATGGGAAGAAAAAGACAAAGAACTTCTCGAGGACCTGGTCATGGCGGCAATCAACGAAGGCCTCGATAAATCGCGTGAGATGCTGCAGGAAGAGATGGCAAAGATAACAGGCGGCATGCAGATGCCTTTCGGGATGTGAGCGTGTTTTATCCCGCGCCCATAGAAAGGCTCATCGAAAACCTTACAAAACTTCCCGGCATCGGCAGGAAGACCGCCACGCGACTTTCCTTCTTCCTTCTCAATGCAAAGGACAGTTATATAACGGAACTTGCGACAAGCCTTGTCGATATCAAGGAGAAGATCCGTCTCTGCAGCATCTGCTTTAATATCACCGATACGGACCCCTGCGAGATATGCATAGACGCGAGGCGGAGCAGGTCGACGGTCTGCGTGGTGGAGGAATCGTCGCACATGATGGTGATAGAATCGTCCTACCCGGGCTATTTCCGCTACCACATCCTGCACGGCGTCATAAACCCCATCGAGGGGATAGGCCCTGATGAGATCAGGATCAAAGAATTACAGGAAAGGATAGAAAAGGAAGACATCAAAGAGGTCATCATAGCAACAAACCCCAACATAGAGGGAAATACTACCGCCCATTACATCGGGGAAATACTTAAGCCTCTCGACGTGAGGATCACGAGGATCGCATCCGGCGTTCCCGTCGGCGGAGATATCGTTTATATCGATTCTTTAACGATCAAAAGCTCACTGGACAACCGCAAAAACCTTTAAGGCGCCGACAGTTCGTTGTAAAACGGACCCGGTAGCTTTATTTCTTAATGGACTGCCAGTCCTTCAGGAACCGCTCGATGCCGATATCCGTTAACGGATGGTTCATCAGCTGCTTCAGCACGTTGAATGGTATCGTCGCGATGTCGGCGCCGAGGAGCGCAGCCTCAAGGACGTGAACGGGATTCCTGATGCTCGCCACGATGACCTCTGTTTCGAAACCGTAGTTGGAGAAGATCAGGCAGATATCTTCAACGATCCCCATCCCTCTCTCCGATATGTCGTCGAGCCTCCCGATAAAGGGACTTACATAAGTAGCGCCCGCCTTCGCGGCGATGAGCGCCTGGACGGGCTGAAAGATCAAAGTCACATTTGTTTTGATCCCTTCGAGCGAGAGCGTCCTCACTGCCTTGACGCCCTCTTCGGTCATGGGAATCTTGATGACGGCGTTAGGCCCCAGGGAGGCGAGCTTTCGGGCCTCTTCGCACATGCCTTGCGAATCTGCCGCAATGACCTCAAGGCTCACGGGGCCGGCAACAAGAGAGAGTATCTCTTTTATAACCGCATCGGGGTCCTTTTTCTCTTTCGAGAGGAGCGAGGGATTTGTCGTCACGCCGTCGACGAGCCCCATGGAGATCCCTTTTTTTATTTCCTCAACATTTGCTGTGTCTATAAAAAATTTCATCACTGCACCTCCGCTGCCTTAAATTTCGATAGAATGTTTGCAGGTCAAGTTGTGAAGATTGGTAATTCTATTACTTATGCCATATCTTTTGCACGAATACAAAACTTTTTTGAGGAAATAGCAGTCTTTGATTGACTCTGCTTCTGTGCGACCTTATAATTAATAACCTTATGGAAGGCAGCATGAAAGATTATCTGGCAGAGGACATCGGGGGCGGCGATATTACCACCAATGCCATAGTGCCGGAAGATCACGTCTCAAAAGCCGTCATTATGGCGAAGGAAGACGGCGTCATCGCGGGTCAGTCTCTTGCCGCCGGGGTCTTTAAAGAGCTCGACAATGAGTTTATATATGAGGAGATAAAGAGAGACGGGCAATACGCGAAGAAAGGCGATACGATCGCGATCGTCAGAGGGAAGACGCGCGCAGTCCTGACAGGCGAAAGGGTCGCCCTGAACATACTCCAGAGGCTGTCCGGGATAGCCACACTGACGAGAAGGTTTGTCGATGCCGTTGAAGGCACAGGCGTCAGGATACTCGATACAAGGAAGACGTCACCGGGGCACAGGGCAAAGGAGAAATACGCCGTAAGGATGGGTGGAGGCGTGAATCACAGGGCCGATCTGAGTGAAATGGCCCTCATCAAGGAGAACCACATATCCGTCGCAGGCTCGATCAAAGAGGCCGTAAAGAGGATACGGGACGTATCGGAGGTGCCCATAGAGGTGGAAGTAAAGAACATGGCGGAGCTGAAAGAGGCATTGGAGGAGCATGTCGATCGCATAATGCTCGATAACTGGAATGCAGGTTCGATCCAAGAGGCTGTTTCTTTCGTGAATAAAAGGATACCTATCGAGGTATCAGGGAACATGAACCTGGAGAAGATCAGGGACGTCGCAAAAACAGGGGTCGAATTCATCTCTGTGGGGGCGCTGACACATTCCTTTAAGTCTCTCGATATAAGCCTGCTTCATGAAAAGGTATTGAAGTGAATGCGGCAGAAAGACAGCAGGAAAGGGCTGAGATCATGAAAAGGATTGAGACCGCGAAGGATGCCTTAGGCAAGAGCCTTATCATACTGGCACATTTCTATCAGGAAGACGATATCGTGCGATATGCTGATGTTGTCGGCGATTCCCTGCAGCTTGCGCATGCGGCGTCCGTGCAGAAGGATGCGCGTTACATCGTCTTTTGCGCTGTCTCCTTTATGGCGGAGATGGCGCGGATCATCTGTTCGCCTGAACAGGAGGTCCTCCACCCTGAGCCCGATGCACGGTGCCCGCTGGCAGACATGGCAGCGATAGAAAAGGTCGAGGCGGCATTCGAAGGGTTGAAGGCAACGGGAAAGAAGCGGATCATCCCCGTTGTCTATGTAAATTCGAACGCCGATCTGAAGGCCTTTTGCGGCAGGAACGGAGGCCTCGTCTGCACGTCGTCGAACGCGGAAAAGGTATTTCGTTACGTTTTTTCGCAGGGCGAGTCACTTTTCTTTTTTCCCGATGAAAATCTGGGACGTAATACCGCCCGCAGGCTAGGCATCGGGGACGATGAAATCGTTATCAAGGATCCGTCTTCAATGTCGGATGAAACAGGCAAGGGTTACATAGAAAAGGCAAAGATATTCCTATGGAAGGGGCATTGTTACGTCCATACGGAATTTCTGCCGTCGGACATTGCGAGGGTAAAAGACCGATATGACGGGATAAAGATAGTCGTGCATCCGGAATGCACGCCTGAGGTTGTTTCACTTTCCGATTATGCGGGCTCTACCGCTTTTATCAAGGATATTGTGGAGAGGTCCGGACCGGGAACGAAGTGGGCGATCGGCACGGAGTTGAATTTTGTCAAGAGGATAAAGGACGGAAACCCTGATAAGCTTGTTGTCCCCCTCAGGGAATCGGGGTGCAGCGACATGTCGAAGGTGACCCCTCAGAAACTTCTTACGGTGCTTGAGGGACTTCTTGATAACCGTTATCCCGGAAGGGTTGCAGTGGAGGACGGCGTTTCGAAGGACGCAAAGAAAGCGCTTGAGCGGATGCTGGAGGTTTCATGAGATGAACCGCGAAAACAGACATTATTGCGATGTCCTTGTCATCGGCTCAGGGATAGCAGGTCTTTCCGCCGCCATAACCGCCGCCGAATCGGGGCTTGACGTAATAGTCATAACGAAGGAGACGGCCCTCGAGGAATCGAATACATACTACGCCCAGGGAGGGATCGTCTCCAGGGGTGAGGATGACTCGCCGGAATTTCTTATCGACGATATTATGGAGGCCGGGGACGGGATCTCGAACCGCAAGGCCGTCGATATCCTTGCCTATGAAGGACCGGCCCTGGTTGAGGAATTTCTGATTAAAAAGGTCGGAGTGCCCTTTTCGCGCACCGAGAACACAGAGTATGAGTACGCCAGGGAGGCGAGCCATTCGAAGAGAAGGATCCTCCACTGTATGGACACGACGGGAAGGGCTATAGAGGAGAGCCTTGCAAGGAAGGCCGGAGAGACAAAAAATGTAAGGCTATTCATGGGACATACGGCAATAGACCTTCTGACGATTCCGCACCATTCGACGAATCCGCTCTCGCTCTACATGGAACCTCAGTGTATCGGTGCGTACGTTCTCAACAACGGAAGCGAGCTCGTGGAAAGGATATTTTCGTCATATGTAATCCTTGCTACGGGAGGGCTCGGAAGGATATACCTCCATACCACAAACCCCGCCGTAGCGACGGGCGAAGGGTTCGCGATGGCCCACAGGGCGGGAGCGAGACTCATCAACATGGAGTACATCCAATTCCATCCCACAACCCTTTTCCACAAGGATGTAGACGGTTTTCTCATATCCGAGGCGTTGAGAGGGGAGGGGGCGAGACTCAAAACGAGGGATAATATGCCGTTCATGGACCGCTATTCCCCGCTCGGCGAGCTGGCGCCGAGGGATGAGGTATCGAGGGCGATATACGAGGAGATGATCAAAAGGGGAGATCCTTACGTCTACCTGGATATCGCTTCTTATGCCAGCATCGATATAAAGAGGCGTTTCCCAAACATTTATGAGAGGTGCAAATCCCTCGATATCGATATATCAAAAAGCCCGATACCCGTGGTCCCGGCAGCCCATTACAGTTGCGGGGGGGTGCAGGTGGACCTCGACGGCAGGACGTCCCTGAAGAACCTCTATGCCGCCGGTGAGGTAACCGCGACAGGGATCCACGGCGCAAACAGGCTTGCCTCCACGTCGTTGCTCGAAGGCCTTGTCTGGGGCATAAGGGCAGCCAGACATATTGCCGGTAGCTTTGACAACACGAAACCATATAAAGAATCCGAAATACCACCCTGGCGTTTCCCTGAAAGAGAAGAGGAGGTAGACCCTGCTTTGATCAGACAGGATTGGGTGAGCATCAAATCGACCATGTGGAATTATGTGGGTATTATACGTACAATAAAGAGGCTGGAGAGGGCGAGAGAAGATCTCGGCTATCTGAAGAACAGGATCGACAATTTCTATAGACGGACGCACCTGGTCCCCATGGTAATAAGTTTAAGGAACGGCATACGGACGGCCCTGATCGTTGCCGAAGCAGCATTCACGAACCGTGAAAGCAGGGGCGCCCATTATATCAAATAGATTTACTTTAAAGTTATTTAATTTCTTAAGAACGTCCCCTTTATTTTCTTGACTTGAAAATATAAACTGCACTATATTGTGTTCACTATGATTTCAGACATAAGAAAAAGCGTCGCAGGTTATTGGTATTTTTACTGGAGGAATGCGCACCCGGGGCGTTTTTTGTCGTAATACGACTGAACAAGGGCCGCGGGTGCAAAACCCGCGGCCCTTTTGATTTTGCAGGCCGTGGAAAGAGCCACGGCCTTTTTTGTTATTTAGAACGATGATAAGGAGTCGTTATGAAGAACATCAGGCTTGCTGCATTGACGGAGAGGGAGAAGACGGTCGTGCGCGTTGACAGCGTATGCATCGGGGAAGGGTTCACGGTCATAGCCGGCCCGTGCAGCGTTGAAAGTGAGGAGCAGACGATTGAAACAGCGCGCGCCGTCAAGGAAAGCGGGGCCGATGCGCTCCGCGGAGGAGCCTTCAAGCCGAGAAGCTCTCCCTACGCGTTCCAGGGCCTTGGATTAAAAGGGCTCAAGATACTGAAAAGGGCAAAAGAAGAGACAGGGCTGCCGATAGTGACAGAGGTAGTCGATTCAAGAGATATAGCATGGACGTGCGAATACGCGGATATGCTGCAGATAGGGACGCGGAATATGCAGAATTATTCACTCCTGAAAGAGGTTGGAAAGACGGACAGGCCGGTTTTACTGAAGCGGGGCATGAACTCCACCATCGAGGAGTGGCTGAACTGCGCGGAATACATCCTCAACGAAGGGAACCCTAACGTTGTCTTGTGTGAAAGGGGGATACGTACCTTTGAGACATATACGCGGAATACGCTTGATCTGAGCGCAATCCCTGTCATCAGGGAACTTACCCATCTTCCTATCATTATCGACCCCTCTCATGCGGTAGGGAAGGTGAGCCTTGTATCTCAGATGTGTCTTGCAGCCGTCGCCGCCGGAGCGGACGGCATAATCGTCGAGGTCCATATAAGGCCCGACGAGGCCCTCTCGGATAGAGACCAAACGATGAACCCGGGACAGTTTTGCGAGATGATGAAAAGGGTGCGCCCGCTCCACAGGTTTATGGATGGGTTGCGATGAAGCATCTGGAGATAAAAGGAAGGCCGGATGTCTGCCGCATAGAGGTGGGTGTCCAGGTAAGCCGCCTGGAGAGCTACTGCGACCCTGACAGGACGGTAATAATAACCGATGGGAACGTCCGCAGCCTTCATGGACGCCTGTTTCGCCCTTACAGGGTTATAGAAACCAATGCAAGCGAAGAGTCCAAGATCCTTAGCACGGTGGAAGATATATATGAAAAATTTCTCCACTACGGACTTGACCGAACATCGTTCGTGGCGGGCGTCGGCGGCGGCATAGTATGCGATGTTGCGGGTTTCGCAGCTTCAACCTATCTGCGAGGCCTGCCTTTCGGTTTTGTGCCCACAACGCTCCTCGCCCAGGTCGATGCGGCCGTGGGAGGAAAGAACGGGGTCAATTATAAAGGGTACAAGAACCTTATCGGCACCTTCAACCAACCCCGGTTTGTTTTGTGCGATCACAGGCTGCTCGCAACCCTCCCTGTCCATGAACTGAGAAACGGATTTGCCGAGATAATCAAGCATGCCCTGATAGCCGATGCCGCATTGTTTTTGTATCTTGAGGAGAGACTGGAAGGTGTGCTGGCGCTCGACGCCGATGTGATTGAAAAGGTCATCTATGATTCGATCTCAATAAAGGCAGGCATAGTCTCGGCGGATGAGACAGAGAAGGGGGAGAGGAGGAAGCTGAATTTCGGACATACCTTCGGTCACGCGCTGGAGCTGTCTACCGGCCTTGGGCACGGAGAAGCGGTGAGCGTGGGCATGGTCATGGCGGCCAGACTTTCTGAGACAATGGGCATACTCGCGGGAGATGACGTTGAAAGGATTGAAAGGATACTGGAGAATGCGGGTCTTCCGTTTAGCGTTGACATGGATAAGGATCTGGTAATGGATGCCATAGACAAAGACAAGAAGCGGGCAGGGGAAGAGATAAACCTTGTGCTCCTCGATAGGATCGGGGCTGCCAGGGTTGTGCCCGTGAAGATCAGGGACCTCAGGGAGGCGATGGATGATCTGTGCCAGCATCGCTGAGAGCACTGCCGGAGAATGCCTCAAGGCGATTGCAGGACTGGCTTTTGCAGAGATAAGGATGGACAGGATACAGCGACTAACCGCAAAGGGCGTCCGTGATATCTTCTCTGCCGGTATAAACCTCATAGCAACGTGCAGGCCCGGCGCTTTCAGCGAGGATGAGCGGAAGCAGCTTCTTACTGCGGCGATAGAAGCGGGGGCCGCATACGTCGATATTGAGGTGGACTCCGATGGATTGTTCAAAAGGGAGATCATCGAGAAGGCGAGGTCAAGGTCCTGTGCGGTCATCATCTCTTTTCACGATTACGAAAGGACGCCTGAGAGTGAAGAGCTGTCAGGGATCGTATCCCGCTGTTTCGAGTCAGGGGGAGACATCGCCAAGATCGCGTGCATGGTGAATTCGGAGCGGGACAACGCGCGGCTCCTGGGGCTTCTGGATTCCGGCAGGGACATCATCGTGATCGGGATGGGCGAGAAAGGACGCATTACCAGGATTGTGGCGCCCCTTCTCGGCAGCCCTTTTACCTACGCGGCATCCGCGAGGGGGAGAGAGACCGCTGACGGACAGCTTGACAGGGAGACGCTGGAAAAATATCTTAAACTCCTCTCTGAAAAAGGATCCGGGGAGAGCATGAACATTATTCGGATGATGGAAGCTGAAAAGGCCGGGGAGGCGGACAATGCATAAGATATACGCAGTGGCGGGGAACCCGATCCTCCACAGTGCGAGCCCAGAGATGTTCAACGAGGCATTTCGTGCCCTGTCATTAGATGCCGTCTATACCCGCATCGCTCCATCTGGTGCAGGAGAGATCATCGATATTGCCGGAGAGGCCGGCATCTGTGGTCTTAATGTCACGTCCCCCTTCAAGGAGGAGATCATCGGATACCTCGATAGGGTGGAAGCGGATGCAAAGCGGATCAATGCGGTGAATACGGTGGTCCGCGAAGGAAAAAGGTTCATCGGATACAATACCGATTGTACGGGCGTCGTGCACGCATTGCAGCATAGCGGTGTCGATACAAAGGGGAAAAGGGCCGTTGTGCTAGGCACAAGCGGTGCAGGGAGGGCGGCTGCGTACGGGCTTCTGTCTTCCGGCGCGCAGGTAACCGTCATAAACCGTACATATGAAAAGGCAGCCAAGTTCGCCCGTGCCTTTGGATGTGCGGCAGCCACGTTCGGAGAGGCTCGCAGTGTTCTCCCCGAGGCCCATATTCTTGTCTCCTGCATATCCTCGCCTGAAAGGTTCATCGATCCTTCCCTCCTCAGAAGAGCTCTCGTTGTCCTCGACGCGAATTATTCCGTATCCACCGCGCTTTGTGCCGACGCACGATCAAAGGGATGCAGAATCGTTGACGGGAGGGAATGGCTTCTTTTCCAGGCGCTCCCGGCGTTTAAGCTTTTTACGAAAAAAGAGACATCCGCGGAGATCATGCGCAGCGCGCTTTACAGAAAGGATAAGCATAACAAAAGAAACATCGCGTTGATCGGCTTCATGGGGGCGGGGAAGACAACGATCGCAGAAAGGCTGGCGGAACATGCCCGCATGGAGGCCGTCGATACGGACAAGAACATAGAGAACGATATTGGTTTCCCTATCAGGGAGATCTTTGGAAAGGACGGCGAGGATGCCTTCAGGGCAATGGAACGGCTGGAGATCTCCGCCATGGAAGATGCCTTGAATACGGTGTTTTCCTGCGGCGGCGGCGCTGTGCTTGATCAGCGGAACGCGGATGTCATCAAGCGCACCAGCATACCCGTGTGGCTGTGGGCAAAGGTAGAAACAATAATGGACAGGGTCGGGGACGGGGATTCAAGGCCGCTCCTCAAGGGTGGGGGCAAAGGGGCAAGGGGCCTGCTCAGCAAAAGGCTCCATCTCTATGCCCGGACAGCGGACATGCTCGTCAGCACTGAAGATAAAAGCCCTGAAGATATCGTGAGGAGGATATACGATGAGATTCGTATCAGCGTCGACCATTAACGGGACCGTCGCTGCCCCTCCTTCGAAGAGCATGACAGGCAGGGCGATTGCCGCAGCGCTTTTAGCGGGAGGGAACTCCGTGATCTCAAACCCTTCATCGTGCGACGATTCCCTCGCCGCGCTCCGCGTTGCAGAGGTCATGGGTGCAGAGGTGACTAAAAGAGGAAGTGAGATTGTTATAAGAGGCAACGGGGCATTGCGCGACAGCATGGAAGAGAGGGTGCTCAACTGCGGGGAATCGGGTCTCTGTATGAGGATGTTCGCGCCTATCGTCACGTTGACCGGTGGAGAGGTGATCCTTACCGGGACCGGCTCGCTCCTTAAAAGGCCGATGGACATGGTCGAAGAGATTGCGGGATTGGGTGTACTATGTACGACGAACAACGGGTACGCCCCAATAAAAATAAAAGGCCCTGCCAGGGGAGGCACCGTGCACGTTGATGCCTCGGAGAGCTCCCAGTTCCTGACGGGTTTGCTTATGGCCCTTCCTTTGTGCAGGGAAGATTCCCTTGTTACGGTCTCCAATCTCCGAAGCGGGCCCTACGTAGCGATGACCCTTTCGCTTCTTAGCCATTACGGGATCCACATCGCCGTCGAGGAAGGTTTTGAAGGATTTTCCATCCGGGGGAATCAGTCATACAGGGCATGCGTTTACCGTGTTGAAGGCGACTGGTCGGCTGCGGCCTTTCTTCTGGTCGCAGGCGCAACGGCAGGAGGCGTAAAGGTAACGGGGCTGGATCCCGATTCCTTCCAGGCAGATAAGGCAATTATGGAGGCGCTGGAGATGACAGGCGCGGATCTTGCAATTGGGAGAGACCATGTTTTGGTTGAAAGGAATGCACTGAAGGCATTTGAGTTTGACGCACGGGATTGCCCTGATCTTTTTCCCCCGTTGGTCGCCCTTGCAAGCTCCTGTTCAGGGACAAGCATAGTCCACGGTGCGCAGCGTTTAAGACACAAGGAGAGCGACCGGGCCCATGCATTGTGTTCCGAGTTCGGCAGGCTCGGGATTGCGATTGAACTGTCTGGAGACACCATGAAGGTACACGGGGGAAAGGTGACAGGCGCCACTGTGGACTCGCATAATGATCACAGGATCGCCATGGCTTGCGCAATCGCGGCGTTGAACGGCGAGGGGAAAACGGCCATAGAACATTGGGAGTGCGTCTCAAAATCCTATCCAGGTTTCTTCACCGATATAGAAAGATTACAGGAGAAAAGATGAACACATTCGGCAGACTATTCAGGATAAGCATACTGGGCGAATCACACGGTGAATGCGTGGGCGTCCTCGTAGACGGATGTCCGGCCGGGCAGCCTCTCTCGGAGAAGGATCTCCTTGCCGACCTTGGCCGGAGAAAGAGCGGGCGGCAGGGCACCACGGCGAGGATGGAAGAGGACGTCCCGTTGATAAAGGGCGGCGTCTTCAACGGAAAGACCACCGGGGCGCCGGTACTGATCCTCTTCGAGAACAAGGATACCGATCCGGGGGCATACGAGAGGATCAAGGATACCCCCCGGCCCAGCCACGCGGATTTTGTTGCCTTTTGCAAATATGGCGGGTACAACGATTACCGCGGAGGAGGAGCCTTCTCCGGCAGGTTGACGGCAGGGCTTGTCGCCGCGGGGGTTATCGCAAAGATGCTTATCCACCCCATAGAGATCGAGGCAAATCTCACAGAGGTCGGGGGGTCGGATGATATCGAAGGTGCGGTCCGGTCGGCAATTGAAAACAGAGATACTGTCGGAGGGATCGTGGAATGCAGGGCAAAGGGGCTGCCGGTCGGACTCGGCGAACCATTCTTCGATTCTTTGGAGTCGCTTCTCAGCCACATCGTTTTTTCCGTGCCGGGTATCAAGGGGATAGAATTCGGCGCAGGTTTTGCCGCCTCGAAAATGGCCGGGAGCGCATACAACGATATCATCCTCGACATAGGAGGGGCCACAAAGACAAACAATGCCGGGGGCATAAACGGGGGTATAACGAACGGCAACGAACTCCTCTTCAGGGTTGCCGTCAAGCCGGCATCGGGCATCCAGGGGAAGCAGCAGACGGTGGACCTGAAGACAGGGAAGCCTGCCGAGCTTGTCATCGGCGGGAGACACGACACGTGCATAGCGTTGCGGGTGCCCGTTATCATGGAGGCGGTTGCCGCTATCGTATTGGCGGATTTGATGAGTATAGGGCGGATGATGCCCGCGATTGTAAGGTGATTACTGTGGACATACAGGAGATACGGAAAAGGATCGATCTGATTGATTGTGAGACCATCAACATGCTGCACCGGAGGATGGAGCTGGCGCTGAGATTGAGAAGGCTGAAGGGCAGCATCTTCGAGCCTGAACGGGAGGCGGAAGTCCTCGGGAACGTCCGCAGGTATTCGAGGGGCGTCATAGGGCCTGAATTTGCAGAGCGTCTGTACGCGGAGATAATCGGGGAATCCAGGCGGATCCAGCAGCAGGAACTGAGGCTCATGGGTTTTCAGGGGGAGCACGGCGCATACAGCGAGGTCGCTTCCATTGCATATGATCCGTCTTTGATGCCTATCCCGTGCAGGGAATTCCGGGAGGTCTTCGAAGAGGTCGGAACGGGCCAGCTTGATTTCGGCATCGTCCCTGTGGAGAATTCCCTCGAAGGCGCAATCACCCAGGTCAACGATCTCCTGATCGAAACAGAATTGAAGATCGCAGGAGAGACCAGCATTCCGATCCACCACTGCCTCCTTGCCCTGCCGGGAGTGGAATACAGGAATCTGAGGGTTGTCTATTCACACTCCCAGGCCCTTGCCCAGTGTCGTGGATTTATAGCGAGACACGGGCTTGAGCCGAGACCATTTTACGACACTGCCGGAGCTGCTAGGATGCTGTCCGATGTGAGGCCGCAGGATGCAGGCGTCATTGCAAGCAGACTCTGCGCAGAGCTTTACCATCTGGAGGTCATGAAGGAAGACATAGAAGATCATGAATCGAATGTCACGCGTTTTATAGTTCTGTCAAAGTACGCGGACACCGAAGAGGGAAACAAGTGTTCCGTAATATTTTCGTTAAGGCACGAGGCGGGGACGCTCTTTTCCGTTATGAAGATATTCTCCGACGCAGGGATCAATCTTACGAGGATAGAATCGCGACCAATGAGGACCGCCCCGGGTGATTACGCATTCTTCCTTGATTTTGAAGGGTCCGACAAGGACGAAAGGGTGGCCGGAGCGCTGGACAAGATCAGAAAGGGTGTACCGATGTTTAAATTTCTTGGCTGTTACAAAAGGAAGATAGCATGAAGATTGCAATATCAGGGATCGGACATATGGGAGCGTGGCTTGCGAAGGAGCTTCGCAGGGATCATGAGATTGCCCTATACGACAGGGATGAACCCAAATCATGCAATACCACTTGCCTTATGTAATTTAACCCGATAACATATCTCCATTATCCGGTATATCCTCCGGTACATCAGAAAGGTGAGGGAGAAAGAACAGATGAAAGATCTCCAGATAG
>Ga0209606_1000879_pt1 | contig 41823 bp, 28 predicted proteins | sample AD_UKC057_MetaG_FD_184412 | JGI IMG/M metagenome (GOLD analysis project Ga0209606, IMG submission 184412) | Active sludge microbial communities of municipal wastewater-treating anaerobic digesters from USA - AD_UKC057_MetaG (SPAdes) (version 2) | ecosystem: Engineered > Bioreactor > Anaerobic >... | reverse complement strand
TTCGTGTCTCCTTTTCACAAAGCCTTTCCTGCTGATTGTCCGCACCGGACACATTGTTACTTGTCAGCCAAAACGAGGCAACAAGTAGTGCCGGATACTCGGATTTTCCAGCATATAGTCAGGTTTTATAACTACAGCGGTCCAGCCTATAGTTACGGCCGCCGTTTACCGGGGCTTCGGTTCAGAGCTTCTCCTGCCGAAGCAGGATGACCCCTCCCCTTAACCTTCCGGCACCGGGCAGGCGTCAGACCCTATACATCGATTTTATGTCTTTGCAGAGTCCTGTGTTTTTATTAAACAGTCGCAAGAGCCATTTATCTGCGGCCTCCTCGGGCTTTGTTTATACAACTACACCCTACTGAGGCACCCCTTCTCCCGAAGTTACGGGGTCAACTTGCCTAGTTCCTTAGAGAGGGCTCACACGTGCGCCTTAGGATTCTCTCCTCATCTACCTGTGTCGGTTTGCGGTACGGTCACCTGGACAACTCCTTAGAGGATTTTCTTGGCAGCGTGGAATCAGCGAGTTGACAAGACCGAAGCCCTGCTTCCCCGTTGTATTCGGAGTTAACGAGCTCCCGGATTTGCCTAGGAGCTCCTCCTACTTAACGGCCGTGCATTTCCAACCGCACGTACGCCTATCCTTCTGCGTCCCCCCATCGTACAAACGTTCTCCAGGTGGTGCAGGAATGTTGACCTGCTATCCATCGCTTACGCCTTTCGGCCTCAGCTTAGGGACCGACTAACCCTGGGCGGACTGACCTTCCCCAGGAAACCTTAGATTTTCGGCGCTGCTGGTTTCTACAGCAGTTATCGCTACTCGTGCCGGCAGAGTCTCTTCCGTGCGCTCCATGAGACCTCACGATCCCACTTCAATGCCCACGGAATGCTCCCCTACCAATCCCGACGAATCGGGAGTCCGCAGCTTCGGTAGCAAGCTTAGCCCCGTTACATTGTCGGCGCGGAAATACTTGACCAGTGAGCTGTTACGCTTTCTTTAAAGGATGGCTGCTTCTAAGCCAACCTCCTGGTTGTCTAAGCGTTTCCACATCCTTGCCCACTTAGCTTGCATTCTGGGACCTTAGCTGGCGGTCTGGGCTGTTTCCCTTTTGACTACGGACCTTAGTGCTCGCAGTCTTACTCCCGCGCAGTGGTTATAGGAATTCGAAGTTTGGTTGGATTCGGAAGGCCTTTCGGCCCCCTAGGCCATCCAGTGCTCTACCTCCTATACCATTCACGCGAGGCTAGCCCTAAAGCTATTTCGGGGAGAACGAGCTATCTCCGAGTTTGATTAGCCTTTCACCCCTACCCTCAGCTCATCCGAGCTGTTTTCAACCAACACCGGTTCGGACCTCCCTGCGGTGTTACCCGCAGTTCATCCTGGCCAAGGGTAGATCACCTCGGCTTCGCGTCTACTCCAAACGACTAATCGCCCTATTCGGACTCGCTTTCGCTACGGCTCCTCTCTTTTAAGAGATTAACCTCGCCGCTTAGAGTAACTAGCCGGCTCATTAAGCAAAAGGCACGCCGTCACCTCCTTGCGGAGGCTCCGACTGCTTGTAAGCACACAGTTTCAGGTTCTGTTTCACTCCCCTAACAGGGGTTCTTTTCACCTTTCCCTCACGGTACTTGTGCACTATCGGTCGCAGGTTAGTATTTAGCCTTGGAAGATGGTCCTCCCGAATTCCCACAGGATTCCACGTGTCCCGTGGTACTTGGGTGCCTGACCGAGAGAGACAATCTTTTCGCTTACAGGACTATCACCTTCTATGGTTACCCTTTCCATGGTATTCAGCTAAGATTGCCTTTTTTGACTCTCTGGCTCCTCCGGGCCGGAGCCAGGTCAGGTCCCTTGACCCCGCTTGCACAACGCGCCAGGGCTTTAACATGCAAACGGTTTAGGCTTTTCCCGTTTCGCTCGCCGCTACTCAGGGAATCGCGGTTGCTTTCACTTCCTCCGGGTACTGAGATGGTTCCCTTCCCCGGGTTCGCTTCCTCACCCTATGAATTCAGATGAGGATACCGCGGCTTCACCGCGGTGGGTTTCCCCATTCGGACATCTCCGGATCGAAGCCCGCTTAGCGGCTCCCCGGAGCTTATCGCAGCTTGCCACGTCCTTCATCGCCTACCTGCGCCAGGGCATCCCCTGTGTGCTCTTAGTAACTTGACCATAAAGTTTGGTCAAGGCAAAACTGCCGCTTTGTTAAATTTTCAAAGATCTGATCTATTTCTTCCCTTTAACCAGAGGGAATCAATTACCAGTTTATTAGCATTGGTGGAGCTGACCGGGATCGAACCGGCGACCTCCGGCTTGCAAAACCGGCGCTCTCCCAGCTGAGCTACAGCCCCAAAAATTTTTCGATTGAAAAATTTTTGATCGAGCCCGCGGAAAAGCTTCTCGCCGCTGAGCCCAGGCCTACCTCACTCATTCCTTTGATAATGGTGGGCCTAAGTGGATTCGAACCACTGACCTCACGCTTATCAGGCGGGCGCTCTAACCCCTGAGCTATAGGCCCAATCTATCTAGAGCCAATTTAATGGCCAGAGAGCTTTCGCTGATTTGAATATATAAGAAAAGCGGAGCTTCCAGGACCTCCCTGATTTGTTGATCTCTTGAAAGGAGGTGATCCAGCCGCACGTTCCCGTACGGCTACCTTGTTACGACTTCACCCCAATCACCGACCTCGCCTTCGGCGCCTGCCTCCCTTGCGGGTTAGCTCAGCGACTTCGGGCGAGACCAGCTTTCGTGATGTGACGGGCGGTGTGTACAAGGCCCGAGAACGTATTCACCGCGGCGTAGCTGATCCGCGATTACTAGCGATTCCGACTTCATGCAGGCGAGTTGCAGCCTGCAATCCGAACTGAGGACGACTTTAGGGATTAGCTCTACCTTGCGGCCTTGCTTCCCTCTGTATCGCCCATTGTAGCACGTGTGTAGCCCTGGACATAAAGGCCATGCTGACTTGACGTCATCCCCGCCTTCCTCCCCGTTATCCGGGGCGGTCCCCTTAGAGTGCCCGGCATTACCCGCTGGCAACTAAGGGTAAGGGTTGCGCTCGTTGCGGGACTTAACCCAACATCTCACGACACGAGCTGACGACAGCCATGCAGCACCTCTACTGGCTCCCGGATTGCTCCGGGTCGTTACCCTTTCGGGCTTCTACCACCAGCAGTTCAAGCCCAGGTAAGGTTCTTCGCGTAGCGTCGAATTAAACCACATGCTCCACCGCTTGTGCGGGCCCCCGTCAATTCCTTTGAGTTTCAACCTTGCGATCGTACTCCCCAGGCGGGACACTTAACGCGTTAGCTACGACACTCCAGCAGAAATGCCGGAATATCCAGTGTCCATCGTTTACGGCTAGGACTACCGGGGTATCTAATCCCGTTTGCTCCCCTAGCTTTCGTGATTCAGCGTCAGGAGTAGCTTAGAGAGCCGCCTTCGCCTCAGGTGTTCCTCCCGATATCTACGCATTTCACCGCTCCACCGGGAATTCCACTCTCCTCAACTACCCTCAAGTCGAGCAGTTTCAAGAACAATTCCGAAGTTGAGCCTCGGGATTTCATCCTTGACTTGCCCGACCGCCTACTCACCCTTTACGCCCAGTAATTCCGAGCAACGCTTGCCCCCTACGTATTACCGCGGCTGCTGGCACGTAGTTAGCCGGGGCTTCCTCTGAAGGTACCGTCAGTCCCTTGCGGGATTTCGTCCCTTCTGACAGGAGTTTACAACCCGAAGGCCGTCATCCTCCACGCGGCGTCGCTGCGTCAGGGTTTCCCCCATTGCGCAAAATTCCCCACTGCTGCCTCCCGTAGGAGTCTGGACCGTGTCTCAGTTCCAGTGTGGCCGGACACCCTCTCAGGCCGGCTACCCGTCATAGCCTTGGTAGGCCATTACCCTGCCAACAAGCTGATAGGACGCAGGCTCCTCCTCGAGCGCCTTTTGGGCTTTGGTTTCATAACCATCGTTATGAAACGTTATGCGGCATTAGACCCCCTTTCGGAAGCTTATTCCCCACTCGAGGGTAGATTACCCACGTGTTACTCACCCGTTCGCCACTGGCCAGTGCTCCGCACTGGCCCCTTTTGGGGAAAGTCCCCTAAAACCCCTGCTTTAAAGCAATAACTTTAGCAGGTAGCCTTAGAGTAGCAACCCCAGAAAGAGACTAGTGCGAAGCACTAGCCCGTTCGACTTGCATGTGTTAGGCACGCCGCCAGCGTTCACTCTGAGCCAGGATCAAACTCTCCAGTTATTTTGAACTCTTGCGAGTTCTTTACTTTTGAGTTTAGACAAATAGGTCGATCGCTGGTTGCTCCGCTTTTTCTTTCAAAGAACTGATTTCTTTCTATCCCGAGAAAGAAATTCCTTTTAGGCTTTTTTATTTTTTGTAATCAATGACGTTATGTCTATCGACCGCCAAAAGGCAAAACTAATATAAAACCAAAACGCCTGTTTGTCAAGTGCCCCCATAAAAAATATTTCTCACCACTTACAGAGTTAAATTTTGTTGTCTTTATCTTATTATTTTTCAATTACCTGGTCAACATTTGTTTACCTCCAAAATCGGTTTGCGGCAAAAAACAGGCAGGGAATTAAAGCTTTAACTGGCATGCCGATTGCAAATCTTAAATCGGTTTGATGGCTATCGGTCAAATTGAGGCGTGTCAGATGATCGAAAGAAAAATCGGGAAAAAGAAGCTAAGAGTGAGGCCTCCACTGTTAATCCTTGAAGGTTCGAGCCTGCTGGAAGTGACCATAGCTATGGGGCTTGTTTTTTTCTTGCTGACCGGCCTGGCTCAAATGCTGGCCTCTTCTCTTCTTATCAAGCAAAAAGCTGATTACCATCGCCTGGCTGCAGATATTATCTCTAATGAACTCGAACAGCTAAAAAGCGCCGGCCTTGACACTCCTGATCTTTCACCAGGATTTCACTTAAAGCCAGTTGAAGAACCAAATTCGGGCAGAAGGTTTTTGTTGAGCTGGCAAGTAATTGAGATCAGTAAAAATCTAAAAAAAATCTGCTTGAGTCTCTCTCCGGCCGACGTCAGCCAGAGGCTGTCTGAGGTTAGAGCCACACTGTACTTTTCACGCCATTTAAATTTTTGAAAGCTAAGTTTTTATAGAGCTCGTAGACTTCTGTCATTGAAAGAAATGAGAACAATCATGGTTTCCATTCGCCATTACAGAAACAATTTTTTCCTACCTGGCACACATGGCCAGCGACAGACTGCCCGCATTAAATTTCACTTTGAAGGTTTTTCGCTGCTCGAAAACCTGCTCAGCCTCACTCTGAGCTTATTTATTTTAGTCTCTGCTCTGGAAGTTATCACTCAGGTCAAAAAGGTTTACAACCGACTGCAGACCCAGCAGGAAGCTTCTCTCGCGGCCAGTATTGCCCTGGAGAAAATCAGAGAAGATCTGGATAAAGCCGGAACTGGTGTCAACGGGTGCCGGCCGCCTGTCGATCGGTGGCCAATAAAAGTCGAAAATTCAAAAATTACTTTGTTTTCCGGGGAACTCGAGATAAAACTGGCCAGCGATGTTGAGGCTGGCCAGAATTGGGCCTTGATCGTACCCTGGGCAGGCTCTGATTCAAAGCTCAGATCCGGACGGGTAATGCTGATAACCAGCCAGGGCCAGACCGACCTGGTAGAGATAGTCAACGTTTCAAATAACCTGGTGACACTTTCCCCGGCTTTTTCCAGCTCATTTCGACGAGCAGAGTCAATCGCCTACCTTCTGGAAGAAGTCGAAATTTATCTGGATTCAAAACAATCTATTATGAGAAGGAAAGTTAACAAAACTTCGGGTCAGCCTCTATTAGAAGAGGTCTACGGTTTTCAACCCACTTATGACCCTGAGATGAACCTGGCCTGGATAAAACTCCAAACTGGCTCGAAAAAGGAGAAAACTCATGAGCTTTTTTTCTATCCTAAAAATGCCTTTAAAAAATCATGACTCTGGTTCGGCTCTGGTGGTTTGTCTGCTGGTCATGGCCATATTTACTTCTCTTGGTCTGGGCTGGCTAACCAGCTCACAAATCTTTCTTCAGGTCGAAGGCAGTCGGAAATTAAGCAGACTGACTCTCCTGGCAGCTGAAAATGGCCTCAAGACCTCGCTGGAGTTGATAAACGAACATCTGCAAGAGTCCTGTTCCGGACAGGAAATAGATGAAGACGCTTTCCAGCGCCTCAGAGACCGCCTTCTGTCAGACGGAACTCCGCTGACCGGTTCTGACCTGGATGAAATAATACAGGCGGAGGAAAGTTACGATGATTTTTCTCATATGACCTGGCAGGTTTCTGCCTCAATTGAGAATGTCGGACTGGAAGATTTTGAGCAGTATCTTAGATCAACCTGCAGGTTAATTATAGATGCAACTGGTCAGGTGCAGGGTTTTACCGGACAAAGGTCAGAAGAAGTTGTCGCTCTTTTAACCTTCTATACCGGTCACCTGCCCCTTGACCAGTTGTCGGCTGCCATAGAAAAAGGGGGAATTTCAGAAGAGAGCAAAGAACAGATGAAATTGGTCTCGTCAGAAGAAGGCATGATTGGCAGTGACCTTCCTTTGACTTTAAGTCAGGGCACGATTCCCGATGATGCTCTGCCACTTATCTCCAGGGGACTTAGACTTTTGAAGCCAGATGGGTTACCCAATTGGTTACTGCGTCAGGCTCTTGGCCTGCCTTCTGGTCCTGATCCTGTTCCGGACGGAGTCTACCTTATAAAAGATGAACTTGGGCCGGGCGGCATTTTTGTGCAAGGCAGCCTGGACGAGTTGTTACTTGGAATTCAAGCTGAGTGGCAAATTATCCAGTTTAAGCAAGAAGAAAAAATCTGGCAGGTAAAATTCAGCCCCGCCACCCGGGAAACAATCTTCATCTCTCCAGGCGGACTGGAAAATTTCGACTGGCTGTTAATTCCATTGGTGATGATCAATGGTCGGGTAGACAATCTGGCCTGTGGCCAGCCCGGACCTGACGATCTTTTAAATCCGTCAGCTGAAGAAGACACTATAAGTATCCTGGCGGGTTGTCAACTCACCATCGTCTCTTCTTCCAAAATCAATATCACCACCAATCTTAAGGCCCAGGGGCTGGAGTGGAAAGAAGGTATTCCCTATCTCCGTCAGAAAGACTCGCCATTGATTATCTGGTCTACAGGCAAAGATTTTCAAACAGAGGAGCTGGTTGATGGCGGAATTAATATTTTCTCCAGAGAAAACAGTCCGCTAATCATAACTGGAAATTTGATAGCCGGTGGTGAAGGGCTAAGGGTTAATCACCCCGGGAAAGGAGAAGTGCAAATTGCCGGTGGCTTAGTCGCTACCAGACTGGAAGCCGGGAAAAACGAACTCACAGTTTTTACTGGCCTGCGAGGCCAAAGCGGCCATGAAAACCCGGAGGCCTTTCATGTTTTATCCAATAAGGCACTCGTTCATCTTAGCGAGTTCAAAATTGTTGAATGGAGGTCACAAAAATGAGCAGGACAATAAAGAACGAGCTTAAATTAAAAGCATCGGGCTATTCTCTGCTTGAAGCCGTTATTTCTATGTCTATAGTTCTGGCCATAGTCTTCATCGGTTCATCATTAAGACCTGATGCCAGAAAACACCAGCTACAGACAGCAGTTAATCAGATTTACTCCAGTTTGTCTCTGGCCAGGTTCAGAGCTATTCGTCAGCAGGTACCGGTGAAAGTCAGCTTCCACGAAAATTTCTGCGAACTGTCTGAGTTCGACAGTCAGAAATCATTCTGGGTGATAAGATCAAGGCGATTTTTAGAAGGTGTAGAAATAACGGCCAACAATGAGCCAATTTTTTATCCTCAGGGAACAGTTTCCAATTTAGCCTCAATAAAAGTCAGCAATGATCGCGGCCTCTATCTTATAACCATAGCTATTACCGGGCGACTTAAAATCAGCCAGAGCGATTGATATCCAGCCTGAAAAACATTTAATATTTTTGTTGAATTAAGTTTTACTCTAATTTATAAGATTCTATGAGGAATTTCTCCTCCATAATTATTTGATAAGGAGGAAAGGCTATGCCCACCAGCTCAGCCAGAAAAAATTTAAGCACTTTGATTTGTTTTTTGTTTCTAATTTTATCTGTCAACCTGCTCATCGCGCAGGAGCCATACAGGTTACCGCCGAAAGAAATTGTTGATATACTCGATGCCCCTCCTCTCCCTATGATCAGTCTTGATCCGCAGAATAAGATAATGCTTCTCAGCTATTATCAATCGATGCCTTCTATTGCTCAGGTCAGTCAGCCCTTTCACCGGGTAGCGGGTCTGAGAATAACACCTCATAATAACAGCCGCCAGGTGCTACGTTTTTTTACTAAATTTGTTCTAAAAGATATCAAGACCGGCCAGGAAATTTCAGTCGACCTGCCAGAAGAAGCAGTTTATAGCTTGCCTGATTGGTCTCCTGATGGCCGATACCTGGCTTTAAAGAAATACCTGGATAACGGCCTCGAGCTGTGGCTGATAGAGTCTTCAACCGGCCGCGCCAGAAAGCTTTTTGGCCCATCCCTCAACGCTGTTTTGACCGATGGATATGTCTGGTGGCCAGACAGCCGCAGTCTTTTAATCACAATAAATCCAGCCAATCGCGGCCCGGAGCCACAACCACCTCGCGTGCCCGTAGGGCCAAATATTCAGGAAACAGCGGGCAAGAAGGTAGCGGTGGCTACTTATCAGGATTTGCTGCGAACTCCATTTGATGAACAAATATTCGAATATTTCTCCACTGTTCAGCTGGCCAGACTTGATATTCGTTCAGGAGAGCTCACCAATCTCGGTCAGCCCGGAATGTATGAAGAAGCCTCTCCTTCCCCCTCAGGCGAATTTATTCTCATCGATAAAATAAAACGCCCGTTTTCTTATAGTGTCCCTTTCCGGCTATTCAGCCATACTGTCGAAGTTTGGGACAGCCAGGGTAATCTGATTAAAGTGATTGCTGACCTGCCGGCGGCCGAAGAGGTTCCAAGAAATGGTGTTCCGGTTGGTCCGCGGGCCCTGGGCTGGCAACCTCTAAAACCGGCAACTTTGATCTGGGTGGAGGCTCTTGATAACGGAGATCCGGAGAAGAGCGTTCCGGCCCGAGAAAAGCTGATGTTACTTGAAGCACCTTTTAGCCAGGAAGCGGCAGAAATCTTAAGGCTGCCAGAAAGATATCAGGGAATCGTCTGGTTGGGGAAACCAGGCCAGGGTCTCATCTCTCAGTACGAATGGAAAAGGCGCTGGCGGACAACCTACCTTTTCTCAACAGATCAGCCCGGGGCGCTACAGAAGATATTTGACCTGAGCACTCAGGATCAATATAACGACCCGGGAAGACCCGTACTGACTTCAACTCCGTCTGGAGACAGAGTGGCTGTTCAGGATGGCGATTATATCTATCTAAGGGGAGAAGGGTCATCACCTGAGGGCGACCGTCCGTTTATTGATCGATTCAATCTTAAAAACGGCCGGGTGCAAAGGCTTTTCCAGTGCGAGCGTGGTGTTTATGAGACCTTTATTTCATTTTATGACAGGAGCAAAACAGAAATAATTACCTCTTTCGAGTCGCCCACCACTCCTCCCAATTATTATCTGGTCAATCTCAAAACAAAAAAGAGAACCGCCCTAACTTCCTTTCCTGACCCCGCCCCCCGACTGACGGCAGCTAAGCGCCAACTCATCAAATATAAGAGAAACGACGGCGTGGAGCTTTCCGGCTTTCTCTACCTTCCACCGGACTATAAGGAAGGACAGAAATTGCCCCTGGTCGTCTGGGCTTATCCTATGGAGTATAACGATCCAGCCACCGCTGGCCAGGTTAGAGGATCTCCCTACCGATTTACTTTTTACCGGGGAGCCAGCCAGCTTTTCTACTTAACTCAGGGCTACGCTGTTCTGGACAATGCTCAGATGCCGGTGGTGGGCGATCCCAAAACCATGAATGATACTTTCATCCCGCAGATTGTAGCCAATGCTCAAGCAGCCATAGATACTCTTGATCAGATGGGTCTTATCGACAGAAAAAGAGTCGGTGTTGGCGGTCATAGTTATGGTGCCTTTATGACGGCCAATTTGCTGGCTCATTCTGATCTTTTTGCCGCCGGTGTAGCCAGAAGCGGTGCCTATAACCGGACCCTGACTCCCTTCGGATTTCAAAATGAGAGAAGGACCCTGTGGGAAGCCCCTGAGCTTTACTGGAAAGTTTCGCCTTTTATGTATGCCGATAAGATAAACGAACCTCTTCTCCTCATCCATGGCGAAGCTGACAATAATTCGGGCACTTTCCCCATCCAATCCGAGCGAATGTTTGCCGCTATTAAGGGACTGGGAGGAACAGCCAGATTGGTCATGCTGCCCAATGAAAGCCATGGTTACTCGGCCAGGGAATCAGTGCTTCATGTTCTGGCCGAAATGATTGACTGGTTTGACCGATATGTGAAGAAAAGATAACAGGCATTGGTGATGAAAACTTTTTCCACAATTCCTGTGAAAATCCCTGTGGAAATCTGGGGCCAGGGCAGGTTTATTGCTTTGAAAATAAACGGGTTCTGATAAACTGCACATTTTTTGTACACCGATGACCCGGGTCTTCCCCTGGGCATCAGGGTAGTGATAGGATAGAGATGGAAAGAACCAAGGAGGTAGTGTGAAAAGGAACTGGCTTAAGACTTCAATTTTTGTTTCGCTTTCGGTTTCACTCATGATTTTCGGGCTGGTCACGGCTTTTCCCGTAACAGCAGCTCCTGGCCAGGTAACTGACATTAAGGTTGAAATCAAGGAGGTAGAACCTTTTGTTTATTGCTCTTTGAGCCGAACCGGATCTTTTTCTGACATCGAGGCTGCCGTGGGCGAATTACTGCAACAGATGCAGATTCAAAACGTTTTTCCCATGGGTTCAATGATCGGTATCTATCACGGTGATCCGACCTTATCAGACCCGGAAAAAATTCAGTGGGAAGTTGGCTTCCCGATTAATGAGCAGGCATTGGTTCAAGCCCCGCTTCAAAAAAAACAATGGACCTTTACCAATGTAGCTGTCAGCCTTCATGAAGGGCCTTATGAAAAGACTGGAGAGACTATTCTGAAGATGCGGCAGTGGCTGGAAGATAACGGCTATGTTCAGAACGGACCGATTCTGGAACGTTATCTAGATGCAGATCCCTCTTCAACTTCGCCTGATCGCCTGAAAACAGAAATCTGGCTTCCCTGTAAAAAAGGCTGAAGCGTAGAAACAACAGAAAACGTCGTCCTGGCCTCTGACTTCTGCCTGCTCAATCGTCAGGCTTATAATCTTTCAACCGCTTTTGCCCGTAACAGGCTTTAACGCAAACACCGCAGATGAATTGACTGACCAGACCGGAGCGGCGGAATTCCTTTAACTGCGCATAACAACCAAGATGGTCAAACTGTTCCGGAGTTTCTTTTATCGCTCTGGCCGGACAGGCTAACTGACAGCGGCGACATGGTCCACAGCCAAAGGGAAGAGGTTGGTCAGTTTTAAGAGGAAAATTGGTCAGAACTGTCACCAGCCGAAAACGAGCACCAAAGACAGGATTGACCAGCAGATTATTTCTTCCCAGCCAACCTAAACCGGCTAATTGACCAATCTTTTTATGAGAAACATGAGCTTTCTGCTCATTCCAGTCTATGATCTGCGAGGCTGCTATGGGCAGGGCCAGAAAGCCACGGGCGGTAATTTCTGCTGCCAGCTGTAGAGCAGCCCGATCAAGGAAGTTATTAAGCTGGCGATAATGATGGAAATAAAGGGGAGTTGGAGCCCCCTCTACTTCCTCCAGAACAGAAAGCAAAACTTCCTTCCCAAGGGAAATAGCGACCGGATAATGTTTGACGAGGGAAGAAGGTAGAAGAAAGCTCTCCCGGACAGGCAAAATGTCAGCCACACCGAATAGATTTAATCCGAGGACTTCAAGTGACAACTTCCTCAGAAGTTCATAATTTTCAGCAGAATTGTCCTTCTTGGTACCAGTAGTCATAGGTAAAAATTGTAGGGCGAGATGCTTAGAATGTCAAAAAGTTCAAATCACGCTGGCTGTTGACCGCTGGAGACTTTTAAAGTATAAATTCAATTTAAGGGAAGGACGGCTTCTCGCCGGCCCGGAAAAATTAATCAGGGAGAACCAAAGATGAGCGAAAAAACTCTGGCCATAATCAAGCCGGACGCTGTTAAAAAAAGAGTTATCGGTCGGATCATCCAGCGGATAGAAGACGAGGGATTTAATATTCTCGGCCTGAAGATGGTCAAGCTAAGTCAGGAAGAAGCAAAAAAATTCTATGCCGTCCATAAAGACAAGCCATTTTATGACAGTCTAACCGAATTTATGTCTTCTGGCCCGATTGTGGTTCTATTATTAGAGGGGGAACAGGCCATCAAGCACTGGCGGGAGGTGATGGGGGCCACTAACCCAGCCGAAGCCAGGCCAGGTACTCTGCGAAGAGAATTCGGTTTTTCCATAGAGAGGAATGCAGTTCATGGGTCGGACAGCCCACAAACGGCCGAAACTGAGATTAAATTCTTTTTTAACTAGCAGATAATAAAAAATTTATTTGCCTCCCAGGCAAAAAATTTTACTTGACAAACACCAAAAAAAATTTTATGTTTTTTCTGCGCCTTGGAGGAGAATGAAAAGCAGGGGGTATTGGACTCTTTCCTGCCCTCTCTGTCTGTCATCCCACAGGGCTAATTTTAATGGATGGAGGATTTCACCATGCGTAAATCTTTAACCAAAGCTATCGCCATTCTGGTTTGTCTGGTTTTCACTATCAGTCTGGTTCCAGCTATGTATGCAGCCGAAAAGAAAGTTTCTAAGGACGACAGATTGCTTTTACAGAAGCCAATGAGTCTGTTGGTTTCTCTGTTTCCTTTCCTGGGAAGCACCATGGGTAACAGCAGCAAGGCAATCAGCAATGGCAATGTGCCCAGCAAGAAGAGCCTGAAGCCGACTGCTGAGATTCGTATCGGCACGAAGCCTGGAACCGACCGAGACTAGCACGAAACATAAAAATTTTTTTACTGTTTCTCACCTTTTGGGGTGAGGAATTGAATTTTTTCTCACCCCTGTCTTCCTCCCTTTAAATGATTGACAAAAAACAACATAAGACTATCCTTTACAGAATAGGTGAGCTGTATAGTGAAAAACTCTACCCGGATATTGTTATTTTTATTCCTGGTCAATGTTTTATTCTGGCCAGTTTCTGCCCAGAACAATCCTGCCAAAGTTAAAATTTCAGCTAATCTTGATCAGCTTTTAACAGAGAGTCAGATCTATATCAGAGAAGGCCTGTATGAACGGGCTCAAACCAACTTGCTGCGGATACTCAAGCTGGCCAGAACTCCTCAGGAAAGAATGATGGCCGCTTTTAACCTGGCAGAAGTTGAAGCAAATTTGGGCAATCTATCGAGCGCGCATGACTATTATAATCAAAGCCTGCAATTAGCCCTGGAGATAGGAGACAAAACATTGGCTGGTTTTTGCCAGAAATCTGTAGAAATTATTAATTTATATAATGAGGCCAAAAAACTAAGACAGGAAAATCACCCTGAAGAAGCAATAGATGTTTTTAATAAGACAATTTCTTATTGTGATGAAGTCAAAAACAACATTCTAAAATGCAAGGCACTAAGGCAGCAGAGTTATGCTTACCTTACGCTTAATAAGTTAAATGAATTTTTAAAAAATAATTTGAAAGCTAATGAAATTGCCAAAAAACTGAATAACGTGGCCGAAATTGTGATAACCTTTAATAATATAGGACATTATTATTCACTTATAGATAATATTAATCTGGCCATAGAAAATTTTGATAATGCTATTCTTTTTTCAAACAGAGAAGGGCTCCCTCCGGATGTTATTTTTGATGCTTATTATAACGCTGGGGTAATGAGAATAGATATTGGTCAATATGATAAAGCTATTGAACACCTCAATATAGCCATGGGACTTATATCGGCTGATAAATCCAACCCTTATTACACGGCCTGTCTCATCAACCTTGGTTATACTTACGTAAAAAGGGCTCTGACCGCCGGGAATAGCGAAGATTATGATCAGGCTCTGGAATATTTTAATCAGGCCTTGGCCGCCGCCGAACAGGCGGGAAATGAAGCCTTTGAAGTGGCAGTCCTTAATAATATAGGATCACTCAAGGCCCATCTTGAAGAAAATTTAGATGCCCTTTATTATCTTAACAAAGCCAGAAATCTGGCTGAAAAGATTAAACTCAATAATTATCTGGTATCTATCTATACGAATATTGGCATTATCTATGCCCGGCAAGGTGATTATCAGAACTCGTCTCTTTATTATGATAAAGCTATAAATCTTGCCCTGAGCGAAAATGAAAACCTGACCCTGTGGGAAAGCTATCTGGAAAAAGGTAACCTTTTAAAAAAGCAGGGCAAGCTGACTGAAGCTCAATTCTACTATCTCAATTCAATTAACATCATAGAAACCCTGAGATCAAAATTGACCATGGAAGAGGATAAAGCCAGTTTTCTGGGCTCAGACAAAAGACTTAATGCCTATCATAACCTGATAGACTTGTTGATTAATTTAAATAAACAAAAAGGCGAGCCAGCTTACCTGGCTCAGGCTTTTAACTTTATGGAAAGGGCTAAATCCAGAGCTTTTCTCGACAGCATAGACAGTTCCAGCCTGGAAAAAGATATGCCGGTTGATATCAAGCTGGTCAATCAGGAAAAAGAAGTCATGAGTGATATGTCCAGACTCTATACCAGGCTGATCGCCCCTGATCTCAATGAGAAAGAAAGGGGAGATCTTCTCCAGGAAGTTAAGAATCTGGAGGCTAAACTTGACAATATAAAAAGGCAAATTCGCTCCGAGAATCCCGCTTATGCCAATCTAACTTTTCCCGAAATCATCAGCTATGAGCAGGCCAGCAAAGAATTTATTAAAGGTAAGACAGCCATTTTTACTTTTGTCATCGGGGACGACAGTGCCTATGCTTTTGCTTTGACCGGCCGTGGCCTTAAAGTTTATCCTGTTCCTGTTCGTAGTGAATTAAGATCAAAAGTGATCAGCCACCGCCGGGAGATTTCTGACATAGACAATAATGATTTTCGGACAGGCCAGGAGCTTTATGAGCTGCTGCTCAAACCTGGTCTGACCGAGGGAATAAAAAATCTGATCATTATCCCCGACGACATTCTTAATCTTTTGCCATTTGAAACACTTCTTACTGCTGACCAAAACGGCGATTGGCTGATCAAAAAATATACAGTCTACTATGCCCCCTCTCTTTCCTCACTTAGAGAGCTGGCCCATCACCAGAACAGGAAAAATCGTTCTAAACCGCAGCACAATTTACTGGCTGTTGGCGACCCTTATTATGGAGATCTGGAGGAAAAATATCCGGAACTTTCGACTAAAGCTATTTTCCAGGATTTCTATTCCTTGACTGACCTCAAATTTTATCGATTGAGATATTCTCATGAGGAAGTCAGGCGGATTTCAAGCCTCATTCCCAGAAGCACAGTTCTGGAGCGGGAAAAAGCTTCTGAAGATCTGGTCAAAAGTGCCAATCTGGCAGATTATAAAATTATCCATTTTGCTGCCCATGGACTGATCGATGACCAAAAGCCGGCCCGTTCAGCTATTATTCTAACTCTGGATAATGATCCGGCCGAGGACGGGTTTCTACAGATGCGAGAAGTCTTCAATCTAAAGCTTAATGCCGATCTCGTGGTTTTATCCTCCTGTCAAACCGGCCTGGGGCAGTTTATCAAAGGCGAAGGCATTGAAGGCATTAGCCGTGCTTTCTTTTATGCTGGCTCTTCTTCAGTCGTGATGAGTCTCTGGACGATCAATGACCAGATTTCTGCCCAGTTTATGGAGAGGTTTTATTATCATTTGAAAGGTACTGAAAACCTGGCTGAAGCTTTAAGACAGGTAAAGCTGGAAATGATCGAATCAGATATTGTTTCTCATCCCTATTATTGGGCCGGTTTTATCCTCAGTGGCGACGGTTCGACCCGAGTTTTCCAGCCAGTCTTCAATAAGGCTTTAATCGGGCTGGCCACGGCCTTTACAGGTCTCGCTCTGACTGCTTTCATTTTCAGGAAAAAGCTTTTTAATCTGAAAAGGCCACCAAAATGACCAATGGGCCGAACCCGCTTTCTACTTGGTTAACCAGTTCTGATCTCTGACTGTGATAATCGAGTAAGGAACAAGCCACCATTGAAAGAAGAAGGCAAAGAGACCCTGTAGAACGCCATAATAAAGCCACTTTATATTCTTTTGAACCCGATAGTTATTCAAATTTAGAGCCATAGCCAGGACAATCAGAAAAATCAGTTGATTAAAAAAGAAATCTGGCCGGATAAAAATAGAACAGGTCAGAAGAGCCAGGGCCGTCAGGTGCAGGGGATGAAGCATTGACTGGAAAAAGAAGTCAATGGCGGGCAGGATATAATACTTCCGCCGGCCGCGGAGGAAAATAAACCTGGCAAAAAACCAGGACTCACGGACAGCGCTCCTGGTCCAGCGCAAATACATCCTGTTGGCCTCGGATATCTTTTCCGGTACCCTGGTATTAACCACGGCATTCGATTGATATTTTACCAGGTAGCCCTTTTTTAGAATCAGATTGGTCAGAGAGCGGTCTTCTCCATGCTGGCAGGCAGCCTTTAAAAATTTTTGCCTCTTCCAGCTGTGAATAACTTTTAATAGAATTCTTTTTCTGAAAGCACTGAGGGCTCCCGGGCAGCACAGAACGCCACCATAAACACTTTGATAAGCTCGCCCAAAATCAAAGGCCAGAGCATAGCGAATGGCCAGCATTCGAGTCATGAAGTTCTTATTTTCATTGAGTACAGCCACTTTACCAGCCACTGCCCCGACGCGTTCATCGATCAGTAAAGGTAAAATTAAATTTTTGATAGCCCGCCGCTGGAGCTGGCTGTCAGCATCGGTGGTAATTATGATCTGACCGCTGGCTTCCTTTATCCCTCTAAACAGTGCTTCTTTCTTCCCACGGTTTTGATCAAAACTGATAACTTTTATCCTGGTCGGGTCACGCCGCTGCAGGTCTTGCAGCGCAGATAGGGTACTATCAGTTGAGCCATCGTTTATGCAGATAAGCTCCAGTTTATCCTGAGGATAATCACTGGCCAGAATGGATTCCACCGCCCGGCTGATCCATTTTTCCTCGTTGTAGGCAGGCAGGATGACCGACACAGATGGAAAATTACCAGGATCAACCTTTTGTAATGTCTCCGGGCGATATTTTAGCCATAGGCTAAGCCTGAAGGCCAGCCCCAGAAAAAGCACTATTAAACAAGCCAGAAAAGGATATGAAATAATTTTGATCAAACTGGAGCTATCGATAAAGCTTACCCAAAAAGGTATTATTTGCAGCTGATATGCAGTCAAAGCTACCAGGCCCAGACTGGCCAGCCCGAAGACCAAACTTTTCCACCGCTGACCTGGCTTGGATTTCTTTATATTTCTCATCCTTCCTTCAGATAAAAGAGAGGTCTGATCAATCAGGCTTTCTTTTGATAATAATAAAAGGGAGATTGACAGTCAAGAAATAGATTTTGAAAATAGCGAGAAAATCTTTCTGGCAGAAAGAAAGGCCATTTTATAAAATAAGTTTTTCGCTCCTTTAAGGTGAGCTCGAGAAGAAAAGTTTTCTACAATGAGAAAAAAGGGCAGTCTTTTTCATCTATATAGAATTGACAAGAGCTGAAAAAACTTAAGATGACAGACAGAGAGAGAAAAGAAGAAATTTTTAATCAGCTAATGGAGAGCTTCTCCGGCTTTATTCGTTCCCATATTCTTAAATACAATCTTCAGCGGTTTGGCCTCGACGCTGAAGATCTGGTTCAAGAAATAAAATTAAAAGTCTGGAAAATAATCGATGATGAGAAAACTATCAACTGTCCCCCGTCTTATTTAAAGAAGGTAATAGAGTCAGCGGTGATAGACCAAATAAGAAGGATCAGAAAAGAAGAAGAAGTCTTCTACTCAGAAAGGCAAAAATTAATTTCCGAGATAGAGCCTAGAGGGAGTTCTTACAACGAGCAATTTGGTTCACTAAAAGAACTCATGATCAAAGCTGCTGATCGCTTACTGGATTCTCGGAAAACTGTAGTCAAGCTTTATCTTCTGAACATGAGCCTGCCGGAGATTTCTGATTATTTAAACTACAGCCAGGCTAAAACCAGAAACCTTCTTTACCGGGGGCTGGAGGATTTAAAAAAAATTTTAAAAGAAATGGGTCTTACCAATGAAAGAGAAAGACCAAAATCTTAAAAAACTATTTACCCCTGGCCTGGAATCGCAAGAGACGGCTTCCCGGGCCGGTTGCCCTGCTCCTGAAGAGCTCGCTAAATTTTTCGATCCTCAGGCCAGTCTGGAATTCAAGTCAAAAATCGTTGACCATTTGTTTGACTGCCCAGCCTGCAGACAGGACTTTGAGCTTCTTCGTCTCGGCGAGAAGCTGGCGGCGGAAATAAACGAACAATTAGTGAAACCCCATCGGCCTTTCCAGCTGAAGCCAGGTTCGGTTTTTTCTCCATCTTTATTTCTGAAATGGGCCGGAGCCGTGGTTACCACTCTATTAATTGCTTTTTGTTTCATCTATTATCTGAATGATACTGCCAAGAAAGACCTGCAGATCGAAAGAAAAGCACAGGAAATCTCGAATATGATGATGTCTGAAGAGATTGTCGAGTTCGAACCTCTTCATATTACTCTGAGCTGGCAGCCGGCTGAAGAAGCGCTTTTTTATCAAGTAGAGGTCTTTAATCAGAATATGTATCTTGTCTGGCAAAGTCCACCGACCACTGAGACCAGCCTCAACCTGCCAGCAAAGATAGCCACTGATCTGAAAGGCAGTAGTTACTTTTTCTGGCAGATATTGATTTATTGTTCAGACGAAAGAGTTATAGATTCACCGGTCAGAAAAGTTAGACTCACTCCTCAATAAACCCTGCCCGCCTCCCCCATCAGAACAAAAGCCGCCCAATAATAAGGGTGTGATTTCGGAGAGTTGAGCATCTTCAATTTGGCCAACCTTAACGCCTCATGTTTGCCTTTTCCAGCCAGAAGACCTCGATAAAATTCCAGCATGAGTTCCTGGGTGGCCAGATCATTGACAGCCCAGAGCGAAGAGATAACCGACCGGCTACCAATCAGAAGGAAAATCCTGGGCAGGCCGATAACACCTTCTATTCTTTCCACCAGGCCTCGACTGCTTTCACAGGCCGAAAGGACAGTTAATTCAGCTCTCAATCGCAACTGGTATATTTCCCTGACTGTCAAGAAGCCATCTTCCGGGCTGCCTTTTCGGCTGGCCAGAATTAGAGAAGATCTTAGCGGAAATTGTTCGCTGATCAATCCATGGCAGGCTAAATGAATTATCCTGTACTGAGTGAGATCCAGAGCTTTAAATTGGCCTTCAGTCGCCTTTTTCTGGCAAAACAGATCTCCTGCCTCTGCTGGGAAGAGGGCGGCAATCCTTTTAATTTCCTGCTGTGAATAAGGTAGTTCAGATAAGCGTGGTCTTAAGCTCAGACTACGGTTATCAGCGAAATAAAGCCTGGCCAGCATCTGATCTTTTTCTTTTTGCCGGCAGAGAGGATTACCAAAACCCAGAAAGTCTTTTTTGTAGCCGGACCGGTCCACCTCTTGAGTTGATTTATAAAGTGAGGCCAGAGACAGACCGTAAGAAACTGGAAACATTTCAATTAAATAAGCCTGCCTCTCACCCGATTCCTGGCAGCCCAGACGCAGAGTCTCGAAGGGGAGATAATTTAAGATCCCATCGGGGATAATAGTTAAACTGGTTACAAAATCAGGTAAATCGAGGAGAGAGGGCAGCAGCCAGCTTCCAAGTTCAGCCCCAACTTTCTTTAAGTCTTCTTCTTCACTGGCCGGATCAGCCACCAGCTTGATATAGAGTTTGACCGATTTTTCAATTTCCTTTTCTGGCGGCAGGCGGAAAACCTGAAATTCAGTCTGGCTGAAAAGAAAGCAGTATGACTCATTCTGACCTAACAGGTAATCAAGAATTACTTTACCACCGGTTAAAAGATTTTCTTGCAGGCTGAGCAGTGAGGGCTGAGAGGAGATGTCTTTTCTTTCTTTTTTATTTCCACCATCTAATTCTGCCACCCAGAGTTGCAAATAGCGGTGCTCGAGCTCAAGCAGTTCCCCGAAGGAATCCTCCCCACCCAGATTCTCATCATGATCGAAAAAATCACTGATGACACTCTCCATCTCAGCCAGTTCCCTGGAAGAGGCGCTGGAAGTTCGACCTTTCTTAAGGTTATCCATCTCCTCCAGAAATACTCTGGCCTGGAGCTGGTTTATAGTTTTAAAAAGTTGCTCATCAACCTCAGTGTCTCTCTTACTGTTTTTAATCTTAACCAGGATCCTGATCAATCCTTCATAGACTTTCCTTTTACCCCGATCAAAACCAATTTTATAAAAATCAAAATTGATGTTGTCTCTGATTTTTTCAAAAGTAGCCAGGGCCTGCTGATAATTTTTAAAGGCTTGAGAAAGGTTACCCAGCTGTTCATAACAGTCAGCCAGACCGGCATAATCTTGCCAGACCTCCTCCCAGTTGTTTATTTCCCTGGCTGTCTGCAGGGCCTGCTCATATAGTCTGATCGCCTGCAGCACTTTTTTCCTCTTCAAATTGATGGTAGCCAGGTTATTTAAAGCCGAGCTGATAACTTCTTTATCTTTGAGTTTAAATCCTTTAGCCAGGGACAGATTAAGATATTGTTCGGAGCGGTCAAGATTGTCGTCGATAGAAACATAGCCGAGATTATTGAGAATTCGGGCCTCCAGGGTTTCGTTTCTGGCCTGCCGGCTTAATTCCAGGGCTGTGGTCAATAAAGCTTCCGGCTGTTCCCTGGCAAAATAGGCGGGACTGTTCTGCTTTTGCCTGTAAATCGAAAGAGCAAGAGCATAGAGAACCGAAATAGTGGAAGCCAGGTCATCCTGTTTTTCATAAATCTTCAAGGCCTTTTCGAAATAGTAGACTGTCAGTGAATACAGACCCAGCTGATAGCAGACAACAGCCACGTTGGTCAGACTTTCCGGCACCATTTCCAGCAGGTTTTCTTTTTCAGCCAGAGCTATTGCTCGGTTAAAATAGAGAAAACTCAGGGATAAATTATTTTTTTTTGAATAATAGACACCTATTGAGTCCAGCGAACGAACCTCTTCATGTCTGTTATTTAAAAGGCGGGCAATACTCAGCTGGCTTTCTGAGCTTGAGGCGAACTTCTCCATTTCACCCATCACCCAGTAAAGAAGGTTTAACTGCCGCAGGCACTTAAGCTCCATTTCCTTCATGCCATTTTTTCTGGCTAAATTTATGCCTGTCAGAAAAATGGCCTCCGCCTCCTGATAACTTTTCTCCTGTCGCTTTCTTTTTGCTTCCTGGTAAAGCCTGATAATTTCCAGACTGGTCCGAGCGTAGTCTTTAATGGCCCGATCATTTTTTTCGTCAGCCAGGGCCTGAACGAAAATAAAAGCATTCTCAGCCCTTGATACCTCGCCCAGATTCCAGTAATTTAGGGCTATATTCAGCCAGCCCTCGGCCAGTTCTGATGAGTTTTTTCTGCCGGGCTTCTGGCTGACTTCACTTTCCAGAACCTTAAGAGATTCAACAAATTTCCCGGACAACCTCAACTGCCTAGCTTCTTCCAATCTCCTGGACATTGGTGTCTTGGTCTCATTCGCTGCCATTAAGACAGTTGAGAAAAGGAAAATAAAGATGAATAAATTCAGTCTGGGCCTGACCCCCAAAAAAAAGCCTGGCTTTGTCCTGACCATTTCCCGCTTTAAATTTTAATAATATTTATCAAATCTTAAGTCAATTACTTTTTAATGACGTATCACTGCTTATTTTTTCTCATCTGGATACGGAAAGATCAGGTCAACATAAAATTAGTCTTCTCGCCCCCCTCGCCCGGCTGTTATCACCCATTTCCTATTTATTCAGGAGAAGTACGGGCCGTGTAATTAAATTCCTTTAAGTGATTGATGATATCCAGAATTATGTCTTCTTTGCTCAGTTTAAGAATGGCGTCTGGTTTCACGCCGGGCAAAAAAGGTTCCTCTTTGGCTTTTGAAACCGGCGATTTTTTATCTTTTCGGCCAAAAGTCTTTAACGTTAATTTTAAATCAAGTGAATTTTTCGGCAATATAATAAGATAATGAAAGTTGTCAACTCTACTGCCCGGAAAGTTTATCTGAAGATGGCCATAGCTATATTTTTGACGCCAGTATTTTATTTTTATACCGTGCAGTTTTAATTTCTCTTCCACCGCCTCAACCGCTGGCTCAACAATAAATTCACAGAACTGATCAAAATGTTCTCTCGCGTCCTCCTGAGCCTTGTCAATAATTCTCAGGCCCTGAAAATAATGCTCAAGCTCTTCCTGCCATTTTTCTTCTTTCATCTTTTTACCTGGTTTTTTATTATAGCATTAAGGTTAAACTTATTACCAGACGCCGGTATCCCTGCCTTTTTATAAATTATAAAGACCTGGCCAGCTGACCTCTTCTTGTCACTCTTGCCGTTCAACCTGGCCCTCCATCTTACTTCTCAGCTGGAACAATGAAAAAAAACCTCAGATCCATGATGTTGGTTCCGGTTGGGCCAGTAAAAATCAGCCCGCCAATCTTCTGAAAAAAGCTATAAGAATCGTTGTTATCGAGAAAATTTTGGGGGTTAAGACCTGCTCTAGCCGCCAGCTGACTGCTCTCGCCATTTATCCAGGCACCGGCTGAATCGGTGGGTCCGTCTCGCCCATCACTGGCCAGGCTGACAATTAACCAATCACAACCGGAAAGCTCGTCTCGTATTTTCTCCATTTCTAAAAGACAGGCCAGGGCAAACTCAGTATTCCTCCCGCCACGGCCGCTACCCTTAACTGTCACTGTCAATTCCCCACCCGCCAGAAAGCAAAAGGCCCGGCCCTCCTTTTTCACCTTATGGCTTTGGCTCCTGATCTTTTCTATATAGGAGCTAGCCACCTGCCTGGCTTCACCAGCGTCAGAAGAAGTTAAAATAACAGTTTGGAGACCGCTGGCCCTGACTTCAGCTTTGGCAGCATACAAGGCTTTAAGATTATCCCCGATGATAAAAGCCCGGCTATTTTCGAGGATTTTACTATCTTCTTTTGGCGTTTCTCTTCGCAACCCCGCCATCCCCTCTTCCAGAGCATTTTTTACAGAGATAGGGACAACTGATATCAAGCCCATTTTATTCAGCACTCCTAGAGCTTCTCTATAAGTTGAAGAATCATACCAGGCGGGGCCGGAGGCGATATCAGATATATTGTTATCTATCACATCAGAAATGATAATGTTTATCACCTTGCCCGGCCAGGCGGCCTCAAGAAGCCGGCCTCCTTTAATTTTTGAAATATGCTTTCTTACCGTGTTAAGTTGATGAATATCGGCCCCGGCCTTGAGGAGGAGCTGGGTAACCGTTCGCTTATCTTCCAGGCTAAGGCCATCGGCCGGCAAACAAAGATGCGCCGACCCACCGCCCGAAATCAACAATAGTAGAAGGTCCCTGTGGCTGCTGATAAGAGCCAGCTCTAAAGCCTTTTGTCCGGCTCGAAGGCTCCACTCGTCAGGCAGCGGATGAGCAGCCGGGCAATAGACAATTCTATCCTTTTCCTTGTATTCTTTTACCCCGGTCACCACCCCGGCAGCCAGTTTATCCTCGATCAATGGAAGAAGATTGGCAGCTAGTGGCAATCCGGCTTTCCCACAACTGATCAGCCTGATACTGGAGGAAGCCTCGAGCTCAAATATTTCGCCATTAATAATGAGCCTTGAGCCATCCCTGGTAACGTTTTCAGCCACCAATTTTTCCGGCTGAACTGAATCGAGTGCCGCTCGGGCAGCTCGCCTGGCCATTGTCTTTAAATCCATCGCTGTCTCCAGCCTTTTTCCTTTAACCTCTAAAATCTTTCACTTTGAGCGGGTCTATGGTAAAAATAATAAAGAAATCGAAATGCTTTTATCAATAAAATCTTTTGATAACCGAAACCGAACATCATCGTCTTTAAGATCAAGTCTTAAAAGGGGCTGGCAGCTGGCCGTCTGTCAGCTATCTCTACTTATTTTAGTCCAGTTTTCCCTTTTTCCTCAACAGGAAAACTCAGCTGCCTCTGATATTCAAAAGAGACTGAATCTAATCGATCGGCAGATTTCTCAACTTAAAGCCAGGCTGGAGGAAGAAGCCAGAAAAGAAAAATCGCTGCTCTCAACCCTGGAAACGATCAGACTGAAACGCCGGGTCCTGCAGACTGAAATTGACGCCCTCAATCTCAGGCAGAATATGGCCAGGCGGGAGCTATCTGACCTCAATAAAAAAATCGAAGCCACCAGGATCAGCCTGCAAAAAGAAAAGGAGGCAGTTGAAAAGACACTGGTTACTTTATACAAGTTCGGCCGGCTGGATTTTATGCACTTTTTTCTTAAAGCCAACGACCTTGAGGTTTTCCTGCGCGAAAGCAAGAATTTGACTTTTCTGGCCAGATACCAGGGTGAGGCCATCAGCACTTATTTGAATACGATCAAAGAGCTGGAAAAACTCCAGCAGGAAGTCAAAGCCAAACAGGCAGAGATTGATAGCTTACTCCGGGAAGCAGCCAGTAAACAACAGGACCTTCTCCAGCAAGAAACCATGAGCCAACAGCTCCTGGCCCAGATAAAAAAAGATAAAAAGGCACACGAACAGATGATGGCCGAATTGAAGAGCAGTTCGGATGAGATGCAACGCTTGCTTAAACGTTTGCAGAATCAAGAAATTGCCCTGCCTTCTCCTTTTATTCCGTTGAACGAACGTAAGGGGAAATTGCCCTGGCCGATTTCCGGTAAAGTCATTACCCGCTTCGGACCGGAAAAAAATCCGAGGTTTAAGACGACGATAATCAACAACGGTCTGGAAATTGCTCCCGGCGGCAAGGACAAGACTATTAAGGCGGTTCACGGTGGCCGAGTCGTTTATGCCGATTATTTTCAGGGCTATGGAAATCTTTTAATTATTGATCACGGCCTGTCTTATTACACTCTCTATGGCCATTGCTCCACTTTTTTAGTTAAACCAGGGGACGTAATACAGCCTGGCCAGGCTATTGCCCTGGTCGGAGATTCAGATTCCTTGAAGGGAGAATGCCTTTATTTTGAACTTCGATATAAAACGAGGGCGCTTGATCCCTTGCCATGGCTAAGCAGAAGATGATAAAATTCTTTCGAGACCAATGAAAAAAGACAAAATTAACCTCTATCTTATTATTCTTTTGATTACTCTGGTGACCTTTCTATTGCTTGAGGAAAGGTTTTTACCAGGCAAGAGCCGTTCACCCCAGTATTCCAGGAGCAGCACCGAGCTGGTTGGTATGGTGATGCAGTTGATAAAGACCGATTACTTAGAAGAGCCAAATCCGCCAAGAATAACCAGTGGGGCTTTCCGCGGAATAGTTAACTCTCTTGACCCACTCAGTGCTTATCTTGATAAGGATCTGGCTGCCAGTTATCAAAATAAAAAAATGGGCAGTTATCAGACCGGGCTAACAGTCTATAAAAAATATGGCCTGTTTCCACTGGTAGTAGCTGTAGCCGAAGATTCACCAGCAGCCAGAGCTGGATTAAAAGTTGGAGATAACATCAGCTCGATAAATGACAACAATACCCTCCTCATGAGCTTGATTGAAACTGAACTCTGGCTGTCGAGCGATCGCCCGATTGAAGAACCTTTGAAATTAAGGGTCGTGAGAGGAACTGATACCTTATCCTTTGAGCTCAAACGAGACTATGTACCTGCTCAGGTAGTTCAGACCTTCACTAACCTCGAAGGTGGCTTGCGCCTTCACCCTACGATGATTTACCCTGGAGTAGTCAATGATATTAAAAAAATACTGGCTTCTTCCTTTAACAGGAATAAGGCAAAATACCGGGTCTTAATCCTTGACCTTAGAAATTGTTCTGGGGGCGATTACAACGAGGCCAGGAACCTGGTCAACCTGTTTGCCAAATCAGAGCAGGCTGGCTATTTCGAAAAACGGGGCCAGAAAGAAAATCTGGTTCTAAAAGAAGAACCTTTGTATCCTAACCTTAACCTGATAATCTGGGTCAACATGGCCACCATGGGTCCGGCTGAACTGATAGCGGGCTGTTTACACGAACTAAGAGGAGCAACCATCATCGGAATCGAAACTCCTGGTCTGGTTGCTCAAAGAGAGAATTTCCCTCTGGACGATGGCAGTCTGGTTGTGCTGGTGACTTCAGTCTTTAATCTAAAATCAGGGCTGAGATTGCTGGACAAGAGTCTGCCCGTGGATGTCAAACTTACCTACTCTGACAAAATTGACAGTGACTACCTCGATAGAACCAGGGAAAGGCTCACCACTCTACATTGATACCGGCAAAAAGCGATCCGAAAAGACTAACCTTTGATTCCCGTCATTTTTTCTTAAAAATAAGCCTGGTTTTAGCTTTTCTGGCCCTGTTGTCAGGGCTTTTACTCGATTATCTTAGCTTCAAGCAGCAGCGAACTGCTTACCTGCCGTGGGCGACATTAATCGAACATCGATCACCTGCCCATCTGGCCAAAAAAGCAGAAAAAAAGGCCTCTGGAGCCGGCCAGAAGAAAGTAACCAAGCAGGAGGAGCCAACTCCAGAATCGCCCTCGGATAGAACCAACAAACAAACTCTCCCTCTGGTGGCGATCATTATTGATGATATGGGACAGGACCTAAATTTTATGCGGGAGCTGGTGAATCTAAAGGTCCCTCTGACTGTAGCCATTCTTCCTGATGCTGGACAGGCGGTAGACACAGCTAAAATGGCAGTCAGCCATCAGCTTGAGGTTATAATTCACCTGCCTCTCGAGGCTTTCAATGGCCAGATGGCAGGCAGCGGAGCTGATGGCCTGATTACCACCGGCATGAGTCAGGAAGAAATCTGGGCGAGGCTGGAGGCCAGCTGGGAGCGGCTGCCAGTAGCCAGAGGGCTCAATAACCACATGGGTTCTAAAGGCACAGCTAGCCAGTATGTAATGGAAATAATCATGGAGTTTTTGAAGCAGAAAAACCTGTTTTTCATTGACAGCAAAACCAGCCCGAAATCAATTGCGTATGATTTAGCTCAAAAGAGGCAGGTACCGGCTGCCTCCCGGCAGGTTTTTTTAGATGCCGATGAAGATCGGGGCAAAATCAAGGATCGGTTATTCGAGCTATTTGCCCTGGCCAGAAAAAATGGTCAGGCTCTGGGTATCGGTCATCCCTTTGAAGATACTCTTCGTGTCCTCAAAACCTATCTGCCTGAGGCGAAAAATTACGGCGTCGAGCTGGCTACTTGCTCTCAGCTCATTAAAAGGCAGCAAGAAATCTCCGTCAGACAAAGCCCTGAGACCGATTGATCGGTTTCTCTGGCCATTTAAAATTGTTTATAGTTGGGCCTTTTTTGCTATACTATAAGAAGAAATTGATTATGATCTGGAGGATAAATAAATGAAAAAAATAACAATATCAGTACTTATGCTGGCTATAGTAGCCACTCTTCTGTTTCTTCCAGCCTGCCAATCCATGTCAACAGAAGAACTCAAAAAATCGCTAGAAGTGGTTGATATCCAGACCAAATGGGTTAGCAAGGAATATCGAGCCTGGCCCCCCAAGCTGGTTCTCGTTCCGGTCATATCTTTTCGGGTCAAAAACATCAGTGATAAGCCACTGAATTACATAAATTTTAATGCGATTTTCAGATTTCAGGGCGAGAGCAAAGATCTGGGCAGCAGCTTCCTGGCAGCTATCAGGAAGGAGCCAATTATGCCCGGACAGACCAGCGAGGTCATTACCCTTAAAAGCAACTACGGAGTCGAAGGTAAAACCGTTCAATCATTTGAAAACAACCCTTATTGGAAAACAGTCGTTGTCAAACTTTTCGCTCGCTCCAAAGGCTCAGATTATGTGCTTCTGGGAGAATACGAAGTCTCGAAGGTTATAGATTTTAAGCCTGACGAGGCAGTAACTCCAGTCACCGAACCGAGCGAACAAACCAAGAAATGATTGTACTTACCCGATAAGATTAGCTGCTGGAAAGGATAAAGTTAATGGATGCTATTTTGCCGACGCAGGTTTTTTTAACCAGGGGTTACGGACAGCACCGCGAAAAACTGGTGAGCTTCGAGCTGGCTCTGAGGGAAGCCGGCATTTCGCCCTTTAATCTGGTGCGGGTTTCAAGTATCTTCCCCCCGCACTGTCAGGTGATCAGTCGGACAAGTGGTTTGAAGCAGCTGCGGGCTGGCCAGATCGTTTTCCTGGTCATGAGTGAGAATTCTACCGATGAAGCTCATCGACTGATTTCTTCAGCTATTGGTCTCGCTATTCCCCAGGATCCTGACCACTATGGCTACCTGGCTGAACATGAAGGCTTTGGAGAAACTGAAAAAGAAGCCAGCCTCCGAGCAGAAGAACTGGCAGCTGAAATGCTGGCCACCAAGCTCGGACAGGATTATTCGCCTAAAAATTTTAAACGGGGGAAAAGCAATTACTACTGCTTAAACGACCGCCTGACAGTTCAAACCAGGAGCCTATCTCAGATTGCCACTGGCTCAAAAGGTCTGTGGACTACAACTGTGGCCGCCGCCGTCCTGATTACCTGAGCTGATAAATAGAAGCCTGTCAGGCAGCTGAACAACTAGAAACCATACACTCGCCTTAGAGATTCAAAGGATTGGGATTAATAATCTTGATGAAGCTTTCCTCTTTTAGCTTTTTAACAAATTCCTCTATTTTTTTTGACCTGATTTCATTAAATAGCTTATTTTCGATATCCTTTCTGGCTTCCTCAAAGGTTTGCTGATGGCTCTCCTTTTTCTCTTCCAGCTTAATCAAATACCAGCCATTCTTGGCTTCAATCCAATCACTGATTTCACCTGGCTTTAATTTTTCTATACCGGCCTCAATCGCTTTTTCCAGTTCGCCTTTTTTAAAAAAGCCCAGATCCCCGCCGTTGTCTTTAGGCCCTTCCGAATAGGCCGCCACCAGGTCTTCAAAAGATTGCCCGCTTTTCAGCTTCTCGCTTATTTCTGCTCTCTTGGCAGCTAGTTCTGAAGCAGTATGAGTGGTACTCGACAGATAGATAGCCTTGATCCGGTATTCGGGCGGCAGGATAAATTCAGATTGATGCTGTTTATAATATTTGACGATTTCCGCATCATCAAGGGCAATCGTCCGATCAACTTCAGTATAAATAACAGCCTGTCTTAACATATTCTCTTCAAGCTGCTTGACCCATTGATCGTAGTCAATTCCCTGGGCATTCATCGCCCGAACAAGATCAGCGTCCGATTCAATATTATTCTGAGTTTTGATCTGAGCGATGGTAGCCTTCACCTGTTCTTTGACATTGAGTCCTTGCTCCCTGGCTTTCTGTAGAAGCAGCAGATCAGTTATCATCATGTCCAGTAAGTTATCCTTCAAGCGTTCGTATTCCTTGAAATAGCTTTCACCGCTCAACTGTTGACGAAGCATTTGAACCGTCATATCAAATTGCTCTTTATAATCGGACAGGGTAATGACATCTCCGTTAACAATGGCTACGATTTCTTCCACGATATCAGCTGGGACCAGACTGAACAGGGCCAGCAGAGCTAAAGCTCCCAGAATGATTTGCTTCTTAAGCATTTTCTTTCCCTTCATTCTTAAAAGGCAAATTTTCAGTAAAAACCTGCCAGTGGTAAGTAGCTTTAAGTTCTTCGACTTCTCTCTCAATTATATCTTTAACTTTATTTTCCATTAAAATGTTTCTAATTTTTCGCGAAACTTCTTCTTCTTCCAGCAAAGCTGGTGCATATCTCTTATCCAGTCGAAAGATATGATAGCCATAAGGCGATTGAAAAACCTGAGAGATCTTGCCCTCTTCCAGGCCAAAGACCACCTTTTCCATGTCATAAGGAAGGTCTCCAGGCTTAAAAACTCCCATTAAACCGCCCTTATAAGCGTCAGGTGCTTCTGAATAATTGCGAGCTGCCTGCCGGAACGCCGTCTCATCGGTCTTACTTAGTTTTTGCTGTAGTCCAACTGCCAGATCGCTCGAACTGACCAGAATGTGACTGACCATGACCCGTTCCGGGACTAAAAAATCTTTCTTATGCTCCTGATAATAGGCTTTAATTTCGTCTTCAGTCACCACGACATCTTTAATTTTTTCATATTTGTATTTAGCCACCAGCAAACTGTCTTCCAGTCCCTGATCGCTGGCCAGTTGTTCCTTAAGTCCCTCTTGTGGAGGGTAATCACGGATCAGCCGTTGCCAGAAGGCCTGCTTCTCAGACTCGGTCAGTTCCATTTTCCTCATTTTGGCTGAATACAGTATTAACTTATCTTCAACAAACTGATCAAACAGCTGGCTTAGAGTCCCATTATCTATATCTTGCCCTTGAGGAATAATCTGTCTGACATAATTTTCAAAATCAGACAGCGAATAGGTTATCTCTTCTATTTTTAAAACAGGTAGCTGGCTTTTTTTTTCTTCGGCTTTTTCTTTCTGCCGCTGTTCAATGTATCTGTAACCAAAGAAGCTACTGCCAGCCACGATGATGATTGCCGGTATTAAAATCAAAAGACGGGTTTTCTTCATAAATTACTCAATTAATTATAGTATAGCCGCTTAGTTCCTGCAAGATAAACAGCGTCTCCCGCAGAAAGCCCTGCTCATCTTCAGCCCTGATATTGAATGACATCAGCCCCAGTGGAGATACATTACCTGCATAACGGCGAAGCAGTCCCTGAACTTGATTCCAGATAAAATTCGTTTCTGGCGGGAACTTAATCACCAATCGCTGACCACTGCGGTCCAGGGCACTGAGTCTGATTTTCTGGGCATAAAACCTGATCCTGGCGTAATAGAAAAGATTCTCCACGCTCGGCGGAACAGGACCAAAACGATCTTCAATTTCTTCTCTAATCCTTAATGCCTCATCTGGCTGCTCCAGAGAAGATAGTCTCTTATAGAGGTTCAGCCTTAAGTTGACCTGAGGCAAATAATCCTCCGGGATTCTGAAATCAATTTTGAGGTTAATCTGGCATTTCACCTCTTCTATTTTCTCGCCTTTTTGTTCCCTGATGGCCTTATCCAGCAACTGCAAGAAATACTCATAACCGACTGCTTCAATGAAGCCATGCTGGCGGTGTCCCAGAATATTCCCTGCCCCGCGGATTTCAAGATCTCTGGCCGCCAGACGAAAACCAGAGCCCAGTTCGCTGAACTCCTTTAAGGCCTTGAGCCTTTCCCTGGCTTCGAACGTTAGTTCTGACAGTGGAGGTACCAGAAAATAGGCATAGGCCTGGCGAGAAGATCGTCCCACCCGGCCCCTCAGCTGATATAATTGGGCCAGGCCATAAAGGTCCGCCCGATCGACAATCAGCGTGTTGACCAGAGGGATATCTATGCCATTTTCAATAATGGTTGTGGAGACCAGCACATTATATTTTTGATCGATGAAAGCCGACATTCTTTTTTCCAGTTCCCTGCCCGGCATCTGTCCATGAATGGTTATAACCCTGGCTTGAGGAACCAGCTTCTCCACCAGACGGGCCATCCGATCGATGTCTTCAATGCGGTTATGAATATAATAGACCTGCCCTGACCGTTCCAATTCCTGCTTTATAGCCGAAGCGACCAAACGGCTGTTGAAAGGAGCAACCACCGTATGGACAGCCAACCTGTCCCGGGGCGGTGTCTCGATCAGACTGATATCCCTTAAACCACTCAAGGCCATATTCAGCGTCCTGGGAATCGGCGTAGCCGTTAAGGTCAGCACATCAACATTGGCTTTTAATTGCTTTATTTTTTCCTTATGACTCACTCCAAATCGCTGCTCCTCATCTATAATCAGGAGACCAAGATCCTTGAAGCCGACATCAGCTGAAAGCAAACGATGTGTTCCAATGATAATATCCACAAAGCCCTTTTTTAGATCCTCCAGGATTTTTTGCTGCTCTTTTTTGCTCTGCAGTCTGGTCAGCCCTTCTATTCTGACTGGAAAAAGCAACATCCGCTGTCTAAAGGTGGTCAAATGCTGATTGGCCAGAACGGTCGTCGGGCAAAGAACAGCTACCTGCTTGCCATCCATAGCTGCCTTGAAGGCCGCTCTCATCGCCACTTCTGTTTTTCCATAACCAACATCACCGCATAACAATCTGTCCATTGGCTGGTCAGCTTCCATATCCCTCCTGACTTCTTGAATGGCCCGCAGCTGGTCTTCAGTTTCTTCATAGGCAAAAATTTGATCAAATTCTCTCTCCCATTGACCTTCTGGACTGAAAGCAAAGCCCCGGGCAGTTTTCCGCCTGGCATAAAGTTCGAGTAACTCCTGGGCGATTTCTTCGGCTGCCTTTTTCACCCTGGCTCTAGTTTTCACCCAGCTCTGACTGCCCAGTTTATCCAGCTGAGGGTTGGCTCCAGCCGAACTGGCAAATTTCTGAACGAGATTCAGATCCTCAACCGGAACCAATAAGCGATCATCGTCACGGTAAATCAATTCAATAAAATCATGAGGCTGACCATCGAGGTCAACTTTTTTTAGACCATTAAACAGCCCAACCCCATATTCCGTATGAACTACATAATCGCCCTGCTTTAGATCCTGAAACTGGGAAAAGAAAACTTTTCTCGATGGGCGGCTGGTAAGAACCTTTTCTTCCGTAAAAATATCTTTCTCAGCAAATAGATAGATCTTCTGGCGGGGATAGCTGAAACCTTTTTCCAATCGTCCTTCGACCAGGTTGATTTCCTCACCTCTTGGCTTTTCGGTCACAGCCGAGACTGTTCTGACTGTTAAATCATTCTCTCTGAGGAGATGAGCCAGCCTGTCTTTTTTACCGGGATTCGTAAGGAAAATATAGCAGACGTCTCTTTCTTCCTGGCGCTTTTTAAGATATTGAAGAAAAAATGGAATCCGGTTATCAAATCTGGGCACTGATTGAAAACCAAGCTGGAGAGCAGGCTGCTCACCTTCTTCCGATAGATCCTGAATGCAGACTGCCTTGCTTTTTATTTCTTGCCTGAAATCGAGTGAAAAAATTTCCGCCGGCGACAGGACGAAACTTCGCTGTTTGACCAGGTTATCATAAGTTTTTTCCCAATCGCTGAACTGTTCTTCCCATTCCTTTTCGATTAAATCTTTTTCTTCCAGAATAAAGAGCGGATTGGTTAGATAGGAACTCAACGGGCAGAAATGATCGCTGGCTGCCAGTGCATAATAATCAAAAGAAGGCAGAATTTCTCCTTCTTCCCACAGCTCGATCTTTCTTTCAAGATCAGCCAGCCCGGTTTCCCTTTTCCTGGCCTGACGTTTAAACTCTTCTCGAAATTCCTTCCCTCCCGGGTATTCCTTAAGGGAAGGAATGACCACAGATTCCAGCCTCCCTATAGACCTCTGGGTCGATGGATCGAATTCTCTGATGGAGGCCACCTGGTTTTCAATAAATTCCAGGCGAAATGGATTTTTTGACCAGACTGAATAAATATCAACAATGCCACCCCGGAAAGCATATTCTCCGGCTGAAGACACAAGATCTTCCTGGGTGTAACCATAATCGGCCAGCTGCTGAAGCAAAAGATCCCGGTCTAAGCTTTGCCCGTGATTTATTCTGACCACCGACCGGGTCAGATCCTCTGGTCGGGGAACCTTCTTAAGGAGACCAGGAAGATTAGTCAGGATCAGAGGTTGATGCCCCTGGTTAAGCCCATATAAGACTTTTAATCTGGAAGCTACCATATCCAGAGGTACCGGTACTTCCAGATAGGGGTCAGCGCTGAGCGCTGGCAGCGATTCAACCTGTCTTTTTATTGAGAAAAACCCCAGTAGATTTTCGATTTCCTGTTTTATTTCCTCCAGAGCCCAGGCCTGGGGTTCTACAATAACTAACGGCCTATCAATCTGGCCTGCCAGCAGAGCATAAAAATAAGCTCTGGCCTCGGGAATTAAACCCGATAAATGAAGGCAGTCCTCCCCCTTTTTTAGCTTTTCTACCAGGGTCCTGAACTCTGGCAGATCCAGAAGAAAGTCAAGGCTCACATCAATATTTTAGACGAGAAAAACCGCCGGGTCTATCCTTTCTGACTATTTTGATTCTGTTCAAACTCTCTCTCTATCTCAATTTTTTCACCGCCAGCCAGCTCACACTCAAAAACTTCTTTGAGGCGGCCGGTTCGGCTGTCCATAATCCGCTTTCTTGATATCACTTTTTCAATTAACTGGCGTTCCCCGTCCCTGTAAATAGAGAGAGGCCTTTCCTGTCCAGAGCCTCCGGCATAATATTCCACCTGCTCAAACTTTGTCCCTTTAACCCTCACCGCTCTCATGGCTAATATCCTGCTCTTTTCATTATAGACTTCCTCCCCTTCAAATTTCAAAATGAGGCCGAAAGGTGAGATTAACCAGGAAGGTTGAAAAAAGCCACCAGCCCCGATTATTTCTTTATTTTTTGTCTTCAGGTTATAAAAAATCGTCCGACTACCTGATTTTAGACAGCTGGAATCAATAAAAAAAGGGGAGGAATCTACCGATTCCTCCCCTTTAAATTCAACTGTCAAGGACGATCAGAAGCTATAACGAGCAGAGAAGCGGAGAGTTCTGGTCAGATTGGAAATGCTGGTTATCTTCTTATAAGTTCCGCTCAGGTTATAAGTACCCGCTGTGGAGTTATTATCAACCGGCATCCAGGTCCCTCCCGGATTCTGATTGATGTTGACATAGTGCTGACCAAGCACATTAAAGACATCAACAAACAAACCCAGCCGTCCATATTTTTTCAGGCTGAAAACTTTTTCCAGTCGAACATCAAGTAGATTCCAGGCATAATTTCGTCTGGTCCCAACCGGTTCAAGGTTAACGTAGTAGGAATTATAAATATTGACGTTGTTCTGGGCTGCCCAATCCTCAGGTGGAACAACAGTTACTGCCCGAGCCCAGGGAGTGCCACTGCTGAAGCGATAGTTAAAGGAAGCTACGAAGCCATAAGGAATATTAAATGAACCGAAGAGCTTGATAACCAACGGGCGATCTTCATAGGTTCGGCCATCACTATAAACAAACCAGTTAGCATCATTGGCGGCCGAGGTGTAACCATGAATATCGGTGTAGCTGCCGTTCATGTTGCCCCAGGTTTTTGAATAGTTAATTGATCCGCCCAGTTGCCAGCCATTAGCATAGCGTTTCTCGAAAGACAGCTCAAAAGCAGAATATTTGCGATAGGCCTCAGGGATATTTCTGATCTGAAGAATCCAGTTCTGAGGAGCATCATTGCTCATAAAGTACATGGTCACTTCCTGAGCAGGATAATTGCCGACAGCGGGAACAGTCGTGGTGAATGGTACCCAGTATTGATTGCCAGGCGCAGTCTCGGGGTTATACCAGGTTTCGCCTGTTTCCAGATCATAAAGAGCATCATCAAGAATATTCTTTTTAACCTTATACATGTAGTTCAGGCCAACCTTAAAATTCTTAAAAAGCTCGTGATCAAGCCCAACTACAATTTGTTCATCATAAGGTGCCTTAGTATCAGTGGAGATACCGGTAATCCAGCTCTCTCTGAGCATCTCTGTTGGATTCGACCAGGACCACAACATTTCATAATAGTCGCCCAGGCTGGGGGAGTCTGGCTGGCCATTGCCGTTTTCATCCCACCAGTTGAAATAGTATTCTTTGTAATAAAGCGGATGACATTTGTAAATAATTGAACCCCAGACTGATTCGCGATACAAGCCGTAGTTGAACTTCAGAGCCGTCTTGCCGTTGCCAAAAAGATCATAGGTAATACCGATTCGGGGTGAAACATTAAACCAGTCAACCAGATTATCAACTCCCTCCATATTAAATTCACCATAGGGGTTAAAGCCGATTGCTGGCTCAATCAATGAAGCACCGAGTTCACTCGCAAAACTGCCGGTGGCCCCTTTGTGAATGTCCGGGATCCAGCCTTTAGTACCATCAAAACGTAAGCCGAGGTTGATGGTTAAGCGATTTTTAATAGTCAGAGAATCCTGAAGGTAGCCACCATAACGCAGGAAATCTCCTTCAACCATACTTTCATCTTTGGTCTGGCCGAGAGCCCAGAATCCGATATAGCCATCTCCATATGAGTCCCGGGGATAGCCCTGAGCTGCCCAGTAATAGGGGTCGTTATTATACCAGGGCCATTCCATCGTATTGGTCTTCCAGTTGGCCCATTTGGCCGCTCCCCGCTGAATCTCAACTCCCACTTTGAATTCGTGATCAGCTCCTAGAAAATTATCAACAAAACGGGTCAGGTGAGCTGAAGCCTGAACTGACGGGCGACCATTCCACTGTTCGGCATAATAACCGGTCCCAAAATAATAACCTGTGTAGCCATCCCACATATAGGGAATATTGGTCTGCTCCGGTCGAATAAGGGGCAGGGTAGCATCAACAGTCGCATAGCCGGCCCGAGCTTCAAATAAAGTATTGCTGTTGACCATCCAGGTCAGAACTCCCGTAAAGGCATAATTGGCCCATGGATCAGTTTTATACAAGCAATCAAAAGGTATATTCCAGCCAGAAGCAGCGGTATTATCAGTGCTTTGCTGAGCGTTACCCATTACCGCCAGCTTGACATTTCTGGCCAGCTGAAAGGTGAACTTGCCAAAAACTGCCCAGGTTTCGCTTTTTCGATCAAAATTATCATAATAGGTTCCATCATAAGGGGAAACAAAAGGAATAAAGCTGGAATGATAGGCATTTCTGGCATAACGTCCGTCCAGATAAAACCAGATCTTATCTTTGATAATAGGCCCGCCAAATCCACCAGAAAGATCATAATCATAAATAGCCGAAGATGGTTTAGATAGACCCATGGCTTTTAACTGTTCATCCGGTAAGACAGATTTGGTCAGATCATCATTGGTGTAGTAACCCTGGACCATGCCAGAAAAATTATTGCCACCGGATTTGGTAACAGCATTGACAAAACCACCCAGGGTCCAGCCAACTTCAGCTGGCGCACCACCAGTCAGAACCTCAACCTCTTCCAGAACATTAAAATCAATCGGAATACTGAGCTGCTGATTAGTCGGATCATTGGCATTAAGACCATCAATTTGATAGGTGTTTCCCGAAGCTGTCGCTCCTTTGATATTACTGGCATCAACTGTTCCCGGAGTAAGAGTAATAATCGAGTTAAGGTTGCGGCTGATGGGGAGATTCTGAATCAGGTCGGCTTTATATACCTGCTGGGTCTTCGAAGCTTTAACATCAACGACAGGTGCTGCCCCCACGACAGTTACCTGCTCTTCCATCTTCTTTACGCCCAATTTAATATTTCTGGTAATCGTCGAACCAACCCTGACTTCGATTCCTTCCTCAACGTATGTCTGAAAACCGGGTAGCTCGACTGTCATGGTGTAAACACCGGGCGGCAGCAACAGAATCCTGAAAGTACCGTCAGCCCTGGTTACATCAGTCGCCTTCCCCATCAAGCTGGGGCCGCTAACGATAATGCTGACACCAGGCAGAGGAACGCCATCTTCATCGGTAATGACACCGCGAATTGAGCCAGTCTCCCGGCTCGAAATTTGTCCGAAAAGTGATAAGCCAGAACCTATGGTCAGCAAAATTGCTATCACCATGAATAGGTTCTTCATTTTGAGTTTAGCCATCGAATTTTACCTCCTAAATTTCCTAAATGAACAAGCTCTTTTCAAAGATAGAATGAAATAATTTGATAAGAGCAGATTGGATTAAATTGAGAAGTTAGAGAAAGTTTTTATTTTTTACCTTGAAAAGCTATCACCTCCTATCCAGGATAATATATTATATACTACATAAGATGTATAAGCCATTTTAATGTCAAATGTCAACCTTTTTTTCGCCGGTGCAGACCAGCCAATAATTTTTGATTGCACAAGTCGGGCTAAATGGTCAAAATATATCTTGACGAATGGAAGGAGACTTGGATGAAAAAGAACAAGAGTTTAATCGTTCTTATTCTGATTTTTGTCTTTCTAGCCGGGTTGTCCGACGGGATAGCTGCAGCCAAACCAATCAGGTTAACCGTTTTTTATCCCTCTATCGGCACGATTAAGAACCTGCAGGCTCTGAGAGAAAAAGGATTTATCGAGATTCCTCAGCTGCAAGTGGTCGGCGTCTATCATACAAAAGAGTTAACCAATTATGAGGAAGCCATAAAATATGCCAGAGCTAACAATCTCAACTGGTTTAGTTTCCATCCGGTCTCGGCCGAGCTCAGCGAGCAGGATATTTTCCATCAAAACGCCTGCACACCTGAATTTGTTGAGATCATAAATAATTCCGACGGGATCATTTTTTTCGGTGGCCCTGATATACCACCGTCAACCTTTAAAGAAAAGACCAATCTTCTGACTGTCATTGAAGATCCTTATCGCCATTATTTTGAACTCTCGGCGATTTTCCATTTTCTAGGAGGCTACCAGGACCCGAATTTTAAACCCCTGCTGAACTCGAAACCAGAGCTGCCGATCCTTGGCATCTGTCTTGGGGCTCAGAGTCTTAATGTTGGAACAGGGGGGACACTTATTCAGGATATCTGGTCAGAAGTCTATGGCCTGAACCAGCTGGAAGATATCCTCACTCTCGATCCTGAGTGCTGGCACAACAATCCTTATAGGAAGTTAAGGCCTGATTTGAATATTTCAAGCTATTATTTCCACCGGTTAAATCTTCTCCCCGGAGCATTTTTTGTCCAGGTTCTCGGTTTTTCAGAAAAAGATCACCCCTGGATTTTGAGCTCGCATCACCAGGCCCTGGATAAACTCGGGCAGGGCTTTAAAGTCGTGGCCCTTTCTTCCGATGGCAAAATTATCGAAGCTATACATCATACAAAGTTTGTCAATGTTCTCGGCATTCAATTCCATCCGGAAAGCTATCGGCTCTGGGATGAAAATTTAAAAATTGGTCTGAAACCCGATGATAAACCAGATAGTTACTGGAACATCCTCAAAAACAATCCACCCAGTCTTAAATTTCATCAGAAAATCTGGCAGTGGTTCGCCCGGATGATGGAAAAAAACAGTCATCTTTAAACTTATTAATTTTTTCTTTTTATTTATATCTTGAGAAATCAGATTCAAATTGATATCTTAACTTTACTCCCCTCAGGAGGTATAAAATGAAAAAGACTTTTTTCAAGCTGCTGGTAATCATGACCGCGATTTCTTGTTTCTGGCTGGCAGCCTGCAGCCGGCCGGCGGTTAAAGATCAAGCACGCCTTTTTAAAGAGGACCTGAAGTTCCTTCAGGCCAGGACGGGAGTTATTGTTCTCTCTGCTCGTGATGGCCAGGCCATGGTAGCCATCAATCCTGATATTCAGGGTCGGGTAATGACCAGCACGGCTAAAGGCCCAGAAGGGTTGAGCTTCGGCTGGATAAATCAAGAGCTAATTGCTTCTGGCCAGAGCGATCCCCACATGAATGCTTTTGGCGGCGAAGACCGTTTTTGGTTAGGACCAGAAGGAGGTCAGTTCGCCCTTTTCTTTAAGGCTGGTTCTCCTTTTGACTTTGATCACTGGTTCACACCACCACCTCTCAATGAAGGTAGTTTTGACCTGGTGGCAAAGGACGAGACTCAGGTCGTATTAAAAAAAGACATGAACCTGGTCAATTATGCTAATTTTGAATTCAAAATAAAAGTTGACCGAACAATCCGGCTGCTGGATAAAAACCAGGTGGAATCACTGGGAGTGCCTCTGTCCGACCGCCTGAGCTGGGTAGCCTTTGAATCAGATAACCAGATTACCAACACCGGTGATTTACCCTGGAAGAAAGAAACTGGCCTGGTTTCTATCTGGATTCTGGGCATGTTCAATCCTTCTCCTACCACTACCGTGGTTGTTCCTTATAAAGCTGGACCGGAAGCCGAGCTTGGCCCGATAGTCCATGACACCTATTTTGGACCTATACCACCAGATCGACTAAAAATTGCCGATAACGTCATTTATTTTAAAGGAGATGGCCAGTATCGGAGCAAACTCGGGATTCCTCCCCGACGGGCTTTGCCCTTCGCCGGCAGTTATGACGCCACTCATCAGGTGTTGACCATTGTTCACTACACCCTGCCTGAAAATCCGGCTGAATACATCAACTCTCTCTGGGAATTCCAGAAAGATCCTTATGATGGGGATGTGGTTAATGCCTACAATGACGGGCCGGTTGCTCCAGGAGCTAAACCTCTTGGACCTTTTTATGAGCTGGAGACTTCTTCCCCGGCCGCTGCTCTCAACCCGGGCGAGTCACTTTCCCATGTCCATACGACTATACATCTTCAGGGCGAAGAGAAAGACCTGGAGCCCATAGCCAGGAAAATCCTGGGAGTCAGCCTGGAAGAAATCAAGCAGGCCTTCAGCCAGAAGTAAGGTATTTTCGGCCCGCTCGAGTTTGAATTGTTTGCCAGGGTGGGATAGATGGCGGCTTGAAAGAACTTGAAAGAAGAGGAGAGTCGCCTCCTCTAAGATAAACAAAAATAAAATGACATCTTTAACAGTGAGCCTCAGGACATTAATTTGTTATCTTAATCGTTTTAGTGGTCTATAATTACCTGACTTTGCTGCCATCTTCTCTTTTACCTTTGTTCTGGCTAAAAACAAATTCAAAAAAGGAGAAAAAATTATGAAAATCATTGTTCTGGGAGCGGGCCTGGTGGGCAAAGCCATTGCGCTGGATCTGGCCTCTGAGCCGGAATTCAGTCTGACCTCAGTTGATTGTAAACAGGAGGCTCTGGCTGAGCTGGCTCTGGCCGGTATCAGGGTCATCTGCCAGGATATAAGCCAGCCTGAAGCTACTAAAGACTTAGTCAGTGATTATGACCTGGTTATAAATGCTGTGCCTGGCTACCTCGGCTTTAAAAGCCTAAAAGCCTGTCTTGAGGCTGGTCGAAAGGTGGTAGATATTTCTTTTTTCCCGGAAAATCCTTTCGAACTTGACTCTCTTGCTAAAGAACAGAACATAACAGCAGCCGTTGATTGTGGCGTCGCCCCTGGCTTAAGCAATATCCTGGCCGGTTACGGACTCAGCCAGCTGGATCAGACTTTTTCCATCAATATTTATGTCGGCGGTCTGCCCGTCATCAGAAAGTGGCCCTTCGAATACCAGGCTGTTTTCTCTCCAGTTGATGTCATAGAGGAATATCTGAGGCCGGCCAGGTGCCTGGAAAATGGGCGGGTCGTAATCAAACCAGCTCTGTCTGAACCTGAGTTTATGGAGTTTGAAAACCTGGGAACTCTTGAAGCTTTTATCACCGATGGCCTGCGAACCATGATCGAAACCCTGACTGTCCCGAACATGGTCGAAAAAACGTTTCGCTATCCCGGCCACCGCGAAAAGATGCTGGCTTTAAGACAGGCGGGCTTTTTTTCTGAGCAACCGCTAGAAATAGCCGGCCAGAGAGTCCGGCCACTTGACGTAGCAGCTAAAATTCTTTTCCCCCGGCTAAATATCAAAGCCGGCGAAGAAGACCTGACCATTTTAAGAGTTATCGTCAGCGGAGAGAAGGACGGTCGACAACTCAAATTAACCTATGACCTTTTTGATCGTTATGATCGGAAAAGCGGGATTCATAGTATGGCCAGGACTACTGGCTATACCGCTACGGCTGTCGCCAGAGCAGTAGCTCGCGGTCTGATTAAGAAAACTGGAATAATTGCTCCAGAATTCTTAGGCCTGGAACCAGAAGTGTTCAATTTTATCCGCAAAGAACTTCTAGACAGAGAAATAGTTATCAAGGAAAAAAAGGAAGCTGGCT